>Ga0326597_10003970_pt1 | contig 20966 bp, 15 predicted proteins | sample RVTome_12_FD_203789 | JGI IMG/M metagenome (GOLD analysis project Ga0326597, IMG submission 203789) | Soil microbial communities from uranium-contaminated site in the Upper Colorado River Basin, Wyoming, United States - RVT100D185 | ecosystem: Environmental > Terrestrial > Soil > Contaminated >...
CCCGTTTGCTGTCGACCGGCTTAGGTTGGCAGATCTGTCGGCCGATCTTGAAAGCTTTACGTTTCTCGAGGATTGAGCATACGCCCCTCGGCGAGGCACTCGCCGCCGTCCGCACCGGGATGAATAATCTCGTAGATTGCGGTTATTACCGGGCCTGCGGAGGGTGAGCCAAAACACCTCACGCGATATCAGATTCGACAGGATTTCGTCGTCTGGGACCGGTAATGGTGGACCGGCAAAAGTCTGACCGACGGTGCCTGACTCCGAGCGCCGCTCTCTTGAGTTACACGGCGTTGCTTCATGACGCTGTGGTTCCGCATGCTGTTCGAGGGGGTCGGACGGTAAACCGGCCGGGGAGTTTCGATGGTGAGCGTGTACGTCTTGTGGCCATCGCTGGTACTATGGGATATTGCCAGGCCCTGAATGGCTCAGAGTTAATACCTTTTCGCTTTGGTACAAACCGATAGGATTTAGTCTTTCAGTCAATGTGGGGCGGGGGGCTGCGACCTCGCGACGCGATGGTAGGTGTAGCGCGTGCGGTGTCGCCGCAGCAGGTTGCAACACCAGATGGTATTTCGACCAACACAGGAGAACCGATCATGAAGAAAACTACCAAATTGATCACTGCCGTCCTAGGTCTGTTCGGGGGGCTTGTCGCCGCGCTGGCGATCGCGGCCTATCCGGATAAGACCATCGGCTACATCATCGCCTTCGGCCCGGGCGGCGAGTCCGACGTCTCGGCGCGCCTGCAGGAGCCGTTCTTCAAGAAATTCACGGGTCAGAACATCGCCATCCAGTACAAGCCCGGAGCCGGCGGCGCCGCCACTTGGTCGCAGCTCAACGGCATGCCGGCCGACGGTTACACCATCGTCGGCACCAACATTCCGCACGTCATCCTGCAGCCGCTCGAGAAGGATGTCGGCTACGAGACTGCGGATCTGGCTAACGTGTACTGGTTCCACTACACGCCGGACTCGATCATGGTGCCCGCGGACAGCCCGTACAAGACGCTCAAGGATCTGGTCGAGGCCGCGAAGAAGGCCCCCGGCACAATCACGTTCTCCGGTTCGGGCACGAACTCCTCCAACCATCTGGCGCAACAGCGCTTCGACAAGCTCGCCGGTATCAAGACGACCTACGTGCCGTTCAAGGGCACGGGCGCATCGAACACGGCGCTGCTCGGCAAGCAGGTGACCGGCTCGTGGGGGTACACCACCGTGCAGATGATGCTCGGCGAAAAGGCCCGCTGCCTCGCGGCGGCGATGGAAAAGCGCCACCCCAAGATCCCCGACTGCCCGACGTTCAAGGAGCTGGGCTATGACCTGGTCGGCGGCGCCTACCGCGGGATCGCCGTGCCGAAGTCCACGCCCGACAACGTCAAGAAGGCGGTCTCCGACCTGATCGGCAAGATCAACAAGGACCCGGAGTTCATCTCCAAGATGGAGGAGAACGGGTTTGCGATGGTCGACGTGAGCCTGTCCGAGATGCCCAAGTTCATGGACCAAATGCGCAAGCTCTACACCGGGCTCGCGGTCGATATGGGCATCAAGAAGCGCTAGCCGTTTCGACTGAATTCAGTAGCAGCAAGGCCGGACGGCGATGCCGGGCATCGAGTTTCTGATTGACGCGCTGACGCCGGTCAATCTGCTGCTCGCGCTAGCCGGAGTGGCGGCTGGGACGATCATCGGTGCGCTGCCCGGACTTACCGCCACCATGGGGGTAGCTGTACTCGTGCCGTTCACCTTCGGCATGCCGCCGGCGTCGGCGTTGATCGTCCTCGGGGCGATTTACACCGGCGCGATTTACGGCGGCGCGTATTCCGCGATCCTGCTCAACACCCCCGGCACGCCCTCGGCGATCGCCACTACCTTCGAAGGCTACCCCATGGCCAAGCGAGGTGACGGCGATCTCGCCATCACGCTCGCCTGTCTGGCTTCGGTCTTTGGCGGTCTGGTGGGTGCCCTATTTCTGCTCGGGCTCGCGCCGCCGCTGGCGGAGGTGGCGCTGAAGTTCGGGCCGGTCGAATACTTTTGGCTCGCAATCTTCGGACTTACGCTGATCGGTACCCTGAGTGAAGGCAACATGCTCAAGGGCTTGATTGGCGGTTGCGTCGGGTTATTGCTGTCCATGATCGGTGTGGCGGAGGTGGGCGGCGACATCCGTTACACCATGGATTTCAAGCTGCTGCTCGGCGGCGTCGACGTGGTGTCGGCCCTCATCGGCTTGTATTGCATACCGGTTCTCATCGATCTGGTCGCGACACCGGACCCGCACCTGAAACTCGGCAACCAGATAGCCGGCTACCGTCTGCGCGAGGCGCTGACGATCTCGTGGCGCTCCAAGGTCAACCTCATCCGCAGCTCCGTCGTGGGGACGATCGTCGGCATCCTGCCGGGCGCCGGCGGATCGATCGCCTCGCTGGTGGCGTACTCGGAGGCACGTCGCACCGCCAAGCGCCAGTCGAATTTCGGCAAGGGCGAGCCGGACGGGGTACTGGCCACCGAGAGTGCGAATAACGCCACCGTTGGCGGCGGTTTGATTCCGACGCTGGTGCTTGGCATTCCCGGAACTCCGCCCGATGCTGTCATCCTCGGTGCACTGCTGGTGCAGGGCATCCGGACCGGGCCTTCGCTGTTCGGCGAGCAGAGCTCGATCGTGTACACGTTCATCTATGGTCTAATCATCGCCACGTTGCTGATGCTGCCGATGGGGCTGCTGATTGGACGCTACGCATTCAAATCTGTCGTGACTATTCCGAAGGCGGTGCTGGTGCCCGCGATCGGTTTTCTCACCGTGATCGGCAGCTACGCCATCAACAACAACACGGACGACGTGATTGTAATGGTGGTGCTGGGCATCGTCGGCTGGGTCCTCAACCGTTTGGGTTACAGTCCGTCGCCGATCGTGCTCGGCGTGATCCTCGGTCCGATCGCGGAGGCGGGCTTCGTCCAGGGTTATCTCATCGGCACCGCGCGCGGAAGCGTGCTGGCCGAGTTCTTTTTCCGTCCGATCTCGATGGCGGTCATCGGTTTCATCCTGTTGTCGTTGTTCTACCCGTTCCTGATACGGCACTGGCGCCTGCGCCGAAGGGTGGTGTCCGGTGACTGAGCGGCCCACGCGCGACATCGCCAGCCTGCTGTCGGCGGGCGGATTCATCGTCATCGGGGCGCTGGCGCTGTATTACACGCGCGACATGACCCCGCTCGGCTCGGTGTTCCCGCGCACCATTGCCTCGGCGATGATCATATTTTCGGTGATCTACATCGTCTGGCGTTTCTTCAAGCCCCACGTCGGCGCCGAGCCACCGGCGCCGGGCTCGGTGCCGCGCCGGCTGTTACTGGCCGTTACGATGATCGCGTGGGCGCTGTTGCTCAACCGCGTCGGGTTTCTGGTCACCAGCGTGATTGCCGCGCTGGCACTGTTGCTCGTCGCCAACTTCGATCGTTGGGTTCCGCGCCGCGCCATCGTCTACGTGCTCAGCACGCTGGCCGTGGTCGTCGGGCTGTACGCGGTATTTGCCTTCGGACTGAAAGTGCCACTGCCGACAGGCGCCCTGATGTAGCGTTAAACAAGTCCTACCCCGAAATATTTCAGCTGTTCGGCACTTTCGTCGACGGTATATCCCGTTGCAAAACGACTACGTGCGCCTGCCCGGCATTGTTGGTTTCGGTTTCGGGGCCAAGGCGGGTCTGTAGGGATCATGGCGCCGCTGGCGCGCGCCTAACCGGCATCGGGCGCGGCGGCCGGCGCACTTTTAACCTTGAGCGCGAGCGGCTTGGAGATGCCGAGCTGCTTGAGCTGTTGCTCGGCGGCGTCGAGATTCTCCAGCTTGTCAAACGGGCCCAGGCGGACCCGATAGTAGTCCCCCCGCCCCTCGATGGTGACTTTCTGAATCTGCGCGACCAGGCCCGCGAGTGCGAGCTTGGCCTTGAGATGATCGGCCTCTTCAAAGCCGGCGAATGAGCCTGCCTGCAAAATGTAACTGACGCCCTCCTCCGGTTTGGTTTTGACCGGTTTGGCGCGCGCACGCCGTTCGGGCAGCACCGTCTCGGTTTCCGGAAGGATGGTGTAGAAATCGAATTTAGGCTTTGGAAGTTTCGCCGGTTCAGGCGCTTTTTTTGCTGGTTTTTCCGCCGGTTTGTTGAAGCTGGAAAAGAGGTTCGAGAGACCGCCACGGCCGTCGGCGCGATGCGTGAGCATTTGTGTCAGCATCACACCGGCCACTCCGATGCCGATGCCGACCAAAAGCAGCAACCAGCCGCGTTTGTGCCACCGAGGTCCGGAAGATCTTCTGCGCCCCTGTGTCATGGAAAGCTATTTAGCCACAGCGGGCCGAAAGAACACAGCGGAAAGAAACAAAACGATCATATTCATTTAGGGTCTTGCTATTCCCTGTGCGCTCGGCGATGCCGTTCGCGGAATCTACATACTTTCCGGTGCCGACACACCCAGGAGCGCGAGCCCATTGGCAATGACCTGGCGTGCGGCCGAAATCAAGTTAAGACGCGCATCGCGCACCGCGGCGTCGTCCACCAGAAAAGTGTGCGCCCCGTAATAGGTATGAAAATCGTAGGCGAGTTCTCGCAGGTAGTACGCGAGTTGATGCGGCTCATAGGCCAATGCAGCGGCCTCCACCATTTCGGGATAGCGCGCGAGGCGCTCGATGAGCGCCAGCTCATGAGGTTCCGTGAGGCGAGTGAGATTCCGGTCGCCGTTGGACGGATCATGAGCGAGCCCTTTTTCTTTCAGTTGGCGATACACGCTATGAATACGCGCGTGCGCGTACTGCACGTAATACACCGGGTTGTCGCTGGACTGTGACTTGGCCAGATCGAGATCGAAATCCATGTGTTGTTCGCACTTGCGCAGCACGTAAAAAAACCGCGCGGCGTCATTACCCACTTCGCTCCGCAAGGTACGCAGCGTGACAAATTCGCCGCTGCGAGTGGACATCTGCATGCGCTCACCCCCTTTATACAGGATGGCGAACTGTACCAGCAGTACGTGCAACCGCTCCGGGTCATCACCGATCGCGGCCAATGCGGCCTTGATACGCGGAACGTAACCGTGATGATCCGCTCCCCAGATGTCGATGACCCGGTCGAAGCCGCGTTCGAGCTTGTCCATGTGGTAGGCGATGTCGTGGGCGAAATAGGTTTTCTGGCCGTTTTCGCGCACCAGTACGCGGTCCTTTTCATCGCCATAGTCGGTGGACCGGAACCACAGCGCGCCCTCTTTTTCATACGCATGATCTGATTTCTTCAGGCGGACGACGGCGCGTTCGGCGGCGCCCTCTTCCACCAGCGCGCGCTCGGAAAACCACTGATCGTACGTGACACCAAATTCCTCCAGATCCTGGCGAATGTCATCGAGAATGACTTGCAGTCCGCGATCGAATACCTGGCGATAGTCGCCCGGGCCGAGGAGGGATTTGGTCCGCTCGATCAGCGCGTCGATGTGCGTTTCCTTGTCGCCGTTTTTGGTTTCATCCGGTGGGATGTTTTCGTAAAGTACCGCCGCCGGCCGGCGAAACTTGTCGCCGTTTTCCCGTCGTATGGCAGCGCTGATATCGTGCACGTAGTCGCCCCGGTAACCGTTGGCGGGAAAATCGAATTTCTCGCCACACAGCGCGAGGTAGCGCAGCCAGACACTGGTGGCGAGTATGTCCATTTGCCGGCCGGCATCGTTGACGTAATATTCGCGATGCACCGCAAAGCCCACGGCGTCCAGCAAATTGGCCAGCGTGGCCCCGTAGGCCGCACCGCGCCCGTGACCGACATGCAGCGGGCCCGTGGGGTTTGCCGAAACGAATTCCAGCTGGATTTTACGGCCCGCGCCGATCCGGCTGCGGCCGAATCGTTCGCGATGCGCCAGCACTTCACGGATGACATCGAGTTGGGCATCGGATGTGAGAAAAAAATTGATGAAGCCCGGCCCCGCAATCACAACTTTGGCGATTTTTTCAGAAGCCGGCAGGGCTTTGCGGATTTTTTCAGCGAGCTCGCGCGGCCTGGTGCGCGCCACTTTTGCCAGGACCAACGCTACATTGCTGGCAAAATCGCCGTGCTCCTTGGATTTCGTGTGATCGACATCGATGGTGGCGCCGTGATCTTGCGGCAGCACGCCATTGGCCTCGAGGCCCGCAAGTGCCGAGGCAATCAGATTTTCGATGTGGTGTTTCAAGATGGTTTGTTATGCGCCCAAGTGTCGCCGATTCTACCGGTCCGTTCGCGGTGCGAGAAGCGGTGTGGCTGGCCAGGAGATTTTGGCACTATCGGCTTATTAATTTTTTAATTTACGCTCCGGCGGTGGTGTCGGTCGCCCCGTTGATCAGCATTTCCACCTCCCGCCGGTTCGCCCGTTTCATCGGTTTGCCGTCGACCGGACTTAATGGCGTTTCGCGCGCTTGACGATGACCGAAGACACACAATTCCACGGGTACACCATCGGCGGTAAAGCTGTAGGCCGGGTAGGCTTCATATCGGTCGCCGCCAAAGCGCAGACGCCGGTCCGCCTGTTTGTAGGGAATGCCATGGTCGTCCAGCCAGAAGCCGATTTCTTCCGGTGTGTCCGCGGTGAGGTGCAACTCGATGGCGCTGGTCGAAGTGACGGTACCGCTCAACACCGGTCCAACCAGCCGCGGTTCGAATTTTTCGAGGAAATGCATGGCTTCGGCGGCGAGTTCACGCAAATGCCGGACAGTCTGCGTGAGTCGTCCACCGTGAAACAAACGCAGGTGTTCTTGAAGGGCCATATCCACTTCGTCGTTGCCCGGGAGATGTTTGGTTTCGGGCAGACCGAGGCGTTCCGCGGCCTTGCGCTTTGCGATCTGGAAATCGCGCACGCCTTCTTCCGCCATAATACGTGCGGCGTCCGTTGCAATGTGCCTGCGTAGCGTATCCGCACCCGGCGCGTGCGACTTGTTGCGACGCCCGGTGGGAAGCGAGCGTGATTTGATGCCCATTAAAATAATTTCTCGCGGATGTTTTCCGGTACCTTGGAAGGCGGCGCGTCTGGTCCGGCTTCACCCTCGACCCCGGGCAGGTCGTGTGGCTTTTCCGTGCCCTGGACGAAATATTCTTCCATCGCCAGCGGATCATCCATGGTTGTCGGTTTCCCGGTCTCGCTGTTGATGGTAAGGCGCAGCACCGTGTCCGGGGGGATCAGCGGCTTCTCGGGAATATCTTGCAGTGCCATGCGCATATATTCAATCCAGATGGGAAGCGCGGCGCGTCCGCCGGTCTCTCCGCGACCCAGTGATGCCGGTTGATCGAACCCCACCCACACGGTGGTGGCGATATCGGCGTTGTATCCGGAAAACCAGGCATCACGGTATTCGTTGGTGGTGCCAGTCTTGCCGGACAGATCCTTGCGTCCCAGCACGAGTGCCCCCCTACCGGTGCCCTCGCGAATCACATCCTGCATCATGCTGGTCATGAGGTAGGCCACCTCGGGACTCAGCAAGCGAGGCGCGAGCGCGGGGGGAGGTTCCAGCTTGTCTGTGGGAACGTGGACCGGCGGGTTTGTTCCTGCCGTAGCAGCCGGTATGGCGGTGGCGGATGCTTGGTCTGCCGGAACGGCACAATCGGGGCAGATGACGGCAGGTTTTGCCTGTTCCAAAACAGTATGATTGGCGTCCTCGACTCGTGTGATGAAATATGGCGTGATGCGGAAACCTCCGTTGGCGAACACTGCGAACGCGGTCGCCATCTGCATCGGTGTGGCAGAGGCCGTACCCAGCGCCAGTGAAAGATTGCGGGGTATTTTGGCAGGATCGAACCCGAATCGTTCGATGTACTGAGCCGCGTAGGATACGCCGATGGCACGCAGCAGCCTCACGGCAACCAAGTTGAGCGATTGGGCTAACGCTTTCCGCAGCCGCGTGGGGCCGTAGAATTTTTTGCTGTAATCTTCAGGCCGCCATTCATCTTCTGGAGTTTCACCTTCCATCACGATCGGTGCGCCGCTGACCGTGGTCGCGGGCGTGAATCCCTTGTCCAACGCTGCGGTAAATATAAAGGGTTTGATGCTTGAGCCCGGTTGGCGTTCCGCCTGGATAACACGATTGAACCTGCTTTGGAAAAAATCAAAACCACCGGTCAGCGCGATGATGGCGCCATCTGAAGGACGCAATGACACCAGCGCGCCGGCAATTTCCGGAATCTGGGCCAGACGCCACGATCCGATATTCTGTTTCTTTTCCGGTTCCTCGATGTATTCGAGGTAAATCACATCTCCCGGCTTCACCACATCGGAGGCCGATTTAGGAGGAGCACCCTGGGTGTTATCGTCAATATAAGCCCGGGCCCAGGCTAACCCGCCCCAGCCGATATCCGCGATCGCTCCGTCCTGGGTATAGACTTGCGCATTTTGTTCGTCCGTATTGATCACGATGCCGGGAAGTAAATCTCCCACCACGCGGTAATCCTTGAGCACGTCGTCAAGACGCTCCTTGTCGGCCTCGCGGCCAATCGACACGTGACCGACCGGCCCCCGATATCCATGTCGGCGCTCATACTCGAGTAAACCGTAACGCAGGGCTTTGACCGCTGCCTGCTGGTCTTTGGATTTGATGGTGGTGTAGACGTGGAATCCGCCCCCATAGGTTTTCTCGTCGTAGTTATGAATCATGTACTGGCGTACCATTTCAGCCACATAGGGCGCTTCAACGCTGAATCGGTAGGAATGCTTCGAGGCGGCCAGCGGGGTATTGATGGCCTCGGTGTACTTGGCTTCGTCGATAAAATCGAGGTTGTGCATCTGACGCAAGATGATGTTGCGCCGCTCGAGGGCATTTTCCGGATTGGTGAGCGGGTTGTCCCGTGAGGGTGCCTTGGGCAGGCCGGCGAGCATGGCCATTTCCGGTAGCGTTAATTCCTTAAGATCCTTTCCGTAATACACTTGGGCGGCGGCCGCAAAGCCGTAAGCGCGGTGTCCGAGAAATATTTTATTAAAGTAGAGCTCCAGGATCTGCGGCTTGGTTAATTCGCGCTCGATCTTGAAGGCCAGCAATATTTCCCTGAGCTTGCGGGTGTAGGTTTTTTCAGGGCTGAGAAAAAAATTCCGTGCGACCTGCATGGTGATGGTGCTTGCACCCTGTCCCGCGGTCTGGGTTCGAAAGTTGTGCCACGCCGCGCGAACAATGCCCAGGAAGTCCACACCATGGTGATAGAAGAAGGATCGGTCCTCGGCGGCAAGCACCGACTTGACAAGCAGATCCGGAACTTCATCCATTTTTACCGGTATGCGTTTCTCCTCGCCGAATTCGGCGATCAGTTGCCCGTCAGCCGTGTATACCCGCATCGGCACCTTCAATTGCGTGCCCGAGAGGTCTTCAAGCGAAGGCAAGGTCGGCGTCAGAACGAGCGCGACCAACGCCAGCATCACCACGCCGCTGACGAGCAGGCCAAACAGTCCGATCAGTGCCAGTTGCCACCGTTGTGCGGGAAGATGCTGGCGGAACCAGCGGGAGAAAGCGCTCCCTGAATCGTTCATGGCGGGTGAGACTTAGTTGGAATTAGTCAGGAAAATCCGGATTCCGGCGTACCGAACAGTATAAACTACCATCATCAAGCACTGGCATTTTCGGGAGTTTGTGGGCCGTTTCAGGCGAAACCCGGTGCTGAAACCCGTGAAAACCAGCGTAAAACCCTAATTTGTCATTTCCAATTTCTATAGTCTATATTTGTCTTTAGCATTTAAACAACATTATATGTATTAATTATAACTCATGGAATCTAAGAGGAAAATCAGGTGAAGGGGCTTTCTGATTTGTTTAGCAAGAAAAAGCCGCAACTGATCGGGATCGATATCAGCTCTTCGGCGGTAAAAGTTCTCGAACTAAGCCGGTCGGGCGATCACGTGCGTGTCGAACGCTATGCCGTGGAACCACTTCCGCAGAATGCCGTGGTCGAACATGCGATCACGGAAGTCGAGCAAGTCGCGGATGTTGTGGAACGCGCCGTCAAGAAATCGGGCACACGTGTGAGACACGCCGCCGTAGCGGTACCGGCCGCACACGTGATCACCAAGACCATCAAGATGGCAGCAAACCTGAATGATCAGGACCGCCAGATGCAGGTGGAAATGGAGGCGGATCACTACATTCCCTATCCGTTGAATGAAATCAATCTCGACTTTCATATTCTTGGTCCGACGGAAAACAGCCCCGATGAAGTAGACGTGCTGATGGCTGCCTGCCGCAAGGAAATAGTCGATGATTACCTCGCCGTGATTCAAAGGCCGGGCCTAATACCGCTCGTGGTGGATGTCGAAACCTATGCCATGGAAAACGCTTTTTCGCTCATCACCAGCCACATGCCCGGCGGCGGTTTGGAAAAGACGATCGCGGTATTGGATATTGGCGCCACCGCGACCACAATCAACGTCGTGCACAACAACCGATCGGTATACACCCGCGATCACGCATTCGGCGGACGGCAATTGACCGAGGAAATTCAGCGCCGTTACGGCCTGTCATATGAGGAAGCCGGGCTGGCGAAAAAGCAGGGCGGTTTGCCGGACAACTATCAAACGGATGTCCTGCGGCCTTTCATGGAAGCCATGTGCCAGGAAATCATGCGGGCGCTGCAGTTTTTCTATTCATCCACTCCTTTCAACAGCGTGGATCAGCTGTTGCTCGCCGGCGGCTGTGCGCAGGTGGCGGGTATCGATGAACTCGTAGCCGCGCGTATCGGTGTCCCGTCGATGGTGGCCAATCCTTTTGCGAGTATGTCGCTCGCCTCGCGCATCAAACCACAGCATCTGTCCAACGATGCCCCCTCGCTCATGATCAGCTGTGGACTTGCCCTGCGGAGCTTTGACGAATGACGACCCGCATCAATCTTCTGCCATGGCGCGAAATGCAGCGCAAAGAGCAGGACCGGCAGTTGCTCACGATCGCCGTGGGAGCATGGATTCTCATGGGTGTAGTAATTTTCTATGCTCATGTGCACGTGAGTTCTCTCATCGAAAACCAGAACCGGCGCAATGACTTTCTCAACCAGGAAATCGCCAAGGTGGATAAGGAGATCAAGGAAATTGCCGCGCTGAAAAAGCAGCGCGCCGCCCTGATTGCACGCATGAATGTCATTTACGAACTGCAAAGTGACCGCACCCAGGTGGTGCATTTATTCGATGAACTCGCGCGCAAGCTTCCGGAGGGCATTTACTTCTCATCATTAAAACATACCGGCAATAACATCGCCTTGCAGGGCACGGCACAGTCGAACGCCCGCGTATCGGCGCTGATGCGCAATCTTGCCTCATCCGACTGGTTCACGAACCCAGAACTTGAAGTAATCACTTCTAAAGCCGCGGGCAGTGATCGCGTCAGTTCCTTTTCACTGAACGTCAAGCAGTCCGAAAAACAAAAGAAAAAATTGACGGATACCGGCTCATGACCCTGGACGAACTGAAAAATATCGATGTCAACAACCTTGCCTCCTGGCCGGCGCCGATCAAGATCGGCGGAATTCTGTTTGTGTGCGCGCTTATTCTTTTTGCCGGATATTGGTTTCTCATACAGGGTGAACTCGAACAGTATGGCGAGGCACAGCAAAGGGAAGTGAGCCTGCGCGAAACTTTTATGAACAAGAAAGCGCTCGCGGTCAATTTGCCGGCCTACCGGCAGCAAATGGAGGAGATGGAACAGACCTTCGGCAGTCTGCTGCGGCAGCTGCCCAATACAACGGAAGTGCCCGACCTGCTGGTTGATATCACCCAGGCGGGTCTGGGTCGCGGACTGGAGTTCAATCTGTTCCGTCCGGAGAAGGAGCAACCCCGGGATTTCTATGCCGAGATGCCGATCAGTGTCGAAGTCAAGGGTTCGTATCACGAACTGGCGCAGTTCATCAGCGATGTCGCCGCCCTGCCTCGCATCGTGACCTTCGGCGATATCAATATCACTTCAAGCGGCAAAGACAGCAAATTGACCATGTCGGCGAAGGCCAAAACTTACCGTTACCTGGATGAAAGCAAAGCCGTGAAACAAGACAAGGGCAAGCCTCGGGCGGTGAGGAGATAAAATATGAATAACAAAAAAACACTGCTTGTGTCGGGATTCCTGTGTATCGCGCTCGCAGGCTGCAGCAGCGATGGCTTGGATGATCTGCGCGATTTCGTAAAAAGCGCGTACGCCGACCGCAAGCCGAAGGTGGAGCCGCTGCCGGAAATCAAGATGCAGGAAACGTTTATCTATAATTCCACCAATCTCCCTGATCCTTTTGCCTTATTCAATCTCAAGCCGCAGGCGCAAAAAAGTGCTAGTGGTCCGCGACCTGACCCGATCCGGCGCAAGGAACCGCTTGAGGACTATCCTTTGGATTCATTGAAAATGGTTGGCACCCTTATGCGCGGCAAGCAGGCGTGGGCCGTCATTCAGGCGCCGGACGGTACCGTGCATCGCGCGCAACTGGGGGATCATCTCGGGCAGAACTCCGGGATGATCAGAAAAATTACCGAAGAAAAGGTTGATTTGATCGAATTGATTCAGGGCGCGATGGGTGATTGGGTGGAGCGTGAAGCCAGTCTGGCACTGATGGAATGAACCGGAATATTAAGGAAGGTGGGATGACATGAAACTGCACACACGGATCTTGCGAAATGTTGCCGCCACGGCTGGTATCTATCTGGCGCTTGTGGCGGCCACGCTCGGAATGAACACCGCTGCATATGGCGCGGAGATACAGTCCATCGCCTGGGAACCGGGCAGCGACACGCCGGTGCTGCAAATACGCATCGCCGGTGACACTAATTATCTTACCCAGGTGCTGGAAGACGGTCAGCGCCTGCGCGTCAGCTTTCCGAATAGCACCATGGGAACATCGCTTACGGAAATTTCAGGCCGGGACACTGTCAAGGGGGTTTATCCCTATCTTGCCGATAACGGCACCGCCGTGGTGATCGATTTACTGATGACCGAACCCGGGCAGGTCGATGTGCAGAAAGCCGATTACGGGTATCGAGTGTCGGCTTCCACTATGACCCCGGCATCATCGCCCCAGGTGGCGGCCGCTTCACCTGCCACTGTGCCGGAAGCGACTGCCAAATCCGATTTGCCACCTCCCGAATCATCCACCGCGGCGGACACGACCAGCTCGACGGTCAGTGATAAAAATATTATCGAGGACATTCTTTACGCGAAATTGCCCGGTGACCGGATTCAGATTACGTTAAAGATGACAAAACCACCGGTGGAACCGAACACTTTTTCCATCACCAACCCGGCGCGAATATCGCTGGATTTCCCCAACACCCGCGTAGGACTGGCGAAAAAAAGTATTTCCGTCAGGGAGGCCGCGGTAACCAGTGTTACCGCCATCGAGGCGGAAGACCGGTCACGCGTCGTGCTGAGCCTGGTCAAGCCGGTCGCCTACACTACGAGCATCGACGGCAATAACTTTATTTTGACCGTGGCAGCACCGGTCGGAGCCATCGCCGGCGCGGTGGAAGCCAGAACCACGCATTTCGCCAGTAGCCGCAAGGCCGGGAAATACAGCCTCAAGGGAATCGATTTCCGACGCGGACCGCACGGGGATGGAAAAATTATTGTTAATTTGTCCGATCCCTCGGTCGGCATCGATATCCGCGAACAGGCCGGTGAAATTCTGGTCGATTTCCTGAATACCTCGGCGCCGTCCGATCTGCAACGGCGACTCGACGTGGTGGACTTTGCGACCCCGGTCCAGACGATCGATACGTTTGTGCAAGGCAAGAACACCCGCATGATCATTACCCCGAAGGGCAAGTATGAGCAGCTTGCCTACCAGACCGGGACGGCTTTCACCGTCAACGTCAAACCGGTGATCGAAAAAGCAGATGAAAAAAAGGTCGATGAATTCGGATATTCGGGGGAGAAACTGTCGCTCAATTTCCAGAACATCGATGTCCGGGCCGCGCTTCAGGTCCTGGCTGATTTCACAGGACTCAATTTTGTCGTGAGCGACACCGTCAAGGGCTCGCTGACCTTGCGTCTGAAAGACGTGCCCTGGGATCAGGCGCTGGACCTCGTTCTTGACAGCAAGAACCTGGCCATGCGCCGCAAGGGTAACGTGCTCACGATTGCGCCCGCCCCGGAAGTGGCCGCCAAGGAGAAAGCCAATCTGGAGGCGACCAAGGCCGTGATCGAATTGGAGCCGCTGGTATCGGAACTGATTCAAATCAATTATGCCAAGGCCGATGATATCGCCACGCTCATCAAATCCATCAAGCCGGTCGGAAACGCCACCGCCGTGGAACATCCGGTATTCGGCAGCACGGCCACCGGTGCCACAGCGCAGATTGCCACCCAGTCGAATACGCTGTTATCACCGCGTGGACAGGTTACCGTGGATGCGCGCACCAATTCGATCCTCATTCAGGACACGCCTGGCAAGATCCGGGAAGTGCGCAAACTGATCGCACAACTGGATCAGCCCGTGCGCCAGGTCATGATCGAATCGCGCCTCGTGGAGGCCACGGATAATTTCAGCAAGACCCTCGGCTCGCGCTTCGGAGCCAAATACACCGACACCTCGGCCAGCGGCCGTTCGGGCGCGGCATCCGGCAATGTCACGGACAGTTCAGCGATTGTTTCCGCCGGGACTATGTCGTCAAACGCCAATGGCCTGAATGTCAATCTGCCATCGGCCGGCATCGGTGCCTCACCCGCCGGCTCCATCGGGCTTACCTTCGCCAAACTGGGCGCCAACGGGGGATTATTGAATCTGGAGCTTTCGGCACTCGAGCAAGAAGGCAAGGGCAAGGTTATTTCCAGCCCGCGCGTGATCACGGCCAATCAAAAACAGGCGCGTATCGAACAAGGCCAGGAGCGTGTGTTTACCACCAACGTTCTGGGCGTGGGATCCGTGGTGACCAAGAAGGCGACTCTCAAACTCGAGGTGACTCCTCAAATTACGCCGGACGACCGTATCAATCTGGATGTAAACATAACCAAGGACAATTTTGCCGACGCTGTCACGGGTGTCCTGAACGTCAAGGAGGTTAAAACCCAGGTACTCCTCGACAATGGCGAAACCGTGGTCATTGGCGGCATTTATGAGCAGGACAAAACCGATACCCTCACCAAGGTACCGTTTTTCGGCGATATTCCGCTTCTGGGCTGGTTGTTCAAGAGCAAGGAAGCCAAGGACAACAAAACCGAACTGCTCATCTTTCTGACACCGAGAATCCTCTCGGAAAACCTCAGCATGCGCTAACCAGGCAGTTGTTTGAACCGGCCTCCCGCGAGGGGCCGGTTCGCTTGATTTATGTCCGGGATGCTGGCATACCAGCGGCCATGAGCCGGGCGGACAACATTTTTTTGATCGGCGCGATGGGTGCGGGTAAATCCACCATTGGGCGGCATCTGGCCGAACTGCTCGGCAAGGAGTTCCAGGACTCCGATCAGGAAATCGAGAAACGCACCGGTGCAAGCATTCCGCTGATCTTCGAAATCGAAGGCGAGGCCGGTTTCCGCATCCGGGAATCTTCCATACTCGACGATCTGACGCGCAAGTCCAACATGGTACTTGCCACCGGAGGCGGCGTTATCCTGTCAGCGGACAACCGCCGGATTCTGCACGCGCGTGGCGTGGTGGTTTACCTGCATGCCCCGCTTGACACCATCCTGCAACGCACGCGTCGTGACCGCCGCCGCCCCTTGCTGCAGACCGCCGACCGCCGCCGCACACTGGAAGCCATCCTCAAGGCCCGTGAACCGATTTACCAGCAGACGGCGGATATCGTGGTTGAAACGGCGCACCGCTCGCCGATGAGTGTGGCGCGCGAGATCGCACGCAAACTGGAAATCCTGGATATCGATGAAAACATTGTCTCTTGACCTCGGCGTACGCAGTTATCCGATTTACATCGGCGCAGGTCTGCTCGGTGATTCCACGTTGTTGACACGGCATGTCGAGGAAAGCCGCATCGCCATTGTTACCAATGCAACCGTGGCACCGTTGTATCTTGCCAGGTTGCGTGCCGCCATGGCATCACTTAATCCGGTCGAGGTGATCTTGCCGGATGGCGAGCAGTATAAAACGCTTGAGGTGCTGAGCCGGATTTTCGATGCCATGCTCTCCGCGCATTGCGACCGGCGCACGACGGTCGTGGCGCTGGGGGGCGGTGTCATTGGCGACATGGCCGGTTTTGCCGCGGCCTGTTATCAGCGCGGTGTGTCCTACCTCCAAGTGCCGACCACTTTGCTGGCACAGGTGGACTCCGCCGTTGGCGGCAAAACCGGCGTCAATCATCCTTTGGGTAAAAACATGATTGGCGCTTTTCACCAGCCGCGCGCGGTAATAATTGATACCGATACGCTTAGAACGTTGCCCGACCGTGAACTCTCGGCTGGCATGGCCGAGGTCATCAAGTACGGACTGATCCGCGATCCCGATTTCTTTTCCTGGCTTGAAGCCAACCTGGAAAAATTGCTCATGCTCGATCCCGAGGCGCTGTCCTTCGCCATTCACCGTTCGTGCCGGAACAAGGCCGAAGTGGTTGCCGCGGACGAGCGCGAAACCGGCGTGCGCGCCATTCTTAACTTGGGCCATACCTTTGGTCACGCCATCGAGACCGGTCTGGGATATGGAAACTGGCTGCACGGCGAGGCGATTGCAGCGGGCATGATCATGGCAGCCGACCTGTCGCGACGTCTCGGATGGTTGTCCGCCTCTGACGTCGCGCGCCTGGAAAATCTTATTCTGCGTGCGCGTCTTCCGGTACGCGCGCCGGCACTGCTGCAGACCCCACGGTTGCTTGAACTTATGTCCGTGGATAAAAAGGTACAGCAGGGACGTCTGCGGCTGGTGCTGCTCAAGCGCATCGGTGAGGCGGTGGTGACCGATGATTACCCGCGCGCGGACCTCGAGGCGACCCTCGCCAGCCGGCGGGAAGGGGCGTAATGCTGGCACCATTCGCGGCGCAGGATGCCAGCTCGCGCGGACGGCAATACCCGGAGCCCCCGCCCGGCAACCGCTCGGAATATCAGCGCGACCGCGACCGCATCATTCACAGCGCGGCGTTTCGCCGGCTGGAATACAAAACCCAGGTTTTCATCAACCACGAGGGCGACCTGTTCCGCACGCGCCTGACGCACTCGATCGAGGTAGCTCAGATCGGCCGTACCATCGCCCGGGCGCTTTCGCTCAACGAAGATCTGACCGAGGCCATCGCCCTGGCCCACGACCTCGGGCACACGCCTTTCGGGCATTCCGGTCAGGACACGCTGAACGAATGCATGCGGGACTACGGCGGGTTTGAGCATAATCTGCAATCACTGCGGGTGGTGGACGAACTTGAAGAACGCTACGCCACTTTTCCCGGCCTCAATCTGACGTTTGAAACCCGTGAAGGCGTGCTGAAGCATTGTTCGGCAAACAATGCCCGGAAGCTCGGCGAACTGGGAAAGCGTTTTTTGGAAAAAAACCAGCCCAGCCTGGAGGCCCAACTGGTCAACATCGCCGATGAGATCGCCTACAACAATCACGATGTGGACGACGGGTTGCGTTCCGGTTTGCTGAGCGTGGATCAGCTCCTGGAAGTGGCCTTGTTTGCCAGACAATACCAGGAGGTGCAGCGTCGTTATCCTGACATTGCCCCGCGCCGCGCCATTTACGAAACCGTGCGTCGCATGATCAACTTTGTGGTGACGGATCTCATCGAAAACAGCCGGAGCCTGATTGCAGCATCGGGGATCAAGCACATCGAGGATGTTCGGCGCCAGACCAAACCGTTGGTGGCGCAATGCCCGGAAGCGGGAGAAAAATCCCTCGAGCTGAAGCGTTTTCTGCGTCAGAATCTGTATGCACACGAACGGGTGTCTCGCATGATGCGCGAGGCGGTCAAGATTGTCCGCGAATTGTTTGAGACCTTTATGCAAGATCCCCGGCGGATGCCGCCGCAGTATCAGGAAAAACTGCACGCGCAAGAAGCACCGCCGGCGCGGGCCCGGATCGTGGCCGACTATATCGCCGGCATGACCGATCGCTATGCCATGCGTGAATATGCACGGCTGTTTCATGATCCAGCACGGAATATCTTGAACGACTGAAGTTAACGCCTCAGGTTACGGTACTGCTGTTTTGGCGGTACGGTAGTACCAGACACCAACCGCACAAAAAGTCACACCGGGGATCATGTCGGGGTGAGATCGCCGGGTTCGGTTAGCTGCATGCAGTTGCTTTTCAAGCACTTCCATCCAATTCAATTGCCTTAATATATACCAACGTTCGACTGTCGGTGACCCAAAATTGATTTGATTTCCCTGATTTCCGCTGGGTGAAAAGCCAGATCGCCAGCCGCTTCCATTGAACCGGCCCAGACGGGCCGGTATACTTTTCCCCCCTTTTGCTAATGCTTTTTTGCAGATTTCCCGGGCAAAAGTATAAATTTCCCTGGTCTGGGCCGGATTTCGCTGACGGGCGCGAGAAATAAAAACGGCTGATCGGCAATGGCAGGGCAGATTGAAGTCGCAATCGACACCAACGAGGTTGGAAACGGTGAAATAAATTGGAACCGACACATCACACACGGCAGCAAGGTCTGTATGACCCGGCTTTTGAACACGATGCCTGTGGCGTCGGTTTTGTCGTGGACATCAAGGGCCGACGTTCGCATCGCATCGTTACCCACGCGCTCACCATTCTCCGGAACCTCATGCATCGCGGGGCCTGCGGCTGCGAGGAAAATACCGGTGATGGTGCCGGTATCCTGATCCAGATCCCGCATGCCTTTCTCGGCCGCGAATGCGGCAAACTGGGTTTCGCGCTTCCTGCGGCCGGGCGCTACGGAACCGGGCTGGTATTCCTGCCGCAGGATCCGGCAGCGGCGAACCGCTGTCAGGATGAGTTTGCTGCGGTCGTGCGCGAGGAAGGCCAAACGCTCCTTGGTTGGCGTGATGTACCGGTTGACGACTCACCGGTGGGGCCCACAGCCCGGTCGGCGGAACCCGTCTTCAAACAGATATTCATCGGTTGTGCCCCGGTCATCACAGACGTTCAGGCTTTCGAACGCAAGCTCTACGTCATTCGCAAGCGTGTAGAGCACGTAATCGCGAATTCCGAGCTCGCGGAGCGTGCGCTGTTTTACATCCCGAGCCTCTCCGCGCGCACGCTGATTTACAAGGGCATGCTCACGCCGACGCAGGTGGAACCGATGTTTCCCGACCTGGCCGATCCGGCGGTGGAGTCGGCGCTGGCGCTCGTGCATTCGCGATTCTCGACCAATACCTTCCCGTCCTGGCCGCTCGCGCATCCCTACCGTTACATCGCCCATAACGGCGAGATCAACACCTTGCGGGGAAATATCAACTGGATGCGGGCCCGCGAGGCATTGTGCCGGTCACCAGTGTTTGGTGACGACTTAAAGAAGATTCTACCGATTGTGATCGAGGGAGGTTCGGATTCGGCCGCCTTCGACAACGTGCTCGAGTTCCTCTACATGGCGGGGCGCGAGTTGCCGCACGCCGTGCTCATGATGATACCGGAGGCCTGGAGCGGACACGAAATGATGGACGAGGCTCGCAAGGCGTTCTACGAGTATCACGGTTGCCTGATGGAACCGTGGGACGGTCCGGCCTCGATTGCATTCACCGACGGCGAGGTCATCGGCGCGGTGCTTGACCGCAACGGCCTGCGCCCGTCGCGCTACTACGTGACCAAGGACGGAATGGTGGTCATGGCGTCCGAAGTCGGTGTGCTCGACATTCCCCCGGAAAACGTGCTCATCAAGGAACGCCTGCACCCCGGCCGCATATTCCTCGTGGACACGCGTGAAGGCCGCATCATTGATGATGCCGAACTCAAGCAACGCTACATCGCCATGTACCCGTACCGGGAATGGTTGCGGTCGAACCTAGTGCTGCTCGATCACCTTCCCGAGCCGGCAGATGTGCCTGAGCCGGATCACGCGACCGTGCTGCAGCGGCAGCAGGTCTTCGGTTATACCCATGAGGACCTGCGCATTCTCATGACGCCCATGGCGCAAAAAGGGGAGGAGCCGGTGGGTTCCATGGGTAACGACGCCGCACTGGCGGTGCTCTCGGACAGGCCGCGGGTACTCTACGACTATTTCAAGCAACTCTTCGCGCAGGTGACCAATCCGCCGCTGGATGCGATCCGCGAGGAGCTGGTCACGCAAATCGAAACGCCGCTCGGCCCCGAAGGCAATCTGCTCGAACCGGCCCCCGAGAGTTGCCGGATGCTCAAGCTCAAGACGCCGATTCTCGGCAATGGAGAATTGGCGAAAATTCGCCATCTCGATCGCCCGGGTTTCAAGACCATTACCCTTCCCGTGCTGTTTCCGGCCGGCTCGGGAGGGGTGGGCCTGGCAAGGGCGCTAACGGAATTGTGCCGCAAGGCCAGTAAAGCCATCGACGAGGGTTACACCTTCATTATTCTTTCCGACCGGGGAATCGACCAGACTCATGTGCCGATACCGGCGCTCCTCGCCACCGCGGGTGTGCATCATCATCTGGTTCGCGCCGGCACCCGTGTCAAGGCGGGGCTCATCGTGGAATCCGGTGAACCGCGCGAAACACACCACATGGCGCTGCTGCTGGGTTACGGTGCCGGCGCCATCAATCCCTATCTCGCCTTCGAGACACTGGATGATTTGATCCGCCAGGGACAACTCGCCGGCGTGGATCATTCCGAAGCGCTCAAGAACTACATTAAGGCGCTGAACAAAGGCGTGGTCAAGGTCATTTCCAAGATGGGGATTTCCACCATTCAGTCCTACCGCGGCGCCCAGATTTTCGAGGCCATCGGTCTCGACAAGGCGTTCGTGGACAAATATTTCACCTGGACCGCTTCCCGGGTCGGCGGCATCGGCATCGATGTTGTGGCGCAGGAAGCGGGCTTGCGTCACCGCCTGGCATACCCCGAACGGCCGGTGGGTCCCGCCGAGCTCGAATGGGGCGGTCATTACCAGTGGCGCCGCGACGGCGAGTTTCACATGGTCAATCCGGATACCGTGGCGAAGCT
>Ga0326597_10003971_pt1 | contig 20958 bp, 19 predicted proteins | sample RVTome_12_FD_203789 | JGI IMG/M metagenome (GOLD analysis project Ga0326597, IMG submission 203789) | Soil microbial communities from uranium-contaminated site in the Upper Colorado River Basin, Wyoming, United States - RVT100D185 | ecosystem: Environmental > Terrestrial > Soil > Contaminated >...
CGCAGTCGATGCACTCGTCAGGGTGAATGTAGAGCTGGTCCTCCCCCTCGTAGATGCAGTCCACCGGACAGACATCCACGCAGGAACGGTCCTTCACGTTGATGCACGGCTCGACGATGATATACGGCATCAGCTGGTCTCCGGGAAAACGCGTCACCACGGCCTTTTCGCCGCGGAGAAGGCCAAACCTAGACGCGGACCTAGTCGAGTCAAGGCGTCAGCCTGGAAGGGCAGCGGCAACGCCGCGCGCTCGAACAGCTACGTATTGGTTCGGGGGTTCCAACTGGGCCTGGAGTACCGATTCTAGATACCTACAAGTATCCCAAACCTTACTCTTCGGGCTGTCAGTTGTCATCGGAGATACCGATCCGTATCTTAGATACGAATGGGTTCGATACGTCAAAGGCGCAAGGCGGAGACGCGCAGCCTGCTGCTCGAGGCTGGCTTGAAGATCTTCGCCGACCGAGGCTTCGATCTCGCCGCCCTGGACGAGGTCGCCAAGGCGGCGGGGTTCACAAAGGGCGCGATCTATAGACAGTTTCCCTCCAAGGGGTCCTTCGTCCTCGGCCTGTTCGAGCAGTATGCCGGCGCTGCGCGAGCCGGTGCGGGGGCCCGGCAAGCATCCTGGTTCATCCCCATCACACTCCAATTCGCAGCACAGGCCTACCGAGACCCGCTGCTCCGGCGCCGCTTCGCGGTAGTGCTGGCCGAAGCGCCTAACGGGAGTTCGCTCGAGGGTTTACTGCTCCAGGCGCTCGCTCGAATCTTCCCCGCTTCCGGCGGCGCATCGTGAGCGCTGGGTAGACCAGTCGATGGACACCATCGAAATCGTGGCCGGGGGCGCCATTCTCTTCGTTGTGGCACTCCTCATCGGGTGGAGAGTCGTGCGCGTCACCCGGTTCCGTCGCCCCCCTCGCACCCTCCGAGAACGTCCGCCGGCGGCGTGGACGGCGCTGATCGAACAGAGCGTCCCGGTCACCCGAGCCCTGACCGCGGAGGAATCGGCCCGGCTACTGGATCTCGTGACGCAGTTCGTTCGCGAAAAGCAATTCGAGGGGGGCGGCGGGCTCGAGATCACCGAGGAGATGAAAGTGATCGTCGCCGCCCAGGCCTGCCTCTTGATCCTGAACCTCGACGCCGGCTGCTATCCCAGGGTGCACAGCGTCGTGATGTACCCCGGCACGTTCGTCCCCCGCGTGCCCCCGCTCGACCGACAACTCTACACCGGACCGATTGCGCACCTGGCCCCGTTGCTGGGCGAGCACGTTCGAGGCGTCGTGGTGCTGTCCTGGGAAAGTGCCGGGGGGGATCCGACCGAGTCCCGCGATGGACAGAACGTGGTGCTGCATGAATTCGCCCACGAGCTGGACCGGGAAGACGGATCGGTGGATGGCGTCCCGCTGCTCGAGGCGCCTTCCTCGACGCGGGTGTGGGCGCGCGTGCTGCAGCGCCGGTTCGAGGAGTTAGGGCGCGCGGCGCAGCAGGGCGAGCCAGACCTATTGAACGCCTACGGCGCGACCAACCGCGCGGAGTTTTTCGCGGTAGCGACGGAGACGTTCTTCGAGAAGCCGGTGGAGTTGCGGCAGCGTTACCCGGATCTCTACGAGGAACTCAAAGGGTTCTACCGCCAGGACCCCGCTGCGCGGGTCTCGCCCGGCTAGCCGTGCCCCAGCTGCCGCAGGTATTCCCGATCCCATGCCGCCGGCACGCTCTCCCGCGGCGAGTACGGTCCCGGCTGGTACATCCGTGATGCCACGCCGAGCTGGCTACGCTCGCAGATGTTCCAGTCCTGCCGGTTGGTGCGGTCCCAAAACTCTTCGGCGTCCTGGATGTTGTACCCCGGCGCCGCGGGAGAATCGGGATGCACCATCCACTCGCATGCGACGCGGCTCTCCATTGGAGCCTTCGGCCACACGGTGTAGTACACGGCGTAGTCCGGGTGCAGGCTCAGCATCATCGTCGGGAAGAGCGTGTAGTAGAACGCCCGCGCCCGCTCGTCGGGCGGGAAATCGCCAAGCAACAACCCACACGCCCGCCCACTCATCGTGGCGCTCTGGTTCGGCGGCTTGATCTCCATGTAGCCGCCGAGGAATTGACCGTCCACGAGATCGTTTGCGCCGCTGGTGTACGGCAGCTTGGTGGACAGCTCCGGGTGGATCGTGGGGCAGTGGAGGCACTCGGAGTAGTTCTGCATGATCAGTTTCCAGTTGGCCCGGACGTCGTACTCGATACGCCGCACCGTCCGCAGGGCGGGGAGGTTGTAGCGCCGGAACCGCTCGAGCACCGGCGCGAACGTCTCGGTGAACGGCTGGGGCTCGCGCGCCAGGCTGACGAACACGAACCCCTCCCATTCCGCGAGGGCGATCGTGTGCAGGGGGAAGTCTTTCTTCTCGAACCCCTCGGCCTCGTGCATGTGTGGGGCACCGATCAGCCGGCCGTCGAGCGCGTACGTCCACGCGTGGTACGGGCACTGGATGGTTTCGGAGAGGCGCCCCAGCGCCGCGCCACACAGCCGCGTGCCCCGGTGTCGACAGACATTGTAGAACGCCCGCAAGATCCCTTGCTGATCGCGCAGCACGATCACTGATTCGCCTGCCACGTCCGCGAGGCGATAATCCCCGTTGTGGGCGAAGTCGGCGGCACGGCCGATCGAAATCCAGTGCTGTCCGAAGATCTTCTCCTGCTCTTCGGCCTGGATCTCAGGCGTAGTGTAGTAGCGGCCGGGCATCGTGCGCGCACCCTGCCGGTAGGTCTCGACGGTTCTCAGGAATGTGCTCATCCGTGTCGCTCCTTCAACAGCTCGCGGGCAGCGTTGCGTCCCGAAGCGCCGGTGAGCCCACCGCCCGGATGCGTCCCTGCGCCGCACAAGTGCAGTCCCTCGATTGGTGTCCCATAGCGTGCCCATCCCGCCACCGGTCGCATGAAGAGGATTTGGTCGAGCGTCAACTCGCCTTGATACGTGTTCCCCTCGGTGAGCCCGCAACGCTCCTCGTAGTCTTTCGGCGTGACGACGTGGCGAGCCAGCACGCTCTTCTGCACGTTGGGCGCGTATTCGGCCAGCGTGGCAATCACGAGGTCGGCCAGTCGTTCACGTGCGGGCGCGTCCCATGCCCCGGTCTTCAGGTGATACGGCGCATACTGGACTTGCACCGTCATGATGTGCTTGCCGGTCGGGGCGAGACTCGGATCCAACAGCGTGGGGATCCGAGCTTCCAGGTAGGGCCGGCTTGAAAGCGCGCCGTACTTGGCGTCGTCATAGGCGCGCTCGAGGTAGTCGAGGCTGGGTGCGATGGAGATCGCGCCGCGCAGGGCCCCGTCGGCTGCACGGGCGGTGAAGCGCGGCAGCTCCCCCAACGCCAGGTTCACGGTGGCCATCACACCCCGACACTTGATGTTCTTGACCGTACGAAGGAATTCGGGATCCAGGTGTCCGGGATCCACCAGGCCACAAAAGGTGCGCCGCGGGTCGAGGCTCGAAATCACCTGGCGCGCCGCGAGATGCTCGCCTGTGTCGAGGGCGACACCCAGGACCCGCCCCTCGCGCACCACGATTTCGCGCACCGGGGCGGTGGTGCGGATCTCGGCTCCGAACCCTTTCGCCGCCGTCGCGAGCGCGCGGCCCAGCGCGCCAAGCCCACCCTTCACTACGTGTGCCGCTCGCACGGCCCCGGCCGGCCGCCCCACGTGGTGGTGCAGCAGCACAAACCCGGTCCCGGCGGAGCGGGGACCCTGGAGGATCCGCGTGATGCCACTCGCGCCGACCGCGCCCTTCAGCGCGTCAGTCACGAACCAGTCGTCGAGCCACTCAGCGACTGACATCGGCGTGACGCGGAGAAACTCCACCATCTCGCGCCGCCCGAGCTTGCGGAGCCGGCGGCCCAGCCCGAACAGCGCCATCAGATCCCCGCCGGCGGCGTCCGGCACGTGTGGTGGAGTGATCGCGTAGACAGCCTCCAGGACGTTCGCAAAGCGCGCGAGCTGCTCCACAAACGCCGGCCACTTGCCCGCGTCGTCGCGGGAAAAGCGGCCGATCTCCTCGGCGGTTTTCGCCGGATCGGTCCACAGCGTCAGCGCCTTGCCGCCGGGGAGCGGGCTGAACACGCTCGCCTCGGGAACCACGAGCTCGAGCCCCGTCGTGGCGAGCCCGAGGTCCGTGGCGATGTCGGGGAGCAGCCAGCCGGCGTCGTGTCCGAAGACGTCGAAGCGAAATCCTGGTACGACCTCTTCGGTCTGCGCGAGTCCTCCCGGCGCGCTGCGGGACTCGAGCACCAGGACCTTGGCCCCCGCCTTGGCCAGGTACGCGGCCGTCACCAGCCCGTTCACCCCACCGCCGATGACGATCAGGTCGTGCGTCATCGCCCATCTCGCAGAATCTGGAGGGCCGCGAGCCGACCCGACGCGCCCATGATGCCGCCGCCGGGATGCGTCCCGGCGCCGCATTGGTAGAGGCGGCGAATGGGGGTCCGGTACTTCGCCCACCGCGGCGCAGGTCGCAGGAAGAAGAGCTGGTGCAGCGCCAGCTCGCCCTGAAAGATGTTCCCTTCGGTCAGCCCGGTAACGCGCTCGATGTCGGCCGGGGTGATCACCTGTCGGTGCAGGATGGCATGCTTCAGGTTCGGCGCGTAGTGCGACAACGTGTCCACGACGGCGTCGCCGAAGGCATCGCGCTTCGCGTCGGTCCACCCACCGGTCACGTTGTACGGCGCGTATTGCACGAAGATCGACATCACGTGTTTTCCTGGCGGCGCCATCTGCGGATCGATCATCGACGGGATGATGACGTCCAGGTACGGGTGGCGCGAGAACTCGCCGTACTTGGCATCGTCGTAGGCGCGCTCCAAGTACTCGACGCTGGGACTGATCGAGATCGCGCCGCGCAGGTGCGGGCCCACCCCGGGCATGCAGGTGAAGTTGGGCAGCTCGGCGAGGGCCAGGTTCACCTTGCCGGACGAGCCGCGGAATTTGAAGCGGCGAATGTCGGTGACGAAATCGTCCGGGAGCGCCGCCTCCTCGACGAGATGCAGGAACGTGCGGTGCGGGTCGAGGCTCGACACCACGAGTTTCGCGCGCAGCTCGTCGCCGTTCTCGAGCGCCACGCCCACCGCACGCCCGCGCTTCACGATCACCCGGGTCACCGGCGCGTCGGTCCGGATCTCCGCGCCGAAGCGGCGCGCCGCCCCGGCGATCGCCTCGCTGATCGCGCCGGTGCCGCCCTTGGCGAACCCCCAGGCGCGGAACGAGCCGTCGATTTCCCCCATGTAGTGGTGCAGCAGCACATACGCGGTTCCCGGGGAGCGCGGGCCGAGGAACGTGCCGATGATGCCGCTCGCCGACTTGGTGGCCTTGAGGACGTCCGTCTCGTACCACTCGTCGAGGTAGTCGGCCGAGCTCATCGTCATCAGCTTGTAGAGCGCGTGGAACTTCTCCGGACCCAGGCCGCGGAAATGCTTCCCCAGGCGCAGCAAGCCCAGCAGATCTTTGGGCGAGAGCGACGTCGGATCGGGCGGCACCATGCCGATGATCGGCTTCACGGCCTGCGCCATGTGGTGCATCAGCCGTCCGAATTCCACCATGGCCTCGGCGTCGCGCGGCGAGTGGCGGCAGATCTCGCGCCGGGTCTTGTCGGGATCGCCCCAGGCGGCGAGGTAGTCGCCGTTTTCCATCGGGGTGACCGTGCTCTCGAGCGGCAAGATCTCCAGTCCGTGCGCCGGAAGGTCCAGATCCCGGATGATCTCGGGCCGTAGCAAGCTCACGACGTAGGAGAACACGGAGAAGATGAAGCCGGGGTAGATCTCCTCGCTCACCGCGGCGCCGCCCACGCGGTAGCGGCGCTCCAGCACGAGTACTTGTTTCCCGGCGCGGGCTAGGTAGGCGGCCGTAACGAGCCCGTTGTGCCCGCCGCCGATAACGATGGCGTCCCAGGTCTGGGGCATCCTCAGGCTCGCTTCCGTTCGGGATTGAAGAAGGGGAGCTGGCGCACGGTGGCCGCCGCGCGCTTGCGGTGGTGCTCGACGGTGACTTCCATCTCCACCACCGTGCCGGGCGCCCCGTAGGGGCCCGCGAGATGCGCGAGCGCGATGTAGCGCTTGAGCAGCGGCGACCAACAACCGCTCGTCGCGTACCCGACCTGCAGCCCGCCGACATAGAGCGGCACGCTGGCCCGCCAGGCAGTGGTGGGCAGTTTGGGCGGCAACCCGACGTCGGCGTACAGCCGCTCGAGCGAGTCCCAGTCGACCTCGATGCCCACGAAGCGCCATGCCGGGCCACGCTCCTGTTCAGCCAACAGGGCGTCGCGGCCGTTGTACCGCTCCTTGTCGAACGCGACCGTCCACCCGAGCGAGAGCTCGAACGGCGTGGACGTCTGCGCATCGATCAGCGCGTGGTGGGCGGAGATGTAGTCGACCTCGATGAGCAGCAGCCCCGCTTCGTTGCGCGCCAGGTCCAGCGCCAACATCCCGGCTGGCGTGATCCCGTAGGCGGTGCCCACTTCGATCAGCGCGTCCCACACGGGGAGGGCGCGGTCCGCGTCGATCCAGACCTCGAACCCCAAGTCGCCGGTGTAGCCGGTGCGGGAAATGGTGACCGGGACGCCGCGGATCTTCCCCGCGGTCAGGCGGAAGTACTTGAGCGCCGAGAGCTCCTGGCCGCCTGCCAGCTCGAGGATGGCGCGCGCGTTGGGCCCCTGCAGGGACACCGCGGCAGTGCGCTCGGAGACATCCTCGATCGTGACGTCGAGCCCGGTGGCGTTGAGGTGCAGCCAACGGATGCTCGGATCGGCGGCCGTCAGGCGGAAGGTCTTCTCGTCGAGCCGTGACACGGTGCCGTCGTCGATCACCTTGCCGCGCGCGTCGCACCACGGCGTGTACAACACCTGGCCGACTTTGCATTTCTGCACGTCGCGGGTCACGATCCGGTCGAGCAGGCGGGCAGCATCCCGGCCGCGAATCAGATACTTGTAGAGCGGCGAGACGTCGAACAGCGCAGCCGCGCTGCGGACGGAGTGGTACTCGCGCTCGTGACTCAGCTCGTAGGAGCTGGCGACGACGTAGCCCGCCCAGCGGCGCCACGCCTGTGCCTCCATGAGGGCGGCGGTGCGCGCGTGGAACGGCGTTTCTTTCAACATGCGCCACCTTCCGGGCCTTCCGCCGGGGCGAAGAAGACCAGCACGTTCAGCTCCTCGGTGATCGTGTGAAATCGGTGCGCGACGCGCGCGGGGACGTACACGACGGACTCCGGGGATACCGGAACGTCGACGCCGCCGACCTGCAGCATGCCTCGCCCGCGAACGACGTAATAGACCTCATCCTCCGCATGCCGCGTTTGTGGGTCGCTGCCGCCCACCGGCAACACGTACACCCCGGCCGACAGCGCCGGCACGCGCAGGAATTCGTGATAGCGCTCCCCCACGCGTGCGCGCGCGGCGAAGACCTCGCTCAGCGCAACAGCCTGGTGACTCACGGCGTTCCTGCGGCGCCGAGCCGTCGCGAAATGCGATCGGCGACGACGCGGACCAGCGGCCCGAGCGTCGCCAGCCGAGCGGCGGGGAATCGGGGCCGAGGCCCGCCGACACTGATGGCCGCGACCGGCCGGCCGTCCGGACCCCGCAGCGCGGCGCCCACCGCGACGTAGCCGCGCTCCAGCTCTTCGGTCGCGCTGGCATAGCCGCGCCGCACCACTCGCGCGAGCTCGGCGCGGAGCGCGAGCAGGGAAACGATAGTCCGCGGCGTGAACCGCGCCAGCCGGCCCCCAAGCCGCCGGCGCCGTTCCCCATCGGGCAGGGCGGCCAGCAGGGCCTTGCCGGTGGACGTCGCGTGCGCGGGCCAGCGGGTACCGAGCGATGCGGTGGCTCCAATGAGGGAGCGGCCTACTACTTCGTCGAGGATCAGCATGTCGTTTCCCACCGGCACTTCGAGGGTGACCGTTTCGCCGGTCTGGGTGGCGAGCAGCTCCAGCTCGGGCCGGCTCACGGTGCGCAGATCATTGGCGCGGGCGGCGCGGGCTCCCAAGGCGATCGCCTCGGGCCCGAGCCGGTACAACTCGCCCGTGGGGTCCCGCACGACCATCCCTTCTCGCGCGAGCGCGGCGAGCAAGCGATGGGTCGTCGCTTTGTGGAGGTGGGCGGCGCGGGCCAGGTCGGACAGGCGCCATTCGGGACGCGCGTCCGAGAACGCCTTCAGGAGGCTCACCGCCCGGGCAACGGCCTGCGTGCCGGGATAGGCACGGGGGGCGATCATACTGTGAGACTGTGTTTCATCATGTGAGACAAGGAAACACCCCGCGACGGGGGGGTCAAGCAGCGGCTAGCGAGTCGTGGCCAGCTCGCGGACCACCCAGGTGAGACCGTCCACGACCCGCGCCATCCGGTGGTAGTCCAGTGTTTCGGGGGTGTCGTCCGCCGAATGGTAGAAGACGTTCCGGTAGGGCGCGGTATCGGTGATCATGATCGCGGGGTAGCCGTGACGCCAGAACGCCCAGTGGTCCGACCACCAGACCCCCGGCACCCACCAGGGCGCGGCGGCGCCCTGGGTGGGGAACTGCGCGTGTGCGCGGAACGCCGCGATCGCCCGGCGCACCAGCGGTCGCGATCTGAGGTTGCTCACGAATCCGATGAAATCGCCGCGGTCCGGATACGCGAGGTGGAGCGGAAACGGGTAGCGCTGACTCCCCGACGCGTCGTCGTAGTATCCGATCGACTCGATCGACACCATCGCCACGATCTGCTCGCCCCGCGCCGCCGCGGAGTCGGCGTAGTGCCGACTCCCCATGTCCGCCGTCGGAAAACTGGGCGGCTCCTCGTTCGCGAACACCAGAAAGCGTAGGGTGCGGGCCGGCGTCGACCCGGCGAACGCGCGCGCCAGCTCCAACACCCCGGCGACCCCACTCGCGTTGTCGTCTGCGCCGGGTGCCCCTACCGCCGTGTCGTAGTGCCCGCCCACCAAGACGATTTCGTCCGGGCGCACGACACCTTGAATTTCGACCTCGAGGTTCCGGTAGGCGCGCCCGCGCGCCGTGTACGGATGGGAGCGGACCTGGTAGCCAAGCTCGCCGAAGACGGTCTCGAGGTAGGCGGCCGCGCGGGTCATGGCCGCGTACGTCGCGTCGCTGCGCTCACCGATGTCCCCCGCCAGCGTCGTGACATGGGCCCGGAGCCGGTGCTCGAGCGCACGCTGCTCCGGGGTCAGGGGCGGCAACGGCCCCGCGAAAGCGGCTCCGGGCATTTTCACCGTGAAGAGCCAGATCGCGATGAACAGCAGGGGTAAGAAACTCGCGAGAACGATCATCCGCACCACCCCACCACGCGTGCGGGGGACGAGCGACAGTCGCATAGGGAAAGATGGCGACGGGACGGCGGGGCCGGTAAGTTCACGCATACGACCTCATTCAGGAGTACCGATGGCTGTCCTCCCACGCCTGTTCCTCGCCGGGCTCTGCCTCGTTCCTGGCGCCCTCGCGGCCCAACGCACGCAAAAGCCCGCGCTGCACGGCCGCCACTGGATCGCGATCACCGGCAAGCCGCTCGCGGCCACGGCCGGGGCGATGATGTTCCAGCAAGGCGGCAATCCGGTCGACGCCGCGTGCGCCATGCTCGCCGCCACCTCGACCATGTGGGACGTGCTCTCGTGGGGCGGTGAGACCCAAGCGTTGATCTACAATCCGCGCACCAAGCAGGTCATCGCGATCAACGCACTCGGCGTCGCTCCCACCGGCGCGACCGCGGAGTTCTACCGCTCGAAGGGGATGCGCTACCCGCCGGAGTACGGCCCCCTGGCGGCCGTCACACCTGGGACGCCCGGCGGCCTCATGGTGATGCTCGCCGAGTACGGTCGGTTGAGTTTGCGCGACGTCCTGGAGCCGGCGATCCGGATGGCGGACGGCTATCCCATCGAGGAAGTGACGGCGAACTCGATCGAGCGGAATAAGCGCTGGCTCACGCAATGGCGCTACGCGCGGGCCACGATGCTGCCGCACCTCGGGGAACCACGTGAAGCCCCCGAGGCCGGGGAGATCTTCCGCCAACCGGACCTCGCGGCGACGCTGCGCAAGCTGGTGGAGGCCGAGCAGCGGGCACTGCGTCAGGGCAAGAACCGGCGCGATGCGATCCTGGCCGCTTACGCACGGTTTTACAGCGGCGATATCGCCCAGGAATTCGTCCGCGGGCTGCGGGAAGAAGGCGGGCTCGTCACCCTGGAGGACCTCGGGAGCTGGCGCGTGAGAATCGAGGAGCCGGTCGTGACCAGCTATCGCGGGATCGACGTGTACAAGCTCCAGCCCTGGACGCAGGGGCCGGCGCTGCTACAGGCTCTCAACATCCTCGAGACGATCGACCTCAAGGCGATGGGCTATAACAGCACCCGCTACATCCACACGCTGTATCAGGCGATGAGCCTGGCGTTCGCCGACCGGGACTTCTATTACGGCGATCCCGCGTTCCCGCCTGAGGAGCCGATTCGTGGCCTGCTCTCCAAGGAGTACGCCCGGCAACGCGCCCAGCAGATCAATCAGGAACGCAACGACCCGCTGATCAAGCCGGGCGATCCCTACCCCTTCCAAGGCGGGACCAATCCCTACCTGCACCTGCTGCGCGATTGGCCGCCAGCGCCATCGCCGGCGGCGACGTCGATCGGTACGGCTGGCTCCGCGCCGGAGGACGCGGCGGCGCTCGCCGCGTTCGATGAAGCGTTCACCCGTGGGACGACGTCCATCGAGGCGGCCGACACCTCCGGATGGGTTGTCTCGGTGACCCCGTCGGGAGGATGGATCCCCGCCGTGATCGCGGGGCGCACCGGCATCGGGGTCAGCCAGCGGGCCCAGCAGTTCGTCGTGGACAGCCTGGACAACCCCTTCAACGTGATCGTGCCGGGTAAGCGTCCGCGCGTAACGCTGACCCCAAGTCTCGCCCTAAAGGACGGGAGGCCGTTCCTCGCGTTCGCGGTGCAAGGGGGCGACACGCAGGACCAGAACCTGCTGCAGTTCTTTCTCAACGTGGTCGAGTTCGGGATGGACGTGCAGGAGGCAGTCGAGGCGGCGAATGTCACCAGCTACCAGATGCGGAACTCGTTCGGCGACCACGAGACGCAGCCTGGGCGCCTGACGCTGCGCGCGGACACGCCCCCCTGGGTGCGGCGCGAGCTGCGCGAGATGGGCTACCGGCTCGATTTCCAGGACCGGACCTCGGGGCCGATCAACGCAATCTTCTTCGATTGGAAGCATGGGTCGTTTTGGGGCGGGTCGTCGAACCACGGCGAGGACTACGGGATCGCGTGGTGAGGATTCGTCGTCACTTTTGCGCGCAAGTATCGGGTGGTCCGATCAGGACGGTCCTCCTAGACTGGCGGTGTGGGCGGCACGACGGACCGCCCAATCAACGCCGCCTGTCGGAGGATGCAATGCCGCCGGTTCGCATCATCGCCATCCCGGACGCGATCGCTCAGGCCGTCCGGACGAGCCGGATATCACCCCAATACGGCCACCCTGTCCACAGTGAGATTGCGACGGGGTACGGGCCCTGCCGGCAATGTCTGCGCACCTTCACCGTGGGCGCAGAGCGGCGCATCCTGTTCACCTACGACCCGTTCGCAGGGATGGAGCCACTCCCGCTTCCCGGCCCGGTGTTCATTCACGAGTCCTCGTGCGAGCGGTACGCGGAGTGCGCGGGTTTCCCGGAGGACATGCGGTCCCATTCGCTGACGCTCAACGCCTACCGGCGCGGCCGGCGGCTTGTCGCCCAGGAGTACGTCGCCGACGGGTGCGTCGAGCCCGTGCTCGAGCGGCTGCTCGCCCGCCCCGACGTCGACTACATCCATGTGCGCGATACCGAGGCGGGCTGCTACGATTTCCGGATCGAGCGCGAGCGGCAAAGACCGCACGCAGCTGCGGTTCGGGAACGCTGTTGCGCGTGATGTCCCCGAGGCGGCGCGGCGTCTTTTGTTAGCCAGCGGTCCCTTCAGAGGGATGGCACGTTGCCGCATTCTCTCGGCTGTATCGATCCCGATCGTGGTGTTGGGTCTGGTGGTGTCGGCGTCCTGCGGGGACGAGACGCTCGGGCCGCGTCACGTGTTTCAGACAATCGCTGTGGGGGACACCGTCTCCGGGCGGCTCCCGGCTGCAGGCGGCGAGGTACAGTTCGCCTTTCCTGGGGAAATCGATTCGACCTACGCGGTCTTCCTCCAAGCCGTGAGCGGGCCCGTGTTGCTCACGGCGAGCGACACCGCCCGGGGTCTCGTGCTCGGGCAAGTGCTGGCGACTCCCGGAAATCGATTACTCGAGCGCGCGACGTTCCCGTTCGGATTCGATGCTCCAGTCCTCCTGGTGGTGAGCGGGGCCGACAGCGGCGCATTCCGGTTTTTCGTGTACCGTGTCCACCGGGCACCGGAGTCGCGCCCGTCGCGTTTCGTGTTGGGTGACACTGTCCAGGAATCACTCGAGACGCTCGCCGATATCGACACGTTCGTCGTCGCGGGGACGGCCGGGCAGGAGCTGATCGCCTACATCCAGGCAACGGATAGCGTCGCCCCCGGGATCGTCTCGCTTGGCGTGGAAAGCATGGCCGGCGCGGGGAGTGTCGCTGGTGATAGCGATCTGCAGCAGGAGGCAACGGATCGGTTCATCCTACCGGCCACACGCGATTATCGGGTCACGCTCCAGGCGGCGAACGACTTCTTGACGGGCATTCGATCCTTCCACGGGAACTACCGTTTTCAGGTGCGAGCCGTCCAACGGTCCCCCGAGTCGGTGCCGGGTGCGGTCCAACCCGGCGACACGGTCACCGGCGAGGACATCGACTACGTCGGAGACATCGACGACTTTACCCTCACGGGCGCTGCTGGACAGGAGTTCATGGTCTTCTTCCAGGCGTTGAGCGGGAGCTCGGCGACGCGTCTCGAGCTCGACGTGCTCAACTCAGCCGGCCAGATCCTGACCGGGGTGCAGAGCGGCGGCGCGGACGCCGAATTGCTCGGCCAAGCCGTTGGCCGTCTCGCGCTTCCCGGTACCGGGACCTATCGGCTCCAGGTGTTTGGGGTGGATGCCCGATCTCCCGCCGGCCGGGGTCCGTATCGGTTCTGGATCTATCCGGTGGACCGGCATCCGGAAACAGCCGCCGACACCGTGGCCTACCGGGACAGCATCCTCACCGAGGCGATCGAGGTTCCCGGGGATATCGACGAATTCCATGTGTCGGTTCCGGAATCCACCCTGGCGAATCTGGTCGTGCAGAACGACGCTCTCGATGGATCCGTCAGCGTGGAAATCGAAGACAGCGCTGGGACCTTGATGTATTCCGCGACTTCCTTCATTCCCGGTGCCGCAGGCCAGAGTGGTGTTTTCCCCTTGACCCCTGGAGACTATCGGCTACGCGTCGAGGGTACGTTCGGCGCGGCCTCGCAGTATCGCGGGCCCTATGGGCTTCGACTGTACGCCGGGTTCAATTCGAAGCCCGAATCGCTCTCCGATACGGTGGTCGTGGGCGACACCATCACCGGGGAGTCGATCTCACCCCCCGGTGACTACGACGCCTTCTGGTTTGTTGGCACGCGCGGGGAGCATGTGAACCTGGCACTGGAGGGTCAGGCTGCGCCGTCCGTCGGGGGATTCGGCGCCACGCTGTTTGGTCCGGGCCCGTCCTTCCAATACCTGGCGGGGGCTTTCAGTCCAACCCAAGCAGACTCGCTCGGATCTCACGAGACCGGTCGCATCGACCTCACGGACGGCCTGTACCACATCACGGTCAGCGGGGGAAGCAGCCCACCCCAGCTCTTCGAAGTAGGGTCGTACCGGTTCGCAATTACGCATCGCAGTACGGCTCCGGAGAGTGCCGGGGCTTCGCTCGTGCCGGGCGATTCGGTGACCACAGAGGCCATCGATACACCCGATGATTGGGACGAATTCACTCTGACGGGAACACCGGGGGAGCTGCTGGCGATCGTGGCCCGGACGCTTGACCCCGCCCCCGCGGGATTTCCGCTTATCGCGGTGTTCGATTCGATCACAACAGACACGGTGGCGTGGACCGGGGCGCAGGGCTTCGACAAGCCCAGCGGTTACTTCACAATGCCGGCGAGCGGCCGATTGAAGATCGCCGTCTATCACCCGACGTTCGGCTTTGGCGGCGATTTCCTCGGGGGCTACCGCTTTGTGGTCGTGCCCGTGAACCCGGCGCCCGAAAACGCTCCGGCCACATTCGCGTTGGGTGATACGATCAGAGGAGAGGCGATCTCGCCGGCGATGGACGTGGATGAATTCCTGTCCACCGCAACGCCCGGTGACACACTGGTCCCCGGGTACCGACTGGTGGCGGACCCCGTCCCCAGCGGAAAACTGATCACACTCGAGGTCGTGGATCCCGCGACAGGAACCGTGCTCGTCGGGTCCGGTGTGAGTGTAGTCGCCGCCGGCCCGTTCCTGTCGCCGGGGTTGTTCATCGTCCCACCGGGAGGTTCGTACGTAATCCGTGTGCGTGGCGGCGGACTTGGCGGCGAGCAGCTCGGGACCGCTCCGTACGAATTCTTCGTGAGGCCGGGGCCGTAGGCTAGTCCGTCGCCACGGCCTCTCGCCTCGGGTCGCCGACGGTCGTCCCGCCACCGTATCGCCGCGCGATCTCCCTCGTGATGTGCATCGAGCAGAACTTCGGCCCGCACATGGCGCAGAACTCAGCGGACTTGAAGTACTCGGCGGGCAGCGCCTCGTCGTGCAGCGCGCGCGCGTGGTCGGGGTCGAGACTCAGGCGAAACTGCTCGTTCCAGTCGAACGCAAAGCGCGCCCGGCTGAGCGCGTCGTCGCGATCGCGCGCGCCCGCTCGCCCGCGCGCGATGTCCGCCGCGTGCGCGGCGATCTTGTAGGCGATCACGCCCTCGCGCACCTCCTCGGCGTTGGGCAGTCCAAGGTGCTCCTTGCGCGTCACGTAACAGAGCATGTCGGCGCCGTACCAGCCGATCATCGCGGCGCCGATCGCCGACGTGATGTGATCGTAGCCGGGGGCGATGTCGGTCACGAGAGGGCCGAGCGTATAGAACGGCGCCTCGTGACAGATTTCCTTCTGCATGCGGACGTTCATCTCGATCTGGTGCATCGGGATGTGGCCGGGTCCCTCGATCATCACCTGTACGTCCTTGGCCCAGGCACGCCGCGTCAGCTCCCCCAGCACGCCGAGCTCGGCGAACTGCGCTTTGTCACTGGCGTCGGCGATCGACCCCGGCCGCAGGGCGTCGCCCAGGGACAGCGTCACGTCGTACGCGCGGGCGATCTCGAGGATCCGGTCGAAGTGGGTATAGAACGGATTCTGCTGGTTGTGCGCCGCCATCCAGTAGGCGTGCAAGGACCCGCCGCGGCTCACGATCCCGGTCACCCGCCCCAACGCGAGCCCCACGTGCTCGCGCAGGATGCCGCAGTGCACCGTGACGTAATCAACGCCTTGCCGCGCTTGGTGCTCCACCATGTCGAGCAAGTCGTCGGCGGTCAGGTCCTCGACCTTCGCGACGGCCGTCACGGCCTGGTAGATCGGCACCGTGCCGATCGGCACCGGTGAGGCATCGATGATCGCCTGGCGGATCGCATCAATGTCGCCACCAGTCGACAGGTCCATCACGGTGTCGGCGCCGTAGTGCACCGCGTGATGCAGCTTCTCGAGCTCGCCGTCGACGTCGGAGGAGACGGCGGAAGTGCCGATGTTGGCGTTGATCTTGACCCGGGCCACTTTGCCGATGCCCATCGGGTCGAGCTGCTTGGCGAGATGCTGGGTGTTGGCTGGGATGATCAGCCGCCCGCGCGCGACTTCTTCACGGACGAGCTCGGGCGGCAGATCCTCGCGCTCCGCCACACGCCGCATCTGATCGGTGATCGTGCCCTGACGGGCGAAGCACATCTGGGAGACGCAGCTCGGTGGTGCGGTCATCGACTCCCCTCGCCGGCATTACCCGGATCAGGTCCGAAGGGTATGATCTCAGCCAGGCGGGACAGCCGCCGGGCACCCCCGTCACTGCGCAATCTAGAGAGGCCGATGCACCGACGCCATGGGGATTGCACATTGGTCGCTCGCGGACTCACGCTCGGCTTGGTGCTCGCGTGCGCCGCGAGTCCCGCCCGCCGGGAGCGCGCGGCGCCCGGTGCCGAGTTTCCCAACCTCGAGCGGCAGGTGGCTCGGCTGGTCAACGAGCACCGTGCGACGCGGCGCCTGTCCCGATTGGCCTTTGACACCGGACTCGCCACCATGGCCCGCACTCACAGCGGGGCGATGGCGGCGCGCCGCGTCCCGCTGGGGCACGATGGGTTTGAGGAACGCGCCGAGCTGGTGGGGCAGGTCCTTCCATTCTTGAGGATCGCAGAGAACGTCGCGTTGAACGACTATCCCGTCGCTCGCACGGCGGCGGTGGCGCTTCGAGGCTGGCTGCGCAGCGCGCACCACCTGGAGAACATCGAAGGGTCGTACAACGTAACGGGAGTGGGAATCGTGCGGGCCAAGGACGGCACGTTCTACTACACCCAGCTGTTCGTCGCGCGGCGACGATGATCCGGTTAGTCCGGCGGTGCCTCGCGTTGACGAGGCGGCCCATACCGCTCGGATGGGTCGTGCCGGCGGTCCCATTCGACGCGGAAGGCGAACGGGTCGACCCCCACCGGATGGTCCAGGGCAAGAATGCCGTCGAGATGATCGATCTCGTGTTGCAGCAGCTCCGCCATCGGCCCCACGCACTCGATCGTGTGCGGCTTGCCTTTGAGGTCGACGTAGTTGGCCGTGATGCGGTAGGCGCGGGTCACCCGAACCAAGAGCCCTGGGAAGGAGAAACAGTCGTCCCACACCTCGAAGTCTTCCGACCCGACATCGGTGATCTCAGGGTTGACGAACGTTATGCGCTGCTTGGCCCCGTCGATGTCCACGACGACCACCCGCACCGGCGCGCCGATTTGCGGTGCCGCCATCGCCCGACCCATCCCGTACTTCTCCTTGGCCGCCTTGAGGGTGTCCCGTAGGTCGTCGGCCACGAGGCGCACTGCGGCCGATGACGGGCGCTCCGCGAGCCGGCAGTGCTCGCGCAGGATAGGGTCGCCAAGTTGGCGAATGCGTCGGACGGCCATAGGGGTCGCTAATGTGGCGCTTTACGGCCCGGCGCACAACGAAGGTGTGGTGGTTTGTCATGGATGGGAAAGCGAGCTATGTGAAGCAATCCCAAACACTTAGTGGCACTCTAGGAGCCTTTGGGGTGGCGTGCCAGACCGAACCGAGATGCCGCTTGCCGGCGTGATCCTCGCGGGCGGCCGCTCCGCCCGGATGGGCGTTCCCAAAGCCCTGCTCGACTTCCGGGGGGAGCCGTTCATCACTCGGATTCTCGAGGCCTTTGAGGCGCTCGACCTCAAGACCAGGGTGGTGGTTCTCGGCCCGAACGCGGCGCGGGTCCGCCCGGCGATCGCCGCGCATGACTGTCTCGTGATCGAGAATCCCGATGTCGACGGCGGCCCCATCGTTTCGTTGCGCTGCGCCCTCGAAGCGCTCGAGCCGATTCACCCCGTGGCGGCCCTCGTCTGGCCGGTGGATCTGCCGCATGTACACATCGCTTCCGTCGAGCGGCTGGTCGAGACATATCGCCGCCTTCGCCCGTCGATCGTGGTGCCGACCTTCGCCGGTAAGCGTGGCCATCCGGTGATCTGGGATCAACGCCTGTTCGGGGAGCTCCGTACCAGCGAGCTGGCCGCCCGGGAGGGTGCTCGCGCCATGGTCCACGCCCACGCGGACGAGGTCCAGCAGGTGCCGGTTGACGACCCGGCGGTCACCGACTTCATCAACACACCGGCTGATTACGAGCGGCTGATCCGCGAGATCAATCGAGACGCCTACTAGCCTGGAACGTCGGGGCGTCCCCCGATCTTCACGTTTATTTCATAGTAAATTTTTTAACCTGTGTTCAATATTCCTTCTCACGCTTGATGAGGCCCAGCATGGCAGCCACCGCCACCCGCACCCGTCCCGCGTCTCACCGGTCCGCTCACGTGCGCGCCAAACGGGAGCGGCGGCGGGCGGAAATCCTCCATGCCGCCCTGCGAGCGTTCCGGAGCAAGGGCTACTACGCCACCACGCTGGACGACATCGCCGTGCTGCTCGGCGTCCGCAAGACCGCCCTGTACCACTACTTCCCCGATAAAGAGGCGATCCTCTACGCCTGCCACAAAGAAGGTCTCGAGGAGGTTGAGGGGATCATCGCGGATGCGCGGCGGCGCTCGCCGAAGCGTGCGGAACAGCTCGCCCACGCGATCCGCGAGCACGTGCGCGTCATGACCGACACGCTCGAGGGTTCCTCGCTCGCGTTCGAGGTGTCGGCGCTCTCGGCGCGGCACCAGGCCGAGGTGATCGGCCGGCGCGACCGCTACGAGCTGGCGCTGCGGGACATCGTCCGGCGCGGGATCCATGCCGGAGAATTCCGCGCGCTGGATCCGAAACTCGCCGTTTTCGCGATCCTCGGCGCCATCAACTGGATCGCCCGCTGGTATTCGCCCCAGGGCACGGTGCAACAGCCCGTGCTCGGGGCGCAATTCGCCGACCACCTTGTTCGAGGACTGCTCGCCGCATGACTACGTCCGCCACGACCGACCGCCACTTCATCTCGCGCCCCACCGCCGACTTCGGCTTCGCCGAGATCCTCTACGCCAAGGGCGACGGCGTCGCGCGCATCACGATCAACCGCCCGCAACACTACAACGCGTACTCCACCGCTGCGCTTGAGGAGCTGGCGACTGCGTTCCGCGACGCGAGCTTCGACGACGCGGTGGGCGCGATCGTCCTCACCGGGGCAGGCGATCGCGCCTTCTGCACGGGTGGCGACGTGAAGGAATACGCGCAGGCCTACGTCGCGACCCCGCGCGACTACTGGAAGTACATGGCGCTGTTCCGTGCCTACATCGAGAGCATCCTGAACACGGGGAAGCCCGTCATCGCCCGGATCAACGGAATGGCAGTGGGTGGTGGCAACGAGAGCCAGCTCGCCTGCGACCTCTCGGTCATCGCCCAGCATGCGTATCTGAAGCAGGTCGGCACGCACGTTGGCTCGGTGGCCTGCGGGGGCGCCACGCAGTGGCTGCCCATCGCGGTCGGGGACCGGCGGGCGCGGGAGATGCTGTTTCTCAACGAGCCCGTGCCCGCGGAAAAAGCCCTGGCCTGGGGCCTCGTGAACTGGGTTGTGCCATCGGTGCGCCGGGGGGACGCGTGGATCGAACAGGCGGGGCCCGAGGAAATCTCGAAAGCGCAGAAGGGGCAGGATGGCTACCGCATCGACCTGGCGCGACTCGATGCCTTCGTGGACGACCTCGCGCGCCGCCTGCTCGACTCCTTCCCTGAATGCGCCCGCTATACCAAACAGCAGACGAACTTCTGGAAGGATCTCGCGTGGCATCAGACGGTGCGCCACGCGCAGGACTGGCTCTCGCTGCACTACGCTAGCTGGGAGCCGGTGGAAGGGATGCGCGCCTTCACCGAAAAGCGTCCGGCTCGCTACGGGCTGTTACGCGCCCGCGCGGCCGCCGGGGAATCCTCCGAGGCGCCGTGGGGCGCGCCGGTCCAGGACTGTCGTGCGTGCGGCGCGACCAGTTTGCCTGCGGACCACTCGCACTGCGGCCGATGCGGCGCACGGCTCTCGTAACCGGCGGTGGCCGGGGGATCGGCCGCGCGATCGTCGCGGCGCTCGCCGGCGACGCCCGGGTGGCGGCGCTCGATGTGAGCTTCCCCGACGGCCCCGGCGCGGCGCATGCCGCGATTGAGTGCGACGTGCGCGACACGAAGACGGTCGGTGAGGCAGTGGCGCGCGTGGCCCGCGAAGGCAGCGGGATTGACTGGATCGTATGCGCCGCAGGCATCGTGCGCGACCGTGTGAGCTGGAAAATGGGCGACGCCGCGTGGGCCGAGGTGCTCGACGTAAACCTCAGCGGTGCGTTCCGGGTCGCCCGCGCCGCCGCCCCCCATCTGCGCCAGAGCCCGTGCGGGCGCGTCGTATTCGTCTCCTCGATCAACGGCCTGCGCGGGAGCTTCGGCCAGGCGAACTACGCCGCCGCCAAGGCCGGCCTCGTTGGGCTGGGCCGCTCGCTCGCGCGGGAGCTCGCGCGCGACGGGGTTACCGTGAACGTGGTCGCGCCGGGCTTCATCGATACGGAGATGACGCGCGCACTCCCACAAGCCGCCCGCGAGCGTGCGCTCACCAGGACGCCGCTCGGCCGGACTGGGCAGGCGGAGGAGGTTGCCGCACTGGTGCGGTTCTTGTGCGGCGAAACCGCGGGCTTCATCACCGGCGCAGTCGTGCCGATCGACGGCGGCCAGCTGCTGGGCGGCGGGAGCACCGAGCCATGACCATGACGGCGGCGGTCGATCAGGGCATCGGACGGATCGTGCTGGACCATCCTCCACTCAACATCCTGACGCGGGAGGTGCTACGCGGCATCCACGCGGAGCTCCTACGCCTCGCGCTGCAGCCCGATCTCCGCGTGCTGCTGCTCACCGCTCGAGGCAAGCATTTCTCGGCCGGCGCGGACGTCGGGGAACACCTCCCGCCGCATCACCTGAGCCTGATCCCCGAGTTTCTCGAAACGGTCGCGATGGTCGACGCGTTCCCGCTTCCCGTGATCGCGGCCGTTCAGGGCAAGTGCCTGGGCGGCGGGTTCGAATTGGTGCAACCTGCAGACCTGATCGTCGCGGGCCAGGGCGCGAGCTTCGGCCAGCCCGAGATCGTCCTCGGCGTCATTCCCCCGGCCGCGTGTGTGCTGCTGCCGGAGCGGCTGCCACCGGCTTTGATCGCGCGGGTGATCTACTCGGGCGATCCGATCACCGCCCTCGAGGCGGAGCGCCACGGGCTGGTCGCGCAGGTTGTCCCGGACGACGCGGTGGAGCAGGTGGCGCTGGAGCTGGCGCGGCGTATCGCGCGCCACAGCGCGGCAGCACTCCGCGCTGCCAAGCATGCGGTGCGCGGCGGCGGCACGCTCGCGCGT
>Ga0326597_10003972_pt1:5000-20956 | contig 20956 bp, 25 predicted proteins | sample RVTome_12_FD_203789 | JGI IMG/M metagenome (GOLD analysis project Ga0326597, IMG submission 203789) | Soil microbial communities from uranium-contaminated site in the Upper Colorado River Basin, Wyoming, United States - RVT100D185 | ecosystem: Environmental > Terrestrial > Soil >...
GCTCCGGCCTGATGGGCGGCAAGCGCCTCAAGAAGGCGATGCGGCAATATCTCGGCGAGATCAGGATCGAGGATCTGCCGGCGAAATTCGTCGCCGTCACCGCCGAGCTGGCGACCGGCCACGAGACCTGGCTCAGCGAAGGGCCTCTCGCCGAAGCGATCGAGGCCGCCTATGCGCTTCCCGGCGTCTTTCCGCCGCGCGCGATCAATGGGCGCTGGCTGATCGACGGCGCGCTCGTCAATCCCCTCCCCGTCTCGGCGTGCCGCGCCATGGGCGCAAGGGTCGTCATCGCCGTTGGTCTGCATGCGGATGCTTTCGGGCGCGCTTCGGTTCAGCGCCGCGAGAAATTCGAAAACCCGGAGCTGACCGACGGCCGCGACCTGGCGGCGAGCGCGCGCGGCGGCATGGCCGAGCGCTTGATGCTCCGGAAACTTTTCAACGCGGTCGGCCCGACGCCGGGTCTCGGCTCGGTCATGCTCGCCTCGTTCAACATCATCATGGACCGGATGACCCGCTCGCGCCTCGCCGGCGATCCGCCCGATGTGCTGATCACCCCGAAAGTCGGGCACATCGCGCTTCTCGATTTCGACCGCGCCGACGAGCTCATCGCGCTCGGCCGCGCGGCGGCAGACGAAGCGATGCCGTCGATCGAGAATGCGCTGGAGGTGTTGGCGTGAGTTTAGTGCGTAGTGCGTAGTGCGTAGAATAATCTGCTGTCCATCCTCACTACGCACTACGATCTACGAACTACGCACTACGAAGCGATATACTCCTTCAGCGCCGCCGCCTCCTGCTCGGTCAATTCGATCTTGCGTTTGACGACGTCGCCGATCGAGACGAGCCCGACCATCTTGCCGCCGTCGACCACCGGAATGTGGCGGATGCGCCGCGTCGTCATCATCGCCATCAGATCGTCGATCGAGTGGTCGGGCGTGCAGGTGTGGGGATTGCGGGTCATGCAGGCCCCCACTTTCGCGTTCAACACGCCCGCCCCTTCGGATTTGAGCCGCCGCACCACGTCGCGCTCCGAGAGAATGCCGACCACGGCGCCCGCCTCGTTCCTTACGACGACTGCGCCGATATTCTTCTCGCCCAGAAGGTCGACAGCTTCAGCAACGCTGCTCGATTCCGAAACGGCGAAGACTTGTGCGCCCTTGGCCTGAAGGATTTGTTCGATTTTCATCGCGGTCTCCTCCCTGTCGCTGCGCCGAGTTTGCGACATTCAGGAAGGTCCGGCAACCGGTTTTGCAGCCGCCTCAGGGCCGGCGCGCCAGGCGCGCGAAAACCGGAAATGTCAGCAGGCCGAAGAGATAGCCGCCGATATGGGATTCCCAGGCGATGTCGGCGCCGGCGCCGGCGAGGCTGGATCCGAAAAATCCGGCGAGAATATTCAAGGCAATAATGGCCCCGGTCCAGGTCAGGACGCTTCTGTCGAAAAGGCCGGCAAAGCCGTCCGTCCTGGCCGCTCGCGGTGGCAGAGCAAACCGAACGAGCCCGCCGAGGAGGCCCGAGACGCCGCCGGACGCTCCGATCATCATCGTCGTTTCGCCGGAATGAACTGCAATATAAGAGATTGCGCCGGCGACGCCGCTCAGAACGAAAAACACCACGAACGTGGCGGGCGGGCCGGCGCCGCGCGGGCGCTCTGCGCCCAATCGTCGTGCGACCGGCGCGCCGAACGCCATTAACCAGATGGTGTTGAACAGAAGATGCAGCCACCCGTCATGCAGCAGCATGTGGCCGACGAGAGGCGCCAGCATCGCGAAAAATCCGCCTTCGCCCTGCAGGAAACGCTGCGGCGAGACCGCGCCGCACCACACGACCCGGATTTTCATGGCTTCGGGAAGCACGAGGTAGGCGACATGGCAGGCGATAATGAAAAGCGCGAGCCATGACACGACGGAAGGCGCATTGAAAACCCGCGCGTGAGACGGATCGGGCTCACCTTCTCCGCGCAGACCCTGTCCCTGCAGTCGAAAACGCTTCATGCGCCCCGCCATTAACCGATCGTTTACACACTCGGCGAGCCCGCGCCGCGCCTATCCAATATAAGAACCGCGTGTCCGTGCGCAAACTTTTGTTCACTATAGTCGTCTATGAAAAGCGATGGATCCAGCCTTGCGAGAGCATGAGACCGATGGCCGATCAACGAGCTCCCATGGACCGCGACCCTCTACGCGAAGGCGCTGACCGGCGGCGCCATATGCGGATCGATGCGCCGCTGAAGGCCCGATATCTCGGCGCCGACGGCGAAGAACGCCCCTGCCTCGTCGTCAATATTTCGGCAGGAGGCGCGCTCCTGCGCGCAATATCGCCGCCCGCCGAATCTGAATCCATCGTTCTTTATATCGATGAGATCGGCCGCTTCGAAGGCAAGGTCGTCAGGGCCGGCAAGCATTCCTTCGCCGTCGATTACCGCAGTCGGCGGTCGAAGACCGCGCGCACCGCCGACGCGCTGACGCTGACCGTGAATCAGCCCAGGGAGTCCGGCGCCGCGCAGCGGGCCGCCCCTCGCATCAAGCATGACGAGCCGGCGATGGTCACGCTCGAAAACGGCGAGCAGGTTCCCTGCTCCATCATCGACATTTCGCTGACCGGCGCGTCGATCGAGATCGACCCCCGCCCGCCCTTGGGCGCAAAGCTGACGCTTGGAAAAACCAGCGCGAAAGTCGTCCGCCGCCACGAAAAAGGCGTCGGCGTCATTTTCAGCGGTCCGGCGGCGCGCATGGAAGACGCCGTCAAAGGCGTCGCCTCGGACGACCCCCGGGGCGCCGGCGGCGCCGACCTTGCAACTTCATTCGGCAGGAAGGGCTTTTCCGCCTAACCATGATCAATCAGGGACGGCGTCATGCTGGCTGCCGATAATTGGTGCGTGAAGGTCGAAGACCGCGTCTACGGCCCTTACACCTCGCAACAGTTGAGAAAATTCGCCCATGAGGGCCGCTTCGCGCCGTGGTCGCTCATCGCGCCCGCCGGAAGCCGTTCGTGGCGGGAAGCCCGTAACGAAACCATGTTCGCGCCCTTCTTCGGCGCCGACGCGCCGCGAAATGCGAATGCGGCGGCGAGCTTTCGGGCGTTTGGTAAACGAAGCCTGGCCGATGAGATCGCGACTCCGGACATCGAAGAGACATGCGCGGAGGCGCCCGACGGCGAGCGCCCGCCGGCGCCGTGCGGCAAAATCCGCGCACGGGCCGGGCGGTCCTCGGCGGCGGATCCGCTGATCGCCAACTTCATTCTCATTTTCGACATCGTCAGCGCCGCCGCGAGCCGGGTCGAAACGGCCGTTCTCAGCCTCGGGCCGGCTTTCCGCGTGGCGGAGAATGTCTGGACCTTGAGCTGCGAGCTCTCCGCGGTCGGCGTGCGCAACGCGATTGCACCCTATCTTCTTCCGCGCGAGTCCATTCTCGTCATTGACGCCACACGCGGGCGCACTTCCTGGCAGAATTTCGCGCCTGAAATGCACGCCAAGCTCGCCGCCGCCTGGGCCTCGACGCGGCCGTAACAAGCCTTCCAGAGCGCTGCGCGCGCACTCCGTGACAATACGAAGAAACTTTCTGCGCCTACTCGAAGCGCGGACGAAACCCGTCTAAGATTGAAGGGTAACCGATTCGCGCTTGTTCCGGGCGGATGAATGTTCGATTGCGATCCGGCTTATCTGAGAGACAAGCCCCTGACGCCGACGGCGTTCTCCAGCGCAGCGTTCAATCTCGAATATTCGCACGAATTTCGCCGCAAAGCGCGGCCGGCCGGTGTTCCCCTGCAACGAGGAGAGGGATTATGGCGAAACGCTCCACCCGGCGCGCGTTCCGGCGCGTTCACGACGCAAGCGGCGAATTCGAAGGCGCCAATGTGCGCCGCCTGTTCGAAGAGCCGGCGTGGTCGCCGCTCGAGGACGAGCATCGCGAGCAGAAATACCGGAAGAACATCCGCCCACAGAATGAAAGCCAACGCCTCTTCATCGAAGCGCTCGACCGTTCATCGCTGGTCTTCGCCATCGGCGCGGCGGGCGCCGGCAAGACCTATCTCGCCGTCGCCAAGGCGATCGAAGCGCTCGAGCTGGGGCGGGTCCGGCGGATCGTCCTGTCGCGCCCGGCGGTCGAGGCCGGCGAAAATCTCGGATTCCTGCCCGGCGACATGGAGGAAAAGCTCGCGCCCTATCTGCGCCCGCTCTATGACGTGCTCTGCGACCGGCTGGCGACCAAACGGTTGAAGGCCCTGACCGCCGAGGGCGTGATCGAAATCGCGCCGATCGCCTATATGCGCGGGCGCACCCTCAACAACGCCTATGTGGTGATCGACGAAGCCCAGAACTGCACCTACGGCCAGCTCAAGATGCTTTTGACGCGGCTCGGCTGGGGCTCGCAGATGGTCGTCACCGGCGATCCGGACCAGAGCGATCTCCTGCCCGGTCTTTCGGGACTGCTTGATGTGGTGGAGCGGCTCGATCCGATCGACGGCGTCGAAGCCATCCGGTTCAGCCGGGCGGACGTTGTGCGCCACCCGCTGGTCGCGGAGATGATCGGCGCGCTTTAGAGCGCCGTGCGCAAAAGTGGGAACCGGCCGGCGCCGGCCGAAGCCGATTTGATCCGCCTTCGCGCCAAACAAGCTATGGCCGGCGAAGGCGGGTTTTGCGCAAAAACGGCGTGACAAAACAAAAACCTAGAGCATCGGGCCTGATTCCGAATTAACGCCCGATGCTCTAGGCGCCGGACGGCGATCGGGGCAAACATCCTTTCGTCAGCCGGCCCGGCATGCTATCTGACGTTTCGCTGTTGCAGCGGATGGGGAAGCCGGGGCGGACTGGCATGGTTGGCGGGCACAGGTTTGGCGGCGAGGAAGTCCGCGAGGAATCGACCTGGCGTTATCCGTTCGGGATCTTTCTCGCGACGCTCGTGTTGAGCGCGATCTTTCTCTACTATTACGTCGGGCCGAGCGTCGATGAAATCAGCGGCAACACGCCGAGCCCAGCGATCAGCGAGGAGCCGGTGACGTTTTCCGTCGGCGGCGTCACATTCAGCGTTCCCACGAACTTCACGGTCTATCCGCGCGACCGGCGGGGCGGCGAGCGCGACGAAGTCGCGCTTTACACCCTGTGGCCGACAATGACTGGCTACACGCCGGCGCGGCGCGAGGAATTCGTCGAGAATCCCAAAGACACGCGCCGTATCGATATCATGGTCGGCACGCGGATCTCGACCTTCGGCGAGCAGGAGCGCATCGATATTCTCTACTTGCCGTACACCAACGACCGGCGCGGGATCAGAACGCCCTATCAGCTCGTGAAGTACACATTCCGCGACCAGCGCGAGAACGTGCCGACAAGCGGATATGCGGACACCGAGCTTTTCCTCGGCGAGGCCGAGGACGGGAAGACGATGGCGCTTTTCTGCTTCGAGGAGCGCGAAGACATCCGCAGCCCCGATTGCTGGCGCGAATACGAGCTGTCGCCGACGGTCAGCGTCAGCTATCGCTTCAAGCGGCACCTGCTCGACGAATGGCGCGCCATCGACGCGCGCGTGCGCGCCTTCGTCGAAGAGACGGTTCAGACCCAAGAAACCAGCCCCGGATCAGGTCCTGGGCAGAAGCCGGAAGCCAGCCCCGGATCAGGTCCGGGGCGGAAGCCGGAGGCCGAAAGCCAGAACCCTGAAATTGAAACAGCCGCTCCGCAAGAGCCACCGTCCGAATGAGGGCCAGGCCTGCCGCGGCGTTTTCTGGTTTCTGCCCCGGACCTGATCCGGGGCTGGCTTCTGACCTAAGCCAGCTCGCGGGGCGCCATGTGGCTCAACGCCGTCATCAGCGCCGGCGCCAGAAGAAAACCGATCGCGGCCATCAGCGCGAGATAACCGCCGGCCGCAAGACCGCCCGGCCACACCCCGGCGGCTTTTCCCGCGTAGAATCCGGCGAGCGCCAGAATGGCGCCGAAGACATGCTCGCCGAGTGCGTCGGTCATCGCCGCTTCGGTCGTCTCGCGTGGGTTGAGGCGCGGGCTGCGCGCATCGCGCCAGGTCGCCGCGAGGCTGCCGAAGAGCGCGGCGGCGAGCGTCAGAGCGGCCGCCTGATCGAGCAAAGAAAGCGCCGGCGCCTTGATCGTTCCCCAGAGCCAGCCGCCAAGCACGGAGGAAACGATCAAGAGATAGAAGACAAACAGCCCGGTGCGCAGCGAAAAGAAGACAAGGCCCGCCGCCGCGCCGCCGGATATCGCGAAGACAAGATGAAACGCCGGCATCGGGCCGGGCATGTTGAACGCCGCCGCAACCACCGCGATCGCGGCGATGGCGATGAGCGCCAGGGAAGCGTTCGGCGGGAAGATGGCCCGCATCGGCCGCCACAGGCGACGGAACGCCTGGCGGCGGCGGTTTTCCTCGACCGCCATCATCTCGCTCGCCTGCCGGAGGCAAAGCGCGCCGGCCGAAGCGGCGAGCGCCGGAAGAGCGCACAGGATGACGGCAAGCCCGGCGAGCGCGCTCAACATCAACCACTCCGCATTCTCGCTCCTGAGGCCGGCAGCCCCGCCGAAGGCGAGAGCGGCCGCAAATGCGCCGTAGACGGACGGCGCGACGGCGCGACCTGACGCAAGTCCGGCCGCCCGCCGGCGATCGGCCCCGCCCGCGTAAAGCGCGGCGAAATCTGCAACCGCGCCCGCCCCGACGATCGCCGCGATGGTGAACGCGCTGATGACGGCGGGCCCGCTGTCGCCGACGCCGAGGCCCTGCTGCAGCATCAGGCCGAACCCGCCCGCCATCCCGACGAGCCCCGCTCCGGCGGCGATAAACGCAAATCGCGCCATCGCGCCGAACAGCGGGCCGGCCGCGAGGAGGAGCCACGTCAACAGAATGAATGCGCCGGCAGCAGGCGCGGCCACGCCGCCGCCGGGAACGAGAGGCCCATAGACATAAAGCGCCGCGGCGCCGGCCGCGACGGCGAGACCGATAATAATCCGCAGGCCAATCGTTCGCGGGGCGGCGCCGGCGAGGAAGAGCGGCAAGGCGGTCAGCGCCAGGCCGGCGATCTCAAGCTCGCCGACCGCCCATGCCGCGCCGGGCGCGGCCCCCGAGGCGCCGATTGTCGCCAAAGCCGCCAGCCCGAACGCCAGCACCAGAAGTGTCAGAATCGGCCTGTCGGCGACAAGCCCCCCGACGAGGCCGAACCGGTCCCGCTCCAAGGCTGTTCAACTCCTAAATCGACCTCGGCAGATCGATGTCCAGAATCGCCATGTTGAAGTCGTAGGAGACTTCGCCGTCTTCGTCATCCCGGAAGAGGACGCCGAGGAACTCGTCGCCGATATAGACCTCGGCTGAGTCCGCCTTGCTGGGGCGCGGACGCACCGACAGGGTCTTCAGGCCGAATTTGGTGCGGAAATAGTGCTGCAGCCGGGCGATTTCAGAAGGGTCCATAGGATGTCCTTGCGGGCGCGGGGAGTGAGGCGCCTGTCTTACCCCCATCTGCGCCATTGGCAAACCGGGAAGCGGCGCGCCCGCCCGGCAAATCAACCCCTGACGGATGCGCGGGTTTCAGCCGCTCCACAGCCTTCTCTTTTCTTGGGGCGCACACGGATTTTCACCGCTCCATGCGAGGAGGATATCGGTGGCTAAATCCTGAACAGCTTCTCGGCCTCGGCGCGCGTCGAGCCGCGATCGCCGAGGGCCGCCTCGCAGCGCGCGATCTCAGCCTTGAGCGAGGCGATGCGCTCTTCAAGATCGCCGACCGAGAGCGTGGAAAGGTCCTGCCTGGCGATCGTCTTCAGCGTGAGATCGGGTTCCGGCTTTGGCTCTTCGATATCCATCGCGCTCCTCCGTTCGACGGGGGCGGGCTCCGACGGCGAGCCCGACGCGGAATGTGCGCAATCGGGGCGCGCCGTTCAAGTCGCGGCCGGACGCTTGATGAACGGCGGGAAAACCGCCGATAAGGGCTGCATGACCGACCCCCTTCCCGAAACCATGCGCTGCATCGAAATCGAGAAGCCCGGCGGACCGGAGGTTCTGCGCCTTGCCGAGCGGCGGAGGCCGGCGCCTGGGGCGCACGAGGCGCTCATCAGGGTCGCCGCCGCCGGCGTCAACCGGCCCGACATCCTGCAGCGCAGGGGCCTCTACCCGCCCCCGCCCGGGGCGAGCGATATACCGGGTCTCGAAGTCGCCGGGATCGTCGCCGCCGTCGGCCCGCGGACGACCGAGGTGAAACCGGGCGACTGGGTCGCCGCGCTCCTCACCGGGGGCGGCTATGCCGCCTATGCGCTCGTCGATGAGGGCTCGTGCCTGCCGGTTCCGGCGGGCCTGTCGCTCGAAGAGGCGGCGGGCCTTCCCGAGACGGTCTTCACGGTGTGGGCGAATGTCTTCGACGACGCCGGGCTCAAGCGCGGCGAGACGCTGCTCGTCCATGGCGGAACCAGCGGCATCGGGGTAACCGCGATCTCGCTCGCCAAAGCCTTCGGCGCGCGGGTGATCGCGACCGCGTCGAGCCCCGAGAAGCTCAAAGCGATCCTCGATCTCGGCGCCGACGCGGCGTTCAACTATGCAGAGGAGAAGTGGGACGATAAAATTCAGTCGATGGGCGGCGCCGATGTCGTCCTCGACATGGCCGGCGGCGATTTCGTGGCCCGCAACCTCGCCTGCCTCAAACCCCAAGGGCGCCATGTCTCGATCGCCTTCCTGCGAGGGCCCGCGGCCGAGGTGAACATTTTCGAGATCATGCGCAAGCGCCTGCGGCTTTCAGGCTCGACGATGAAGTCGCGCGATTTTGCTGAAAAAGCCCGTCTCGCCGCCGCTCTCAAGGCCCGTGTCTGGCCGCTTCTCGCCTCGGGCGCGATCCGGCCGGTGATGGACAGGGTCTTTCCCCTCGCCGAGGCGGCGAAGGCCCATGAGCGCATGGAGAGCGGCGCCCATATCGGCAAAATCGTGCTCCGCGTCGGCGATGATTAGCTTGGCCTTTGCGGCCGAACCGCCTATATAGGCCCCGACTACGCGCGGGATATGCGCGGCGCTTCCCCCGAAAATTCGGCGGCAAGCGCGGCCTCGGGGAGCCCCGAGGCCGGCCTCGAAACTTTTTGCGGAGACAGTCTCGTGCCCGACAAACCCTTGATGCCGATTGCGACGGCCGTTTGGCTGATCGACAACACCTCGCTCACCTTCGAGCAGATCGCCGACTTCTGCAAGCTGCACCCTCTACATGTGAAAGGCATCGCCGACGGCGATGTCGGTGGGGGCGTTCGGGGGATCGATCCGGTTACGAACCATCAACTGACGCGCGAGGAAATCGAAAAAGCCGAAGCTGATTCGAATCACTTGATGAAGATCGAGCGCCCGCGCACGCTCGTCGCCGAGCGCACCCGCAAGGGCCCGCGCTACACGCCGGTTTCGAAGCGCCAGAATCGGCCCGATGCGATCGCCTGGATCGTGCGCAACCATCCGGAAATTTCCGACGCGCAGATCGCCAAGCTTCTCGGCACGACGAAATCGACGATCCAGTCGGTGCGCGACCGCTCGCACTGGAACGCGGCGAACATCACGCCGCAGGATCCGGTTGGCCTCGGCCTGTGCACGCAGACCGAGCTCGATATGCTCGTCCGGAAGGCGGCGGCGAAAAAAGAGCGCCTCGCGCCGGCTCCGGCCGACGAGGGCGCCAGGCTCCAGCCCGCCGCCGAAACCATCGCGCCGGCGCCCGAGCCCGAGGAGGAAGGCGACCACCGCCGCCGCGGCGCCGTCGACGTCGAGAAAGTCTTCGCCCGCCTCGGCGGCTCGTCACGCTCGCGCAAGGAAGACGACGACGAGGGATAGTCAGTGATCAGGTGTCAGGGATTACCGGGCAGGCGCCTGCGCCTGACATCTGATCCCAGATATCTGATACGTGAAACCTATTTCGAAGACATGCCCTGATCGGACGGCTTCCTGCGGACGGCGCCGGTGCTGACCATGCGCCCGCCGTCCACATAAATGCACTGCCCGGTGATGTAAGACGCCGCCGATGAAGCGAGGAAGAACACCGTTTCGGCGACCTCTTCAGGATCGCCGACGCGTCTCAAGGGCACGGCCTCGCGCAAGAGCTTGCGTTCGGCGTCGTCGGCGAGCCCGGACTTGATGGTTCCGATGCCGACGGCGTTGGCGCGAACCCCCCAGGGCGAGAGCGCAAGCGCCACCGCCTTGGTCATCTGATGAAGTCCGCCCTGGGTGGCGGCGAAGGCGACGTGGTCCGCCGCGGCCGTCACCGCCTCCACCGAGATGAGGTTGACGATCGCGCCGCGCGGAGTTTTCTCGTCGGCGGTCTCGCTTTGCCGGATGAATTGCTTGGCGGCGGCCTGATTGATCAGAAACGCGCTCCTGAGATTGGACGCGACGACGTGCTCGAAATCTTCCTCGCTCGTCTCGAGAAACCCCGCCGAATAATCCTCGAACGCCATGTGGCACAGAACATCGACACGGCCATAGGCGTCGAGGGTTTCGGCGAGGATGTTGTGCACGTGCAGGCGATTGGCGACGTCGGCGAGCACGAACGTCGCCTCGCCCCCCTTTTCGGCGATCTCTTCGATGAGCGCGCGGCCCTGCGCCTCGTGCGTGTCGGCGAGGACGAGCCTGTCGCCAGCGGCGGCGAAGCGGCGGGCGCAGGCGGCCCCGACCCCTTGCGCGGCTCCGGTGATGACGACCGATCGGCCGGGCATGTTCGTCCTTTCGATGCACGAGCCGGCAGGCTGCGAGCGGCTGCCGCGCGGCGGTTTAAATTAAAAAAAGGCCGCTTCGCCGCTCCGCTTCTTCGCGCAGCAGCAGCCGGCTTGAAATCAGAAATGACGGCTCGTCAGTGGGTGACGCTCTGGGTGCTGATGTTGTGGATCTGGTCCTTAATTCGAAGTTTCAGGCGCTTCAGCTCATGGATCCGGGTTTCATCGTAGCTTGGGTGTTTCAGTTCCGCGGCGATCGCGGTGTCCAGCTCTTGATGACGCTGCTGCAGCGTTTCCAGATGAGCTCTTATCGCCATGTCTGGCCTCCTTCGATATATGACACGGGCGTAATTAAAGCACGATATGGGCCCTTGCGGCAACCGCCGCATGGCTAACCGGCGTTAACCGCAGGGCTTTGCCAAAACCCGCCCTCTCGGCTATCAGAGTGGGCGCCAAACGGGCTGCAAGCCATTGAGCAACGGATGAAAATTCCAAACCGAATCATCCTCGGCGTGAGCGGCGCCTCGGGCGCGATCTACGCGAGGCGCGCGCTTGAGGCGTTGAAAGCGGCGGGGGTCGAAACCCATCTTGTGATCACCAAAGCCGCCGAGATGACGATGGCCTACGAGCTTGGGGAAAAAGCCCGCGATCTTGCCGCTCTCGCCGATCACACCTACGCGATCGGCGACGTCGGCGCGCCCATCGCCTCCGGCTCGTTCCGCACCCGCGGCATGCTGATCGCGCCCGCCTCGATTCGCACCATGTCGGAGATCGCAACCGGAGTGACGACGAGCCTTCTAACGCGCGCCGCCGACGTGGTCCTCAAGGAGCGCCGGCTTCTGGTTCTCATGGTGCGCGAAACGCCGCTTCATCTCGGCCATCTGCGGACCATGACGCAGCTCGCCGAAATGGGCGCCGTCATCGCGCCGCCGGTTCCGGCTTTCTACGCCGAGCCGCACTCGATCGACGACATGGTCGGTCAGACGATCGGACGCATGCTCGATCTCTTCGACATCGCATCGCCGCTGACCAAACGCTGGGGCGAGGATCTCGAAAAAGGCAAACGGCGGTGAACCGTCCGGCCCGCGAACGGTTCCGGGACTGGTCGCTCTTCCGATATGCGCTCATCGATGAACTTGCTATACTTATGACGACGGGCGCGTGGGTCGCCGACCCGGCTTCCCCCGGACTGGATCCGGGGTTCGCCGGGCGAGCGGGCGCAAGTCCGGCGAAGCCGAAGGCGAAGACGGAGCCCGACGAGGCCGCGCATGGATGACGACGATTTCAGCGGCGCCAACGACGAAGCGCTGATCATCAAGCTCCATGGCTTCAAAGAGGAGCATACCGACCTCGACGCCGCCATCCGCGCCCTCGAATCGCAGCCCCACGCCGACCGGCTGACGATCGCCCGGCTCAAGAAGAAGAAACTTCAGCTCAAAGACCAAATCCAGGCGATCCTCGACCAGATCACGCCGGACATCATCGCATAAGATGAGAGAGAAGCGCCCGAATGCGCACGCACATCGTCGCAATTTTCGCTCTCGCCGCCCTCGCCGCCTGCGGCGAGCGGGAGCATCGCGAGACGGCAGCCTCTTCATCCGGGTCGTGCGCATCAGCGCCCGCCGGGGGCGTCGTCGTTTCCGACGCATGGGTGCGCGCCGCCGGCGCCGGGCAGAGGGCGAGCGCGGTCTATCTGACGCTGTGCAATTCCGGCGAAGGCCCAGACCGCCTCCTCGGCGTTTCGACCGATGCGGCCGAGGCGGCGGAAATTCACCAGACCCGCAAGGACGAAGCCGGCGTCGCGAGCATGGCGCCGATGGACGGCGTCGCGCTTGCGCCGAAAGAGGAAGTCGCCCTCGCTCCGGGCGGGGCCCATATCATGCTGATCGGCCTCAAGCGCGCCATCGAAGCGGGCGACACGGTCACGCTCACTCTGGAATTCGAAAGGAGCGCGCCGCAAACCATTAAAGCGCAAGCCCGCGGCCTCGACGGGGGCGGCCATCAGCATCCCTGAGGCGTAGGTCGGGCCCTGGCCCGCCGCTCAAGAAGAATTGGCGGGCTGAAGCCCGCCCTACGCCCGCCTTACGCCCGCCCTACGCGGCGATAGCTGCATGCCTTTGACCGTGCACGGAGCAAATGGGCCCGCTCACGCGGTGCCGAAGAGGCGGTCGCCGGCGTCGCCGAGGCCGGGGAGGATGTAGCCCTTCTTATTGAGTTCACGATCGAGGGCAGCCGTAAAAATCGGAACGTCGGGATGAGCGCCGGCGAGGGCCCGCGCTCCTTCCGGCGCGGCGAGGACGCAAATGAATTTGAGGCGCCGCGCCCCCGCCCGTTTCAGCCGCGTGATCGCGGCGATCGCCGAATGGCCGGTCGCCAGCATCGGATCGACGACGATGACGAGGCGGTCTTCGAGGGCTTCGGGAACCTTGAAATAATATTCGACCGCGTCGAGGGTTTTCGGATCGCGGTAAAGGCCGATATGGCCGACGCGGGCCGACGGCACGAGATCGAGCATGCCGTTGAGAAGCCCCTCGCCGGCGCGCAGGATCGACACGAAGCACAGCTTCTTGCCCTCGAGAATCGGGAAGCGCCCACTTTCGAGCGGGGTTTCGACGACGGTCTCGGTCAATTCGAGATCCTTGGTCGCGTCGTAGGCGAGGAGAAGGCTGATCTCGCGCAGGATCTGGCGGAATTGCGCGGTCGGCGTCGCTTTCGCCCGGAGCAGCGACAGCTTATGCTTGATCAACGGATGGTCAATGATCGTGAGTGTTTGGCTCATGGGGGCCCCGGGCTCGTTCAACGCCGTTCCTTATCGCATCATAGGGAGCAATCGCCAATGTCCGATATCACCGAATGGGATCGCCGCTTCGCCGAGCTCGCCTTTCTCAAGGCCAAGAGGAGCGCCGACGCCGGCGGCCTGCCGATCGGCGCCGTGCTCGCCGAGGGCGAGCGGCTGATTGCGTCGGGACATAACAGCCGCGTCCAGACCGGCGACCCGATCGCCCATGGCGAGATGGACTGCCTGCGCAGAGCGGGCCGGCGGAAAACCTATCGTGGGATGACCCTCTACACCTCGCTCTCGCCCTGCATGATGTGCGCGGGAACCATCGTGCAGTTCAAGATCCCGCGCCTCGTCATCAACGACACGGCGAATTTCGGCGGCAACGAAGACTTTCTGCGGGCGCGCGGGGTTGAGGTGATCGACCTCGCCCATGGCGAGTCGATCAGCCTCATGGCGCGGTTCATCCGCGAAAATCCTGAATTGTGGAGCGAGGACATCATGGAATGAGGCGGGCGAGTGGGCTCCCCGCCGATGGGCTGGTCTCGGCGGGGCTTTGGATTTATGCTTCGGCCGGAGGGGGAGACCTCTATGAACCCTCGACCTACCGACTATAGCGATCCGCAAGGGCGCTCCCGGCGGATGCTCGATGTTCTCAATCGGCGCCGGCTGAAGCTCGCCGCGCTGCTTTTGGGGCTGGCCCTCATCATATTGATCGCCGAGGCCGCTCTTAGAGGATCAGCCTACTGAGGTCTTGGCGATGCGCATCGGGAAGATCTCGGTTCTCTTGTGCGCTCTCGCCCCCGCGCTCGGCGTTGCGGTTGCGCATCTGACGCCGGCGGGCGAGCACGATATCTACGGCATCGGACCGATCGGCGCAGGGCTTGCGACGTTCGCCGGTTTCACCCTTGCGGGCGGAATTGTCGGGGCCATCGCCAAGGCCCGCGGGTCGGGGACAGGCGTCTACACGATGGCGTGGAGCGCGCTCTCGCTCACCGCCCTCGCCGCCTGGGCGCTGTCGTTTTCCGGCGGCGGGTAGAGGGTGAGCACGGAAAGTCCGGCGCCGGAATAAAAACGGCGCGCAAGGCGCGCGCCGTCCGCTTTCTTGAGAGCGTGAAGATGCTAGAGGGTTTTCAGATTCGAAGCAGAGGTCTTGCCCCGGTCGGTCGCGAGATCAAACGACAGCTTCTGGCCTTCCTGAAGCGAGCGCATGCCGGCGCGTTCGACCGCCGTCGCATGGACGAAAACGTCCTTGCCGCCATCGTCCGGCTGAATGAAGCCAAAGCCCTTTTGGGTGTTGAACCATTTTACTGTGCCTGTCGCCATTTTCGGATCTCCTTCGGATCATCTGACGACGCGCAAGGCGCGCGCGTCGCCGGCTTCGACGTGGCGCGAAGAGCGATAGCCCTTGCGCCGCTTAGGCAACCTTGGTTTCCGGGAGAATAATCTGACGGCTTTGCGTTGACCGGCCCGAATCAACACGGCTGAGGTCGCAAGAGTCTGTAGAAATCAGCCCAAAACATCTGGTCACGCGCCGCTATATAAAGATGCGGGCCCCTGAAGACAAGACTGAGGCGGTCGCCTATGGTAGAGCCATGACTTCAAAGCGCTATGCGGTGTTCGGGGCCGGCCGCGTTGGGCGCGCCATGGCGGCCTATCTCGGCAACCTCGGCCATGAGGCGGTTCTCGTCACCCGCAGCGAGGCTGAGAACGCCCCGGAAAAATGCCGGGAGCAGGTCGCCTGGGCGGACGTCGTCGCCGCTGCGATCCCCGACGGGCGCATCGCGGAATGGGCGGAAAAATGGCGCGGGGACCTCGCGGGAAAGCCCGCCATCCATTTCTCCGGCGCGCTCTCCGTCGGCGGAATGTTCAGCTACCATCCGCTTTTTTCCTTCCCGCGCGCGGGCCTGTCGCCTGCAATTATGCGCGGCATCGTATTCGCCCGGCAGGAGGGCGCTCCGCCCTTCGCCGAAATCGTTCCCGGCGCGCCGAACCACGAGTTCGTCGTCGCCGACGCCGATCGCGCCTATTACCATGCGCTCGCCGTCCTCAGCGGCAATTTCGCCGCCTTTCTGTGGAACGAGACGGCAAGCGGCTTGGCCGCCCGGCTGAAGATCGCCCCGGAAACCGTGCTCTCGGGCTATTTCTTCAGCATCGTCGAGCGTTTCCGGGAAAGCCCCTACGATTCCCTCACCGGCCCGGTGACGCGCCGCGACGCGGCGACGGTCGAGGCCAATCTCGATGCGCTCGCCGCCGATCCGAAGCTCGCCGGGCTTTACCGGGCGTTCCTGCGCGCCGCGTGGCCGAATTTCGAGCCTTCGGAAGGCTGAAATCCGGAGAGAAGGGCGCCCCGCCTCTTTGTTCCTCAGGGCGGACTCCTCGCGGGCCGACGAGCCCTCCGCAGCGGCTGTCGATAGCGAATTAATGTGTCCGGTTTTGGTAGCACATCAATTGTCCGCTTCTTGGATGAAGATGACGATGGCCTGTGGGCAATGTGGAAAAGCCCCTTTCTTGGCTTTTCCACATTTCCAC
>Ga0326597_10003973_pt1 | contig 20953 bp, 21 predicted proteins | sample RVTome_12_FD_203789 | JGI IMG/M metagenome (GOLD analysis project Ga0326597, IMG submission 203789) | Soil microbial communities from uranium-contaminated site in the Upper Colorado River Basin, Wyoming, United States - RVT100D185 | ecosystem: Environmental > Terrestrial > Soil > Contaminated >...
GGCTGGCGGCCAGCACCTCCTGCGCCTGTTGTGTGAACCGGTCTTGTCTCATCATGGTGGTGTTACCCCTGATCCTTTATGTCCGTGGCCGCTTGCCGGTTGGTAGAGGCGACCTTTAGGTCGCCACGTCCTGTATGTCGATGGTCCGCGGTGGCGACCTGAAGGTCGCCGCTAAGTATTCCTTCTCGTCTTTCGTCTCTCGTGATCCGCCGGTTGAAACCGGCGGCTTCTCGCTCGCGCGAAGCTGTGGGATTCATCCCGCAGAGTCCTCCTGCGCCTGCTGTGTGAACCTATCTTGTCTCATCATGGCTGGGTTACCTCTGGTCTCTCGTTCTCTGTGTCGTCGCGTGGGCGAGCGCTTTGTTCACGATGCTCCGTCGCGGGAGGCCTGAGGGCCTCCCCTACATCAACTACGTCTCGATCGTGCCTGGAGGGGCGACCTTTAGGTCGCGCGCCGCGTTGCCCCTTCTCCCCGCGGATTGAAATACGCGGCTTCTCGTTCCACGAAGCTGCGGGTTTCAACCCGCAGAATGGTTCTCCTGCGCCTGCCGTGTGAACCTGTCTCATCATGGTGGTGTTCACTCGTTTCCATTTGTTGAAGGCCATCGTGGGGCGGGCTCCGCCTTGCGAATCATGACCTCATGTGGTGAACAAACCGCGACGTTGTCTCGTCAAACCGGCTCGCCCAGGCCTCACTTAAGGCGTTCTTCCGAAAGGCCTTCAAGGAGACTAGGAGCCAGCGTTCTGTCTCCAATGCTGGCTTCGATTGCGTGCGTGCCTCGCCCCGGTCGATCCGGCCCCCGGCGACAGGCGTGATCCTCCCCTCTTCAACCGTCACGAGTTTGTCCCCGTGAAGAAGCTTGACGTGGGCAAGATCGTTGGCGGCATCGGCGTCGTCTTTCAGACGGCTCTCATAGTCGTCACCCAGAGCCTGCTCCCTACTGCGCAGATCATCTACGAGAAGCTGTCTCGCCTCAGATGCTTTCAGTGTCGCATTCAGATATCTCGCGGCGAGCTCGTCGCGAGAAGCGCACGCGTATAGCAAGGACCACGTATCCATCAACCCTCGCATGAGGTGTGCAGAGACGTCGAAGAGGCCTCGAACTATGAGTCCCATCGTCGCGACGAAGAGGTTCATCCCATGACAGGCCAGTAGGATTGTTGCCTGATCCGAATTCGACGGCGTGGGGCCAGCAGCCGCCGATATCCGCATCGCCGCCTCGGCGTGCAAGGATACAAACGTCTCGGCTAGTTCCCACCCATCACCTAGAGCCTGCCTGTTCTCCTCCTCAATTGGTCCCCACGGGGCCGCTATCAGATTCTGGAGAGACAAATGCACTGCTTGTGTCATCCTAATCCCTTCGCGGCGCCGGCAGCCGCCTATCGCGCAGGCGCTGGAGCTCACGACGCGTGGCCTCCAGTTCCGACTCGATCTCGTTCAGCCGCTCGCGCATGCGGAAGAAGACGTCGACGCCGGCCAGGTTGACGCCGAGGTCTGCGATCAGCCGCTGGATCTCGCGTAGCCGTGCGATGTCCGCATTGGAGTACAACCGCCGCCGCCCGCTCGAACGCGAGGGCTGCAGCAGCCCCGCCCGCTCGTAGTAGCGCAGCGTCTGCGCGTGCATGCCGATCATGCGCGCTGCGATGCTGATCACGTAGCACGGATCGTTATCGTTCGTGTCGTCTGGCCTATCGTCGCTCATGCTCGTGCCTTTGCGTCAGACGGTTGTTGGAGCGCCTTGAGCTGTTCGAACAGCTCCTTCTCTTTGTCGCCCAGCCGCTCCGGCAGCTTGACTCGAATGCGCGCGTAGAGATCGCCGCGCCCGCCGTCCTTGAGCTGCGGCATGCCGAGCTTGGTCAGGCGGAACGTCTTGCCGTTCTGCGTCAGCGGCGGCACGGTGAGCGCGACCTTGCCGCTGAGCGTCGGCACCTCGACCTCCGCGCCGAGGACGGCGCCCGTGAGCGCCACGTCGACGTCGGTGTAGAGGTCCGCGCCCCTGCGCTCGAAGCGCGGGTGCGGCCGCACCGAGACGACGAGGTAGAGGTCGCCGCGCGCGGACGCGCCGGCCTGGCCCTCGCCCGCGATGCGGATGCGCGAGCCGGTCTCGACTCCCGCCGGAATCTTCACCTCGAGGCGTTTCGCCTTGGGCCTGACGCCGCCGCCGTCGCAGACGTGGCAGACGGCGCCGGCGATCTCGCCCGCGCCACCGCAGGTCACGCACGGCTCTTCGCTCGCGAGCTGGAGGGTGCGCGACGTGCCGTGGAAGGCCTCCTCGAGCGTAACCTCGACGGCGTGCTCGACCGGCGCGGCGCGGCGCACCGGGCGTGCGCGAGCGCCGAAGAGGTTCTCGAAGATGCCGCCGAGGTCGCCGAGTTCGCCGGCGTCGAAGCTGATGCCGCCCTGCCCCTGGCCGAAGCGGAAGGTCCGGCCGCCGGCGCGCTTCTGCATCTCCTCGATCTGGTCGGCGTGCTGCCACTGTTCGCCGTACTTGTCGTACTTCCGGCGCTTCTCGGCATCCGAGAGCACCTCGTAGGCGGCGGTGACCTCCTTGAAGCGCGCCTCCGAGGCCTTGTCGCCGGAGTTGACGTCGGGGTGGTGCTCCCGGGCGAGGCGGCGGTAGGCCTGCCGGACCTCCTTCTGGGAGGCGCCCTTCGGCACTCCGAGCGTGGCGTAATAGTTCTTGGTGGGCATGGTGGTTCTGCCTTAGTATATCGGTAGGAAAGCCGATCGGGCAACATCTACCGAAGGAAAGATGATAAGCTATTTATCAAGCTAGGTGATAAGGAAGCGTCACAGCCCCAGTACTCGCAGCGCTCCGGCGGACCGGGGCGTTGTGCTGTCTCCGGTGGGTCCACGCTTGACCGAGGGCGTCGGCCGGCGTATGATTAGTGTACCTAGTACACTAATCGAGGCGAGAGGATGCGCTACGACTACATCATCGCGGGCTCGGGCATCGCCGGGCTCTATGCCGCCCTCCTCGCCCGCGAGCACGGCAGTGTCCTCATCCTCACCAAGGGCTCCATAGACGAGTGCAATACGCGCTACGCCCAGGGCGGCATCGCGGCCGCCGTGGGGCCGGACGACTCGCCCGAGCTGCACCTGCGCGACACGATCGAGGCCGGCGCCGGCCTGGTCGACGAGGAAGCGGCGCGCATCCTGGTCGGCGAGGCGGCGGAGCGGATCCGCGACCTCGTCCGCTTCGGCGTGCCGTTCGACAGCGTCGACGGGGAGGTCGCGCTCGGCCGCGAGGGCGCGCACAGCCGCGCGCGCATCATCCACGCCGGCGGCGACGCGACGGGCGTGCACATCGAGCTGTCGCTCTCGTCGCTGGCGCGCATGTCGGGCATCACGATCAAGGAGCACTGCCAGGTCGAGGACGTCGTCGTCGAGGGCGGGCGCGCCGCCGCCGTTGCGACGCTCGACACGCGCACGCACACGCGGGAGACGTTCGAGGGACAGTCGATCGTGCTCGCGACAGGCGGCAACGGCCAGCTCTACCGCGTCAGCACGAACCCGGAGGTCGCGACCGGCGACGGCGTCGCGGTGGCGTATCGCGCGGGCGCCGAGATCGCGGACATGGAGTTCATCCAGTTCCACCCGACAGCGCTGCGTCTGCCGGGCGTGCCGGTCTTCCTGATCAGCGAGGCCGTCCGCGGCGAGGGCGCGCTGCTCAAGGACGCGCGCGGCCGGCGCTTCATGCCCGAGTACGACGAGCGCGCGGAGCTGGCGCCGCGCGACATCGTCGCGCGCGCGATCCACAGCGAGCTCGCCGCATCGGGCGCGGACCGCGTCTACCTGGACATCACCCATCTGCCGGCGGAGCGCGTGAGCGCGCGCTTCCCGCAGATCTACCGCTACTGCCTGGAGCACGGCCTCGACATCACGAAGGAGCCCGTCCCGGTCTCGCCGGCGGCGCACTACATGATGGGCGGCGCGCGCACGAACGTCTGGGGCGAGACGACCGTGCCCGGCCTCTACGCCTGCGGCGAGTGCGCCTGCACGGGCGTCCACGGCGCGAACCGGCTCGCGTCGAACTCGCTGCTCGAGACCGTCGTCTTCGCCAAGCGCGTGATCGACCGCACGCTCCTGAACGGCGAGCAGCCCGCCGCCGCGCCGCGCACGCCGGACGCACGGCCGCTGCCGGCGCCGGCGATCGCCGAGGCGCCGCCGCTGAGCCGCGGCGCGCTCCAGTCGCTGATGTGGGACGAGGTCGGCATCGTGCGCGACGGCGAGCCGCTCGCGCGCGCCTGCGCGACGCTTTCGGCGTGGCAGGCGTGGCTGCCCGCGCCGGCCGACCGGCCCGCGCACGAGCTGGCGAATCTGGTGCTTTGCGGCCGCCTCGCGGCGGAGGCGGCGCTGCTCCGTGAGGAGAGCCGCGGCGCGCACTACCGGCGCGACTTTCCGCAGCCGCGCGACGAGTGGCGGCGGCACGTGGTGTTCCGCAGCGATGTCTGAGCAGCCTCCTGTTGCCGGACCGCTTTGTGCCACCACTTAGAACGTGGCACGATGACAATCAGCGGGGAGTGCAGAGGGGCGGAGCCTCTCTGGCGGGGGTCTGGGGGTGCCTGCCCTCGAGCGAAGCGAAGGGTCCCCCAGTTTCAACAAACTTTCCTGGGTAGGTGGGTGGGAAGACAGACATTTCGAGTTGGTGCGAGATCTGATGCGTGAGCAGCCCATCGCTCCACCCGATCCGCGCCTCGTCCGGCGAGCCGTGCGCGCCGCGCTCGAGGAGGACGGCGCCGGCCGCGACGTCACGACACGCTCGCTCGTCCCGCCCGACCAGCGCGGCGGCGGAACGATCGTCGCGAAGGCGGCGGGCGTCGTCTGCGGGCTGCCCGTGGCCGAAGCGGCCTTCCGCCTGCTCGACCGCAAGCTGACGTTCGAGGCGCTCGTGCCCGACGGCGCGGCCGTCTCGCCGGGCGTGCTGCTCGCGCGCCTGAAGGGACGCCTCGCGCCGGTCTTGAGCGCGGAGCGCGTCGCGCTCAACTTCCTCCAGCGCCTCTCCGGCATCGCGACGCTCACGCGCGCGCACGTGGAGGCCGTCGCCGGGCTGGACGTGCGTATCGTCGACACGCGCAAGACGACGCCCGGCCTGCGCGCGCTGGAGCGCTACGCCGTGCGCGCCGGCGGCGGCCACAACCATCGCTTCAACCTGAGCGACGGCGTCCTGATCAAGGACAACCACCTCGCCGCCGCGCGCGCGCGGGGCCTCACCATCGCCGACGTCATTGCCCAGGCGCGCCGCGCCGCGCCGCACACGCTCCAGATCGAGATCGAGGTGACGGCCGTCGCGGAGGCGCGCGAGGCGCTTGCCGCCGGCGCGGACGCGCTCCTGCTCGATAACATGCCCATCGACGCGATGCGCGAGGTCGTCTCGTTCGCGAAAGGCCGCGCGCTGCTCGAGGCGTCCGGCGGTGTCACGCTGCAGAACGTGCGCGCGATCGCGGAGACCGGCGTCGACATCATCTCGATCGGCGGACTCACGCACTCGGCGAAGGCGCTCGACGTGAGCCTGGAGATCGAGCCGCGCTGACGACTGATAACTGATAACTGATAACTGATAGCCCCCATGCAGCTCGTCATCATCTCCGGCCCGCCGAACGCCGGCAAGTCTTCCGCCGCCGAGGCGCTCTGTCAGCGCTACGACCGCATGCTCCACATCGACGTGTCGGTGCTGCGCGACTTCCTGCGCATGGGTCGCCTGCGCCCCTGGGACGGCTCGCCCGACGGCGTGCGGCAGCGCGACCTCCTGATCGCGTCGGCGTGCGACATGGCGCGCCGCTTTCTGGACGCCGGCTACGGCGTGATCATCGATGACATCGTGACGCAGGAGCCGCTCGCGGTCTACCGCGCGACGCTTGCCGGCTGCGGCCACCAGGCGCACTTCGTCGTGCTGCGTCCGTCGCTCGAGGTGCTGCTCGCGCGTGAACGCGAGCGGCCGACGGAGTGGCGCCGCGCCGGGCGGCTCGAGGCGGTCTACGCACGCTTTGCCGCGTGGACGGACGTCGCGGTGATCGATCCGGGCGACCTGGCGCCGGACCTGGTCGCCGACCGCGTCATGGCGCTGGCCGGCGAGGGCCGCGCGCCGCTGTTCGCGTAGCCGCCGGCGCGCTCGCACAGAAGACGGCCTCGTGCCATACTCGTGCCATGGCGATGGCCTCCCTGCGACGCGCTCGGCGGGTCTGGGGTGCCGCGCTCTGGTCGGCGGCCGCGCTCGCCTTCGCGCTCCTCGCGACGTTCGCCGCGTTCTTCGACCGCTTCCCCGGCGACGAGCCGCTCGCCGGCGCGCTCCAGGACGCCGGCGTGCCGGTTCTCGGTGGCTTCCTCGATGCCGTCAATGTGCTCGGCGATGGCGCGTTCTACTTCCCGTTCGTGCTGCTCGCCGTGCTCGCCTTCGCCGTGCGACGCGCCTGGCTGGAGGCGGCGCTCGTGCTGTTCGTGTTCGTTCCGCGCGCGCTGAACAGCGCGCTCAAGGACTGGATCGAGCGGCCGCGGCCGTCGGCGGACCTTATCCATGTCAGCGACAGCGCAGCCAGCTTCAGCTTCCCCAGCGGCCACGTCGTCGCCACGGCCACGCTCTTTGGGCTGCTCTTCTTCTTGCTGCCGCGGCTGGTTCTTTGGAGGCCGGCCTGTCGCCTCCTCCAGGCCTGCTGCCTGCTGGCCGTCGTCGCGGCCGGGCCGGCCCGCGTCTACGCCGGCGCCCACTGGCCCAGCGACGTTCTCGGCGGCTACCTGCTGGCGCTGCTCTTCCTGGTGCCCGCGATCGCCGTGTATCGCGCGCTCCGGCCCCAGAGCGGCCGGAGCTGAGCTCCCTAGCTTGACGCCCGTGTTATATTGGTCGTGGCCGGCCGATACTATCTGAGAGGGCGAACGGAGTCGTCCGAACGACGTATCTCGGAAGGAGGCTGGAGTGGTGTCCCGCCACGGCTCTTGCCCGGCCCAACCCGCGTTCCGCGACCGGCCCGTCGCCGGCGTCGCGCGCGGCTCCGTAGAGGAGGCCGCGCCGTGAACTGGCTTGACGGGGTCATCGTCGCCGTCATCATCTGGTTCACCTTCTCCGCGTTTCAGGCAGGCTTCATCCGCGAGACGGTGACGATCGTCGCCGCGATCCTGGGCGCCGTGCTGGCCGGCATCTTCTATCAGGAGCTGGCCGAGGACGTCCTGCTCTTCATCGATAACGACACCTTCGCGCGCATCATCGCGTTCGGCATCATCTTCGGCGCCGTGGCGCTCGCGGGCCAGATGCTCGCGCTCGTCCTCAAGCCGACCGTCGATCTCCTCCAGCTCGGCATCTTCGATCAGATGGCCGGCGCGGCCTTCGGCTTCGTCAAGGCGATGGTCTTCATCCAGGTCTTCCTGATCCTCTTCGTCACGTACCCGAAGTGGGACCTGGACAGGACGATCGACGACTCCGTCTTCGGCTCGCTCATCATCGAGGACACCGCCGTCATGGTGAAGATCCTGCCGGACGAGTTCGAGGCGCAGGTGGACGACTTCAGCTCGCGCTTCGAGGTTTCGCGCTAGTACCCGCGCTCATCTCCGCCACGACGCCGACTGCGGGAGCGATCCCGCAGTTTTGCTATCCTCCCTTCTCGCGATGCCCTCGCTGCTGATCACCGGCCGCCCCGGCGTCGGGAAGACGACACTGGTGCGCCGCCTCCTGGACGCGCTCGACGTGCCCGCCGGCGGCTTCTACACGCGCGAGCTGCTCGGCGCGGACGGCCGCCGCAGCGGCTTCGAGCTGGTCACGCTCGACGGCCGGTCGGCCGTCCTCGCGAGCGTCGGTCTCGAGAGCTCGCACCGCGTCGGCCGCTTCGGCGTCGACGTCGACGCGCTCGAACGCATCGGCGTGCCGGCCATCGAGGCTGCGGTGGAAGCGGGCCGGCTCGTCGTGGTCGACGAGATCGGCAAGATGGAGCTGCTTTCGACGGCGTTCCAGGGCGCGGTCGTCGAGGCACTGCGCCGGCATCGCGTCCTCCTCGGCACGATCACGCGGTCGAGCCATCCCTTCGCGGACGAGCTGCGGGCGCAGCCCGACACGCTGCTCCACGGGCTGACGGAGGCCAATCGAGAGGAGCTGGCTGGACTGGTGGAGATGCAGCTCCGCGCCGCGCTGGGGAAGCTGAGCGTATAGCCGCCGGAGGGAGGCCCGCGGGGCTGGCCTCCCTCTCTACAGGCGCGACGGGTGCGGAGCTACGCCGTCGTTGCCGTCGCGCCGCTCGCGCTCGGCGTCGGTGTGCTGTCCTCGTCCGACTGCGCCGCGACGATGCCGGCGCTGACGCCGGCGACCGCCATCGCGAACGCGAGGGCCACTCCTATCTTCGTCAACCGATGCATCCTTGTGCCTCCTTTCGCTGTCGGCCGCTTCACCTCCAGCGTAGGGAAGGGTGCTGTCACCGAGGTTGCGAAAGTGTGATGGGTGGGGGTGGCCAGCCAGGAGGTGAGGGCGCGCGGGCTACGAAGACCTCACGGTGCTCCTCCGCTCCACTACGCGATGGCCCGACCGGTCTCTCGATCGAAGACGTGGGCACGCGCCGCGTCGAAGTAGATATCGAGCTCGTCTCCCGGCCGGGCCTGCCGTTCTCCGCTCATGCGGGCGATGAACGTCAGCTTCTCGGAGTGTCCCACCGGGAGGAAATAGACGAGCATCTCGTTGCCTAGGTGCTCCACCACGTCGATCTTCGAGCGCACGGCGTTCTGCTCCGCGCTACCGGCCGGTCGCTCATCGGAGCTGTGCTCCGGGCGGATGCCGAACACCACCTGCGCTCCTAAATGCGTGCCGAGGGCGGCCTCACGAGCGGGATCGACGCCCAGGACGAGATCGTCAACGCGACACGCCGGGTGACCGTCCGACTGCACGATCTCCCCGTCGAAGAAGTTCATGGACGGGCTCCCGATGAACCCCGCGACGAAAAGATTGGCCGGATTCCGGTAGAGGTTCTGCGGCGTGTCGAGCTGCTGCAGCACGCCGGAGTTGAGCACGGCGATCCGGTTTCCCATCGTCATCGCTTCTACCTGGTCGTGTGTGACATAAATGAACGTCGTCTTCAGGCGCTCGTGCAGGCGGATCAGCTCGGCCCGCATCTGGACGCGCAGCTTGGCATCCAGGTTCGAGAGCGGCTCGTCCATCAGGAAGGCGGCCGGCTCGCGCACGATGGCCCGTCCGAGCGCGACACGCTGCCGCTGCCCCCCGGATAACGCCCGCGGCTTGCGGTCGAGCAGGTCGGCGATCTCAAGAATACCCGCCACGGCGCTCACCCGGTCCCGGATCTCCGACTTCGACATCTTGCGCAGGCTGAGGCCGAACGCCAGGTTCTCGTAGACCGACATGTGCGGGTAGAGGGCGTAGGACTGGAACACCATCGCAATGTCTCGGTCCTTCGCCGGCACTTCGTTGACCAGTCGATCACCGATGTAGATCCGCCCCTCGGAGACACGCTCGAGGCCGGCGAGCATCCGGAGCAGGGTCGACTTGCCGCACCCCGACGGGCCGACTAGCACCAGGAACTCCTTGTCCGGCACCTCCAGCGAGATGTCGTCGACGGCGGACGCGGCCCCGAACCGTTTGGTGACGCGTTCGAGCCTGACGCTCGCCATCGTGCCCTGGCTCCTCCTACCCCTTGACCGCGCCGGCCAGAATGCCTTGCACGAAGTAGCGTTGCAGGGCGAAGAAGACGACGAGCGGCAACGCCATGGAAATGAAGGCCGCGGCGGTAAGCAGCTGATACGCGGTACCGAAGGAGCTCACGAGGTTGGTGATCGTGAGCGTCATCGGCGCCAGGTCGGGATCGCCCAGCAGGATCAGCGCGATCAACAGGTCGTTCCAGACCCAGAGAAACTGAAAGATGGTGAGCGCCGCGATCGCGGGCATCGAGAGGGGCAGCACGATGCGGAAGAAGACCAGCCGGTCGGACGCGCCGTCCAGGTACGCGGACTCGAACAGGTCCCGCGGCAGGGAGCCGAAGAAATTGCGCAGCAGGTACACCGCGAACGGCAGTCCGTAGGCGGCATGGGCCAGCCAGATCCCCGGATAGCTGCTCGTGCCGAACATGCGGCCGCCGAGCACGGGCAGCTCCGTTTCCACGGTGAGATTCGTGTACAGACGCAGCACCGGGATCAGCGTCATCTGCAGCGGTACCACCAGCAGCGCCACGGTGATGAGGAACAGCGCGTTCCGCGCCGGGAACTCCATCCAGGCGAACGCGTACGCCGCGAACGCCGCGATCAGGATGACGAGCAGGGTCGCCGGGATCGAGATGATGAGGCTGTTCGCGAACGAGCGCGCCATGCCGCGCTGGCTCAGGACCGTGTTGTAGTTCTCAAGCGTCAGGTCCAGCGGGTCGCGGAGCGCGTTCCACCAGCCGGAGGTGATCACCGCCCCTGGGTCGCGAAACGAGCTCACGAGGAGCGCGATGGTGGGGATGCTCCAAACGATTACAATCCCGATCACCGCGACGTGGACCGGCAGTCGTGAGAAGAGCTGTCTGACCGCTTCCACGCCGCCAAGGTGCGGACCCTGCACCGAGATGTCCTCCTGTGCCATCAGCGGATCTCCTCCTGGAACTGGAAACGCCGGATGCTGATCAGCATGATCGGCACGACCCAGACCAGCAGGACCACGGCGAGTGCCGCGCCCACGCCGAAGTCGCGGAAGACGAACGCTTCCTTGAAAAAGAGCGTCGCCACGACGTCGGTCTTGAACCGCCCGGCCGTCATCACCCAGACCAGGTCGAACTTCTTGAGCGCCTGAATGACCAGCGTCGTCGCCACGACGACAACGGTCGGCGAGAGGATGGGCAGGATCACGCGCCGGAACGTCTGCCACTCCGTCGCGCCGTCCGCGCGCGCGGCGTCCAGCAGGTCCGTGGAGATCCCTTTCAGCCCGGCCGACAGCACGACGACGGCGAATCCCGTCCACATCCAGACCCCCACGAAGATGAGCGCGAAGTTGTTGAGCTGGAGGGGGCTTGGCATGGTGTCTGGGCCGCGTTCGGTAAGCCACGTCTGCGGGGCGCCCGTGTCCTGGAGCCAGCGCGTGGGTTCGCCGCCCAACGAGGTGAGGGCGGCGTTGACCGTACCGACGTCCGTGTTGAATTCGTACATAAACCGCCAGATCACGGACGCGGCGACGAAGGAGATCGCCATCGGCACGAACACCGCCGATTTCGCGACGGCCTCGTACCGCACCCGGGATGCAAGCACGGCGATCCCGAGGCCAAGGACGACGGTGACCGCGGTGAACAGCGTGAGCCAGAGCAGATTGTTGAGCAATGCGGCGTGCGTGTCGCTGATGAGCGCCTGCGGGTTGTCGATAATGAAGCGGTAGTTGTCGAAACCGACGAACTTCTCGGAGCGCTCGTCGAGGAAGCTCCGGCGGAACGTGTCGATCGTTGGATAGACGAGGAACACGCCGAGCAAGACCAGTGATGGCGAAAGCCAGAGCCATGGTGTCCACCACTTCCGCCCGATCATCGGCGATGCTCCATGATGGAGCGGGAGGGTGCCGTCAGCCTCCGGCCGCCCCCTCCCGCCTCAGTCGCGTCTCGTCAAGTGCGGGTTTCAGTCCCCCCGCTGGCCTCCTTACGGGAAGGTGTCCTCGATACTCTGCAGGATTTCGTCCAGGTTTCCGCCGCCCAGGTACTGGAGGACGCCGGTGAACACGGCGCCGTTGTCGCCGCCCACGCCGGCCGGCATGCCGTCGTCCGCGTCGAAGCGGAAGATTCGCTCGGGGTCGGAGAGCTGCTCGGCGACTCTGCGGTCGAGGTCGGTCGGATAGCTGTCCAGCGGGACATCCGTGTTGAGCGAGACGAAGCCGCCGCGCTCGACCCAGATCCGCTGCGCCTCGCCGCTCGCCATCCATTCCGCGAACGCGCAGGTCGTCTCGTCGGCGTTGAAGATCATCAGAATGTTGCCGTCGAACGTGATACCGCCGGCGAACGCCGGATCAATGGTTGGGAACGGGAAGAAATCAAAGTCCTCGCCCGGCGCCAACCCCTCCGGGAAGCCGAGAGACGGGTCTGTGATGAAGCCGCTGTTGAAGCTACCCAGATAGTGCATGAACGCCTGAGGAGGGTCGCTGAACAGCGGCAGGCTCCCCTCCGAGAACGTGGTAGCGAGCGCGCGATCGGCGCCGCCCAGCACGTAGTCGGGGTTGAGCAGGATGTCGCCGAAGAACTCCCACGATTGCTTGATGCGGTCATCGTTGTAGGGGATCTCGTGGGCCACCCATTGGTCGTACACGTCCGGGCCCCACTGGTTGAGCACGATCTGCTGCACCCAGTCCGAGCCGGGGAAGCCGCTGCCTCCGCCGATCTCCTCCGCGTCGGACCAGGCGAAGGCGTCGTGTGTGCCGGCATCCCGGTCCGCCGTGATCTGGTCGCTGAGGGCGATCATCTCGTCCCACGTGCCCGGCGTTTCATAGGCGAACTCCTGGAACGTCGGTGGGCTGTACCAGATCGTCCCTTTGTTGCCCGCCTTCATGAAGATGCCGAACAGCGTCCCATCGACGCTCCCCGCCCCGAGCAGAGACTCCGGATAGCTGGCGCGCACCTGATCTTCGAGGCCGGGGCAGGACGAAAGCGAGGTCAGCTCTCCCGCCCGGGCGAGGTCGAAGAATATCCCGGAGTTGGCCACGATCGCAACGTCCGGCGGATCGCCGCCCTCCACGCGAGTGGTGAGCACGGCGTTCACATCACGCGTGCCCGTAAAGTCAACGCCGTTTCCCGTGTCGCTCTTCCAAGGATCGACCATTGCGTTGAAGTCGTCGATCTCCTCCTCGCCCCAGATGCCGAGGACGACGACCGACGTGCCGTCGTCGTCGCCGCAGGCCAGCGCCATGATGCCGAGGGCGGCTGTTACAGCCGCTATCGCCGCGATGAGTAACGTCTTTCGCATGATTCTCCCTCCCTCTTGCGAAGCCACCCCTTCTCTGTGCTCCCTCATGCTAGGGACGTTGCCGACGGGCTGTCAAAAATGTGAAATGGGTAACAATATCCTACGTTCACGGCGACGTTGCGGGGTGCCTAGCAAAGGAGCGGGAGGGCGTTCGACCGAGCGGAGGCTGGTGAATCGCGTCAGCTACGAGACGCCCCTCACCCCCGCACGCGCTGCCGGTACTGGATCGCCTCGGCGAGGTGGGGCGGCATGATGCGCTCCGAGCCCGCCATGTCCGCGATCGTGCGCGCCAGCTTGAGCACCCGGTGGAACGCCCGCGCCGACAGCCCGAGCTGGTTCATCGCCAGCCGCAGCAGCGACTGCGCCTGCTCGTCCAGCACCGACTGGCAGAAGCGGCGCACCTCCGTCGGCATCATCTCCGCGTTGCAGAGCAGTCGGCTGTCGACGAAGCGCGCGGCCTGCACGCGCCGCGCCGCCTCGACGCGCTCGCGCACGGCCGACGACGGCTCGCCGGTGGTCGTCGCGGCGAGCTTCTCGTAGTCGACGCGCGGCACCTCGACGAAGATGTCGATGCGGTCGAGCAGCGGGCCGGAGATGCGCTTCTGGTAGCGGCTGACCGTGCTGTTCGAGCAGCTGCACTCCTTCGTCGCGTCGCCGAAGTAGCCGCAGGGGCAGGGGTTCATCGCCGACACGAGCATGAAGTTCGCGGGGAAGGTGACCGTTGAGTGCGCGCGCGCGATCGTGACGACGCGGTCCTCGACCGGCTGGCGCAGCACCTCGAGCACCTGCGCGCTGAACTCCGGCAGCTCGTCGAGGAAGAGGACGCCGCGATGCGCCAGCGAGATCTCGCCGGGGCGCGGCTGCCTTCCCCCGCCGACGAGGCCCGCGTGACTGATCGTGTGGTGCGGCGCGCGGAAGGGCCGCTGCGTGATCAGCGGCGTCTCGGAGGGGAGCAGGCCGCTCACGCTGTAGATCTTCGTTACGTCCAGCGACTCGTCGGCGGTCATCTCCGGCAGGACCGATGGCAGCGCGCGCGCCAGCAGCGTCTTGCCCGCGCCCGGCGGCCCGGTCATCAGCACGTTGTGGCCGCCGGCCGCCGCGACCTCCAGCGCGCGCTTGACGTGCTCCTGCCCGCGGATCTCGCCGAAGTCGGTGCCTTCCCAGAGGTGCGCGACCGCCGGCGGCCGGCCGTCGCGCTCGTACGCCTCGATGCGCTCGCCGCCGTTGAGGTGCGCCATGAGCTGCGCGAGGTTGCGCACCGGGAAGATGCGCACGCCGTCGATCAGCGACGCCTCGCGGATGTCGGCCTCGGGCACGAACGCCGTCTCGACGCCGCGCTCCTTGGCTAGCCCCACCATCGGCAGCACTCCGTGCGCGTGGCGGACGTTGCCGTCGAGTGCGAGCTCGCCGAGGAAGACCGCGCCGCCGGCGTCGGCGACCGCCTGCTGCGACGCCATGATCACGCCGACGGCGATCGGCAGGTCGTAGGCCGGGCCCTCCTTGCGCAGGTCGGCCGGCGCCAGGCTGACGATCAGGCGCTTGAGCGGGAAGTCGAAGCCGGAGTTCTTGATCGCGGAGCGGACGCGCTCGCGCGCCTCCTGCACCGCCGTGTCGCCGAGGCCGACGACCTGGAAGGTGACCTTGCCGCGGCCGACGTCGACCTCCACCTCGACCAGCTCGCCGTCGAGGCCGACCACCGCGCATGAGAGGACTTTGGCCAGGGCCATCCTTGCCTCCGGGTGCCACGCAGGTAAGAGAAAGTATGTGCTGGCGAGGGGGCGCGGGTCAAGGGCCGCGTTAGACGACGCGGACCCGCGCGCGCTCTTGGGCGCTCGACGCTATGGCGGGAGACTGGGCAGGAGCCCGGCCGTGAACTGCAGAATGAGCGCGCCATCGATGCTGTTGATGCTGCCATCTTCGTTCACGTCCGCGTTCTCCGCGCACGGGAGCGAGGAGATGATGCCGGCGTCGTACTGGAGGACCAGCGCCGCGTCGACTGCGCTGGCCGCCCCGTCGCAGTTCGCGTCCCCGATGAGCCCGCCGAGCGGTACCGTCGGCGTTCGCGTCGGCGTTGGTGTCCGCGTGCGCGTCGGCGAGGGCGAGGAGGTCGCTGTCGGCGCACTGGCCTCCTTGAGCGTGGCCCGGAGCGACCACGCGCCGAGCGCACCGGCATCCGACGCGCCGCTGTCTGAGATGGAGAGCGTCCATGTGCCCGCCATGGTCTCGCCGTCGAACGCGGAGAGCGGGTCCTGCGGCTGAAGTGTTCCGCTAATCGCCGGGATCGCCGGGTTGCACTTGCCCTCGACTGGCGTCCCCCCTTCGTCCGAGAACGTCGCCGTGATGTTGTCGCCGCCGCACCCGGCGCCGCTTGCCGGCACGCCCGGGCGGTCCATCAGCGTGACGCTTGTGCCCGTGTTCTCGTGCTTGAGTGTGATCTTCAGGTCGCCCACCCACGTGTGCGCCACGTTCAGCGCCACATCCATGTCGTTGATCATGCGGGTGTCGGTCACGGAGAAGCAGTGGCTGATGCCCGCGGTGTTGTTGTCGGGGATGTCCAGCGGCGACGACAGCTCACGGAAGAACGATGGGCCTGTCCCCGTGCTCCCCGGGCACGACGTGTCGATGTGCAGGCCGTAGCCGTTGCCGTTGCCGTCTGGGTCGTCGAAGAGCGCGACGCGCACCGCGTAGAGGCCGCTGGTGGCCGGCGTGTACAGGATTTCTTCGTCGTCGTCGGTCGAGAACGAAGCCGCGACCTGCGTCCCCGCCGGGTCGTGCACGAAGATGTCGATGTCGCCTTGCGCGTCCGTGAAGTTCGCCAGGACCTGAATGCCGCCTCCCTCTGTGGCCGGGAACACGAACCAGTCGGCGTCTCCGCTACATGCCCAGAGCGCGTCCTCGAAGGGGATCGACACGCGCGAGCCAGTCGCCTGCGTGTCGTTATCTTCGAACGGATCGTTGATGCAGCCACCGGCCACCTCCTGGGCATGGCCGTCGGCGCCCACGGACAGGACCCAAATGGTGGCGAGGAGCGCAAGGCCAGCGACGAGGGTGCGTCGTCTCACGGGGACCTCCGGGGAGGTGGTACCGACCTAGTTTGCGGTGGACGAGGCGTCGCCTCAAGAGCTAAACGGCCCGTCTTGGCGGTGATCTTCGCGGCGTCGCGGAGGTCGTCGCGCCCGCGCCTGAGAACGCTCGGGAAGGTCAGCGCCTCCAGTCATGCGGTGGCGCGGCCATGCGGGTGGAGGGCAGCGGACGCGAATAGCTACTTCAGCTCGATGAGGATGATACGCGCCTCGCTCGCGCCGATGTTCTCCGTCATGTGCTCGGTCGCCTCGAAGAACAGCGCCTCGCCGTCCTTCAGCTCCGCCTCCGCCGTCTCGCCAGTGCCTAATGTGAACCTGACCTTCCCGCCACGGACCGCGACGCCAACGAGAGCAGGGTGTGAGTGCATCTCCGCCTTCACGCCCGGCGCAGCCCGGTATTCCAGTACTCGCACTCGTTCGTTTTCCAGCACCATCCTATAGGCGTTTGGAGCCGCCTTCAGCGCGTCTGCCATGTCGTTCCTCCTCCTTCGAATTGGATGCACAGGCTCGCAGTATAGGTGAGCGCGCACCCGGGCCGCTATCCCCACGCTCCGTAGGAGGGCTCAGTCCGGAAGGCCGGCCGTGGTTCTCCTGCCCCGCAGCACGATCGCTCCCGCGATGAGTGCTGAGGCGAGCCACAGGACGAGCATCGCCGGCACCAACCACACCAGGAAGAAGATGGAGATCGTTCAATCCTCGTTCGAGAGCTGCCCGCCGAACGACGTGCTCTGGATCAACGTGGCTGCCTGAACGACCGCGTATCGAGTTGCCCCCAGCGCGCCTGCGATGACAGCCGCCTTGCGCACGCCGGGCGCGCGAGACGCCAGCCACAAGAACGGCAGGAAGTCCGCCAGCGCGGGCAGGAGCGCGAGCTCGAAGTGGCGGAGCTCCCACCACGGCTCGTCCACGCCGCAGTCGGGTATAGAAAAGAGGACGATCCGGCCGATGAGCAGCGTCAGCACCGGCGATACTGACAGCACCAAGTAGGGCACGGCTGGTCCGTCCCACCACCGCTGGCGGCCGGCGGCTCGCCACGACATGTCGTGATTGTGCGCGGGAGTCGCGGGCAGAGCAAGTATTGTGACCATCTTCACAAAGTGCTATCCTGAGGCCGGAGGGACGCCGCCATGGCAGGGCAGGGCGCAGCGCGTCCGCGAGTGGTCATCGTCGGGGCCGGGTTCGGCGGGCTGCGCGTGGCCCGCGGTCTCCGGCGCGCGGCTGTCGACGTGACGCTCGTCGACCGGCACAACTACCACGTCTTCGTCCCGCTCCTCTACCAGGTCGCGACCGCCGGCCTGGAGCCCGAGGAGATCGCCCAGCCGGTGCGCCGCATCCTGCGCGGCGCGAAGAACGTCCGCTTCCGCCTTGCCGGCGTCACGGGCGTCGACCTCCAACGCCGCGCTGTGCTCACCGACAACGGCGAGCTGCCGTACGACTACCTCGTCCTCGCCGCCGGCAGCGCGACGAACTTCTTCGGCCTCGATTCCGTCGCGCGCGTGGCGAACGCCCTGCGCGACCTCGATGACGCCGAGCGGCTCCGCGACCGTGTGCTGCGCGCGTTCGAGGCGGCCTCGGTGGAGCAGGACCCCGAGCGCCGCCGCCAGCTCATGACGATCGTCGTCGTCGGCGGCGGGCCGACCGGCGTCGAGCTGGCCGGCGCGCTCGCCGAGCTGCGCCGCCACGTCCTGCCGCACGACCACCCGGAGCTGGACATCGCGTCGTCGCGCATCCTCCTTCTCGAAGCGACCGATCGATTGCTGCCCGGCATGCCCGATCGCCTGCAGCGCAAGGCGCGCGAGAAGCTGGAGAAGCTCGGCGTGGAGATCCGGCTCGGCGCGGCGGTCGCCGGCGCCGACCAGAGCGGCGTCGTGCTCAAGAGCGGCGAGCGGATCGGCGCGGGCGCGGTCGCCTGGGTGGCCGGCCTGCGCGCCGTGCCGCTTGCCGAGGCGCTGTCGTCGCCGAAGGGCGCGGCCGGCCGCGTCGTCGTGCGCGAGACGCTCCAGCTCCCCGGGCACCCGGAGGTCTACGCGATCGGCGATCTGGCGCACGTGGGCGACCCCGGCGCGCCGCCGCACCCGATGCTCGCGCCGGTCGCGATCCAGCAGGGCGAGCTCGTCGCGACGAACATCGCGCGCCAGCTCGCCGGCGAGCCGCCTCGCCGCTTCCGCTACCGCGACCGGGGCACGATGGTCACGATAGGGCGGCAGGCGGCCGTCGCGCGCATCTACGGGCTGCAACTGACTGGCTTCATCGCCTGGCTGATCTGGCTCTCCGTGCACCTCGTCTGGCTGATCGGCTTCCGGAACCGCCTGCTCGTGCTCACCAACTGGGCCTGGAACTACCTCACCTACGACCGCGCCGTGCGCCTCATTCGGGAGTGATTTCACAAGCGGCCGGCTGTAACCAGTCGGCCCTCTTCTCGTTTCATGAGCAGGAGGGGACGTGGAGAGGCGGGGCTCCCCGCAACCCCTCAAGGGAAGCGCCCCAGCAATGGGGCGTTTCTCCGTTCGACCGCTTGACAGGCGCCGCGCCTCGCTGGTACCGTATCTCCACAACTGCATACGCAACGGCTGCGATCAGGACGAGTACGTCGCGAAGCGGGGCTTGTCCGCCGTAGGCGGGCTTCAGAGAGCCGGGGTAGGTGAAAGCCGGCGCCAGCGCAGCGGCCGAATGGACCTGGGAGCTGCGGACCGAAGGGGAGAGCGCCAGAGGCGCCCCTGGTAGGCTCCGCCGGATGGGGCACCGTTAGCAGAGCCCAGGGTATCGTCCGCCTTGAGCGCGACCGTACCCGAGCAGAGATGTCCTCTCGCCTGTCGAGCGGGCAACTAGGGTGGCACCGCGAGCGAACCCCTCGCCCCTACGGCGAGGGGGTTTTTGTTTGTCAGGAACCAGGGACAAAAGGAGGTCCGCCATGCAGACCAAGTTCATCCTGTCGGAGAACGAGCTACCGGAGGCGTGGTACAACATCGTCGCCGATCTGCCGTCGCCGCCGGCGCCGTCCATCAACCCCGGCACCAGACAGCCGATCGGCCCCGACGACCTCGCGCCGCTCTTCCCGACGGCGCTCATCGGGCAGGAGGTTGCGACCGACCGCTTCATCCCGATCCCGGACGAGGTGCGCGAGCTTTATCGTCTCTACCGGCCGACGCCGCTCTACCGCGCGCACCGGCTGGAGCGCGCCCTCGATACGCCCGCGCGCATCTACTACAAGTACGAGGGCGTCAGCCCGGCCGGCTCCCACAAGCCGAACACCGCGATCGCGCAGGCCTACTACAACAAGGCCGAGGGCGTGAAGCGCCTCGCGACGGAGACGGGCGCCGGCCAGTGGGGCAGCGCGCTCGCCATGGCCTGCGCCTTCTTTGGCATCGAGCTGAAGGTGTACATGGTGAACGTCAGCTACCAGCAGAAGCCCTACCGGCGCTCGATGATCGAGGTCTGGGGCGCGCAGGTCGTCTCGAGCCCCAGCCGCGACACGAACGCCGGCCGCCAGATCCTCGAGCAGGACCCGGACTCGCCGGGCTCGCTCGGCATCGCGATCAGCGAGGCCGTCGAGGACGCTGCGACGCGCGACGACACGAAGTACTCGCTGGGCAGCGTGCTCAACCACGTGCTGCTGCACCAGACGGTCGTCGGGCAGGAGACGATCAAACAGATGGAGCAGGCCGGCGACGAGCCGGACATCGTCATCGGTTGCGTCGGAGGTGGCTCCAACTACGCCGGACTGGCGTTCCCGTTCGTGCGCCGGAGGCTCGTCGAGGGCGCGAAGACGCGCTTCATCGCGGTCGAGCCGGAGGCCTGCCCGTCGCTGACCAGAGGTGAGTACCGCTACGACTTCGGCGACACCGCGGCGACGACGCCGCTGATGAAGATGCACACGCTCGGCCACGGCTTCGTGCCGCCGGGGATCCACGCGGGCGGGCTGCGCTACCACGCGATGGCGCCGCTCATCTGCCAGCTCCACGACACGGGCGTGATGGAGGCGCGCGCGTACCACCAGACCGTGGTCTTCGAGGCGGCGCTGCAGTTCGCGCGCACGGAGGGCATCATCCCGGCGCCGGAGAGCGCGCACGCCATCCGCTGCGCCGTCGACGAGGCGCTCGCGGCCAAGGAGGCCGGGCAGGCGAAGGTGATCCTGTTCAACCTGTCGGGCCACGGCCACTTCGACCTTGGCGCCTACGACCAGTACCTCGCCGGCAAGCTGCAAGACTACTCGTACCCGGAGGCCGCCGTCCGCGAAGCGATGAAGGCCGTGCCGGTGCTATGACGGAGAACCCAGAACCCAGAACCTAGAACCGGGTGGGCGCATGGAAGATCAGGCGTACTCATATTGAAACCTCGTCCTGTGGCAGAAGGCGCAGGGCCTGACGCTGCAGGTCGTCAAGATCGTCGGCGCGCTGCCGAACGATCGCGTCGCCTCTGTGCTGGCGAGACAGATCGTGAGGTCTGCGTCGTCCATCGGCGCCAATGTCGCGGAAGGGCATGGCCGGTACACGTTGCCCGCCCATCGCAACCATCTGTCGATCGCCAAGGGCTCTGCATGTGAGACCGACGGCTGGCTGGACCTCTTGCACCGAGCGGGCTATCTCGAAGCTGACACGGAAGGACGCTTGCACGCCGACTGCCAGGAGCTGATCAGAATGCTGACCGCCAAGATTCTCGACCTCGATCGCATGGAGAAGACACGAATCCGCGAAGGACCACCCGACTACCAAGCCTAGCCGGTTCTGGGTTCTCGGTTCTAGGTTCTGCGAACTGAGAGGACAGCACAGGATTCACAACGGAGCGAGCTATGAGTACCGAACGCAAGCGCATCCTTACGGGCATCCGGCCTACCGGGCCGCTGCATCTCGGCCACTACGCTGGTGCGCTCGAGACGTGGCTCCGCCTCCAGAATGAGTACGAATGCTTCTTCCTGATCGCGGACTACCAGGTGTCGGACTACCTCGACGACATCGATACCGTGCGTGCGGCGGTG
>Ga0326597_10003974_pt1 | contig 20951 bp, 13 predicted proteins | sample RVTome_12_FD_203789 | JGI IMG/M metagenome (GOLD analysis project Ga0326597, IMG submission 203789) | Soil microbial communities from uranium-contaminated site in the Upper Colorado River Basin, Wyoming, United States - RVT100D185 | ecosystem: Environmental > Terrestrial > Soil > Contaminated >...
CTTCAAGGCCGTCAGCCCCACCGTCAACAAGAGGATGAGTCCCGGCTGCTGCAAGATCACCTGCACGTCCAACAACATGCCCACCGACACGAAGAACAAGCTGGTGAACACGTCCCGAAACGGCAGGATGTTCCCCAGCGCGCGGTGGCTGTACTGGGACTCGGAGATGATCAACCCCGCCAGGAACGCGCCCAACGCCAGGGACAAGCCCACGCTGGCCGTCAGCCAAGTGATGGCCAATCCGATGAACGTCACGCTCAGCAGGAACAGCTCTCGGTCGCGGGTGCGGGCGACCTGGTACAGCGCTTGGGGGACGAGCCAACGGGCGCTGACCCACACGAACCCCATCAGGGCGGCCCCCTTGAGGATGAGCCACCAGAGCGGCTCGCCGTCGAGTTGGACGGCTTGCCCCGCCAGCAGGGGCGTCAGGATCATCATGGGCACTACGGCGATGTCCTGAAAGATGAGGATGCCCACCTCAATGCGACCCTGCGGGCTTGCCACTTCGGCGCGCTGCTGGATCAGCTTGAGCACGATGGCCGTGCTGCTCAGCGCGAGCAGGAAGCCGATGAAGACGGCTTCGCCGCCGCCGCGGCCCAGGCTCCATGCGATCAGCGCGCCTGCAGCCGCCGTCAGCGCGATCTGCAACGTGCCCCCCACCAGCGCAATCGTCTTGATGCGCAGCAAGTGGGCAAACGAGAACTCAATGCCCAGCGTGAACAGCAACAGGATCACGCCGATGTCGGCAAGCGCTTCCACCTCGTCCACGGCCTGGATGAACCCCAGCCCGTGCGGGCCGACCAGCACGCCGGTCAACAGCAGGCCCACGACGGTGGGAATGCGAAGGCGCTGGCAGGCGAAGATCACGCCGATGCCCAAGCCGAATAGGATGACGAAGTTTGTCAATAGCGGCGCATTCATTGTGTATTCACCGAGTTGCTCTATGATGGCATGATAGTACAAACTCAAGCGATGAAACGCTTCGCTTTCGTAAAGGAACTTCGACCAACATGACGCCGATTTGGCCCCGCCACACGTTGGGCAAACCCGACCGCCCTGCTTTGCTGTTCCTGCACGGCTTTATGGGCAGCGCGCAGGATTGGAAGGCGGTAGCCCAGATCTGCGCGCAGGATTACTTCTGCATCCTGGTGGATTTGCCGGGACATGGACAAAACATTCACTTGCCCCTGAAGACCAGGCTTGACTTCAAAGCCTGGTCACAAGCGCTGGTTTCCCTGGCGGACCAGCTGGACCTGAAGTCCGTTTGCTTGATCGGCTATTCGCTGGGGGGACGCTTGGCGCTGCACGCGGCGTTGAACTTCCCCACGCGTTGGGCGGCCCTTATCTTGGAGGGATGCAACCCGGGAATCGAAGATTCTAAGGCCAGGCAGGCGCGCCTTGAGGAGGACGAGCAGCGCGCAGCAGACGTGTTGCAGGAGGGCATGCAGGCCTTTGTGGATCGTTGGTACGAGATGGAGTTGTTCTCCTCATTGCGGCGGCTGCCGGACCTGATGGAGTCGGTGAATCGAGAAAGGGTGCGTAACGATTCCATCTGGATGGCCAAGGTATTGCGCGAGTTGAGCCCCGCAGCTCAACCCAACGCTTGGCAGCAGTTGGCGGCGCTACACCTGCCCGCCTTGCTCATCGCAGGCGAACTGGACATTGCATACGGCGCCGTCGTGCGCCGCATGCAAACACAACTGCCAGACGCCCAAACGCTGATCCTGCCCGCAGCAGGCCACAACGCCCACCTGGAACGGCCGCAGGCCTTTGCCGGCGCTTTGCTGGATTTCCTGGACGACGTCTTTAAGGGTGTTAACCAGTAGGGCCGGCTGTGCCGGCCTGTCTCATCCATCGCGAGGCGGCTGGCAAAGCCAGCCCTACGAAATCACTGTAGCAGTGTTTTATACCGTCACGGTCAACCTGAAGCGCTGCGCGTAAGGCTCCAGATTCTCCACCGCGATGTAATAGCGACCAGGGCGCAATGCAGCTCCCATCAGCACGATGGACTCCACCCCCGCTCCCGAGCTCGAACTCCAGTCCGCCACCACGGCTCCCGCCACCAGCGCCACCGGCTGGCCATAGCGCACGTGGAGCCTGAAGTCGCCGGCTCCCAGGCTTTCCAACAACACCGCCAGCGAAGAAGCCCCTGCATCGAGATCCACTGCATATTGAACGACCTCCTCTGCCGAGATCTCCGCCTCACTGGGTTGCCCCAACGCCAAGGGCCGAATCTGGGGTTCAAGCAGCGGGATCAGCGCCGCCACCAGGGAGAACGGTTGCGCCACCGCAGCCTGGCTGCGCACGGCGATGAAATAGGTGCCGGGCGCGGGATTCGCAATGGACAGGCTTTCGCTCGAGGCAGGCGACCGCGCCGCAAAGTCGGCCGCCACGGTCCCCTGTTCCTCGGCCACCCTCTCCCCAACGCGCACATAGAGGTCAAGGTCCGATTCGCCGCGCAGCTGGATCAGCAACTGCGCCGTGCCCGCGGGCACCTCGATCGCATGGTTGGGGGACGTGGCCAATGGTTCGATGGAAGCGCCGACGACGCGGCCGGAATCCAAAGCCAGGGCCATGGTGCGGGCGCAACTTTCAGGGCTTGGGTCCGATTCGGTGGATGGATCAACCGCCGTCACCCGATAGCAGTATTCGGTGTCCGGGCTCAAACCGGAGTCGGTGAAGTCGCTGTGGTTGGCCTCCACCGTGCTCACCGCCTGAAAGTCCTCATCGATCATGCGCCGCTCGACGCGAAAGCCGGTTTCCGTTTGGGCGGTGTCCTCCCAGCTCAGCTCGATGGTGTCCGAAGACAGGGCTTGGGCGCTTACGTTGGCGGGCGTTGGCAACGTCGCTTGAGACGGCGGCTGCCCCATCACCAGCAGGCCCGCGCCGAAGCGCGAGTCCTTGCCGGTTTCGCCCACGTCCTCCGCGCGCCCCTGCAAAAACTGCGCGACGTCGTCGGGGGAAAACGCCGGAAACGCGCCCAGCACCAAGGCGGCGGCCCCGGCGACATGGGGGGAGGAAGCCGAGGTGCCGGTGAAGCCGAAGTTGTCGCTGCGACCGTTGCCGGTCCAGCGGCCGAATGCAACGGTGGACACGTGGCTGGGGCCGGTGATGTCCGGCTTGATCCGCCCATCTTTGGTAGGTCCTTGGCTGGAGTAAGCCAGCAGGGGCTTGCTCGGGCACAAGCTGAGCGGGCAGCCCGACGGTGAGTGGTGCGCGGCGCCCACGGTGATCACGCTCTCGGAAGCGGCCGGCTCCACCATGCCCAGGCTGCCTTGCGCCTGGTGGTATTGGCAGCTTGCCTCGCAGTTGGACAGGAACATGTCCAGCCGCGCATCCGCAGCATCTTGGCGCAGCTTGCGGATGCCCACGTGATAGCGCACGGCCTCCCCGATGCGGCTGGGATTGAAGTCCTCGGAGGCAAAAAAGACTTTGATCGGCACGCCGGGGCGCCACAACCAATCGTTTACCTGCCCTACCCGACCGTCGTGGGCGGGCAACTCTGCCAGCCTGCCCTGGCTGTCCTCGCGAAAGACGACGACTTCATAATCGTCCGTCGCGCTGGAGCAGCTGGCGTCCCAGGACAGGGCCCCCTCGATGACCGAGGTGGCGACCCGTTCCCCATCTTCGTAGACGAACTCCTCCAACACCACGTCTATCGTGTTGCCTTCGTCGCTGGGTGTGTAATTGTGCAGGCCGTTGGCGTCCGGATCGTTCCAGAGACCCTCCCAGTGGATCTCTGCTTCGTTGCCGGCGGAGGTGGCCCAGGTGATGCCGCTGGCCTTGGCCTTGGCGAATTTCGACTCGAAGATGCCTTGATCGGTTCCAAAACAGCGCGAGAAGAACCCCAAAGAGGTGTTGACCACGCCTACGCCCTGCTCGATCATCCAATCCACCGCCTGGCGGAACTCCACGTCGGTCTCGAAGTAGGCAAAAAACAACTCCGCTTGCGGAGCGATGTCGTGAATGATCTCGGCCACCGCCGTCCCGTGCGGGAAGGGCGCGCCAGGCGGGAAGAACTCTTCGTGGGAGGCGAAGGACTGGGCCGTCACCGTCTCCGGCAGCTCAGTGCCCAGCAGTTCTTCGTACCCTCCAAACACATCGATGATGCCCACTTTGACGCCCTGGCCCGTCAAGCCCGCGCCCTGCCACTCAGTTGCATCCATGGCCTGCACGCCCTCGCTGGTGACCGTGCGACTTTGAGAGGTGAACGCTTGCACGGGCTGGCGGACGAACGCCACCTGCGGCAATTGAGCCAGCGCCGGCAGCGCCTGCACGGGGACATACGCCTGGACCAAGCCTTCGTAGACTCGCTCCACGCGAGCGCCCGCCTCTTGCAGGAATTCATTGATCTGCGCCGTGGCTTCAGCGGACACCGCTTCCACCACCACTTGCACACGCCCTTCTTCCACTTTCAAGGGCGCGCCCGGGCCGGGGACCTGGGCCTCCAACCGCGCCCCCAGGTGTGCCAGCTTGGTGGGAGCCGCCGTGGAGCGGAACAGGCCCTCCAGCGTGCGCTGGAGTTTCGGGTACATGCGCTCCGCTTGCTGAGCGTGCGCGCTTGGAACTTGAACGCCGCTTGCGCCGAACCAGACGAGCAGGACCAACAATACAACTTTGCCGGGAGGGCTTTGCACGCAGCGCCGTATGGGAGACATGGGATCACCTCTTCAAAGATTTTCAATCGAATTTCGCTTTAGCCGGCGCACGGATGTAAGCCACGCGCGGGTGTTTCGCAAGCAGCAGCAGCGTTCGCGGGGGCACGCGCGCTTGAATGGATGTGTCCTGCACAAGCTCTATCTGGCCTTGCAGGGCCTCGATCGCCCAGCGCACATCGTCCGCGCTTTCGCCGGTTTCAAGTTCCACCACCACCAGCACCAATCCGTCCAGATAGTCCAACCCCAACTGCCCGGCTTTTTCCTGAACCTGGCTCGCAGTGGCCAGCGTGAACAAAGGGCTTGCCAGCAGCGGATAATCCTCGGCCTTTGCGTTGGCTGGCGCCAAAGGCTCCTGACGGGTATTGCTCGTCGGCCCATTGCACCCAGCGACGACGGCGGCCACGATCAGGAGCAGCAAACCGAGCTGTATCCGCCACGGGTTCACGTTCACGCTTTCCTCCCTGCAAGGTTGTCTCAGTATAAGCTGCAAGGATACGTTTTGCCGCAGTAGGCTGGGGTTATGCTTCAGCCGTTTCTCTCCCATCGCTATGAGCCAGATCATGGATAGCCCTTCACCGCTCTGTCAAAATGAGGTTGGCGCTTGTACGATCCGAAAGAAAGGGGGATGAAGCGATGAAGAAAACGCGGTTCCCCATCATCTTTACCCTGCTTGCCTCGCTCCTGGCAGGCGGAGGCTTGATCATGGCCAGCTACCTCTCCGCTTACCAAGAGCCGATACTGCCCGTGGCCCAGCCACCGTCATCCCGGACGGAACAGGTTCAGACCCAAGCAGGGCTTATCGCCCCGCAGCCTGATGTGCTCAATGCGACCGAACAGCCCACCAAGGGAAACCCTGACGCGCCGGTCACCATTGTCGAATTTGCCGAGTTCTATTGCCCCTTCTGCGCCCGCCACGTGTGGGAAACCGTGCCCCAAATCGCGATGCAGTACGTGGATACGGGCTTGGTGAAGTATGAGTTTCGCAACCTGATCGTTCACGGCGCCGTCGCGCTGTTGGTCTCCATCGCCGGGGAGTGCGCTCACGAGCAGGGGATGTTTTGGCCCTATCATGATCTGCTCTTTGAAACCGTCTTCGCCGGCAGAAACCTCTCCAATGCCCACCAACTCGGCAGCGATGATCTCAAGCGCCTGGCCGAGGAGCTGGGGATTGAGCCCGAGGCGTTTTCCCTCTGTTTGGACGGTTTCGAACAGGATCGGGAGCGCTGTGTTGCCGAGTACGAGCAATGCACCCAGAGCGGCAAGAGCCAGGCGGACTGCGAAGCGCAGTTCAATGCGTGCATGAACGCCAACCCCTTGATGGAAACGATGGTCAAGGACCAAGAGGAACTGCGCCGCCTGATTCAGGAGCTGCCTTCCGATGAACAGCAACTGGCCCAACGAATTGGGACGCCGACGTTCTTCATCAACGGACACATTCTCGTCGGCGCACAAAGCTTCTCAGCGTTCCAAGCGATGATTGACAGGGAATTGGAGAAAGCGCAAGGAAATCCCTGATGTTGTTACAGCGCAGTCGTAGGGCTGGCTGCGCCAGCCGTTCAATCGGTCTGCCCTGAGAGTAAATCTCCGGCTACCAGCCAGGTTATTGATGGCTGTGTTCGCTTTGAGGGCAATATCGTTTGAAATCACCTTCAAGAAATCGCCTCCTGGCGCTTGCAAATTCGCCAGGTTTTATTAAAATCAAAGCATGTATTTGATGTTTGTAGATGAAAGCGGCGATAGTGGTTTGCAAAACTCCCCTACTCGCTGCTTTGTGCTCACAGGACTTGTGATTCATGAGCTTCGGTGGCAACTCTATCTTGATGAAATTATCCGTTTTCGTCATCATCTCAGACAAAAATACGGATTGAGACTCCGGGAGGAATTTCACGCTTCGGCATTCCTTAACCATCCAGGAGACTTGATCCGCATCAAGCGTCATGATCGCTTGGCTATGATTCGCCACCTTGCTGACTTTCTGGCCAGTTTATCTGATCTGAACTTGATCAACGTTGCTGTAGATAAACAAGGAAAGCCCGCAAATTATAGCGTATTTCAGTCCGCTTGGAGAGCGCTCTTCCAACGCTTCGAAAACACACTGTCGCATCGCAACTTTCCAGGTCCAGCGAATCCAGATGAGAAAGGTATAATCTTCTGTGATCACACCGAAGACAAGAAGCTGATGCAGCTCTTGCGCCAAATGCGGCGATGGAATCCCGTTCCCTCACAACCTCACCATGGTTCCGGCTATCGCAACCTTCCTCTAAACTACATCCTTGAGGACCCCAATTTTCGGGATTCAGCGCATTCCTATTTCATCCAAGCGGCTGATTTGACAGCTTTTTTGCTGTACCAGCATTTGGCTCCAAGCGCTTATATGCGAAAGAATGCCGGACACAACTACTTCACACGGTTAAAGCCAATCTTGTGCTTACACGCTGCACCGAGGCATCCGAATGGGATGGTCTGGTTATAGTTGGAAAAGAAAAAGAGGGCATTGCTGCCCTCGGAGGAATCCTACTACCCAGACAAGCCAGGGTTCAGATTCAAAATATAGTTTATAACATACAGGGTCACTTGTCAATGGCTTCCCCAATCATCTCCAACCGTGATCAAGATCATGGCCATTTCTGAGCTAGATCATGGACTTTCCCGAATGCATCTTGGCTAATGGAATAACCATGGCTCTCGAGAAAAAACGCGTTGAGATGACGCCCGTGCCCGACCTGCACAAGGCCAAGCGCACCGGCCCGGACCGCATGGAACGGCCCATCTACCTCGATCTCCTGCCCCCCTGCAACGAAGCGTGTCCCGCTGGGGAGAACATCCAGGCATGGCTCCGTCACGTGCAAGAGGGCAAGTTCAAGCAGGCATGGGAAGAGATCATGCGCAACAACCCCCTGCCCGCGGTGCACGGACGGGTGTGTTACCACCCTTGCGAGAACAACTGCAACCGACAGAATGTGGACGCCACCGTGAGCATCCACGCCGTGGAGCGGTTTTTGGGCGATCTGGCCATCGAGAAAGGTTGGTCCGTCTCGCCCGATGCTCCCTCCAGCGGCAAGAAGGTGCTGGTGGTGGGGGCCGGCCCCAGCGGCTTGTCCGTTGCTTATCACCTGGCTCGCCTGGGCCACCACGTCACGATCCACGAGGCCGGGCCGCTGGCCGGCGGCATGATGCACTTTGGCATCCCCAAATACCGCCTGCCGCGCCAGGTGCTGGAGGCCGAAATCAACCGCATCGAGCGCTTGGGCGTGCGCATCGTGCTCAACCACAAGGTGGAAGACGTGTTGCAGGAAAAGCAAGATGGTGGATACGACGCGGTGTTCCTGGCGGTCGGCGCACACTTGAGCCGTCGCACGGACATCCCCGCGCGCGATGCCGGCAAGGTGCTCGATGCCTTAAGTTTTCTGCGCGACGTGGAGTCGGGCGAAAAACCGCTGTTGGGCAGGCGCGTGGCCATTTACGGCGGCGGCAACACGGCCATCGACGCGGCGCGCACCGCCAGGCGATTGGGCGCCACCGAAGCCTTGATCGTCTACCGGCGCAGCCGCGAGAAAGCACCCGCCCATGCCTTTGAGATCGACGAAGCCGAGGAAGAGGGCATCAAGATCCATTGGCTGCGCACCATCAAGGAAATTGAAGGCACGACCTTCACCGTGGAGAAGATGCGCTTGAACTCACAGGGCTGGCCCGAGCCGACGGGCGAGCTCGAGGCGCTGGAGGCCGACAGCCTCATCCTGGCGCTGGGCCAGGAGGCCGACACCACTTTTTTGAAGCACGTGCCGGGCTTAAGCTTTAACAAAGACGGCTCGCTCCAAGTAAACGACCAGATGATGACCGGCTACCGGGGCCTGTTCGCCGGCGGGGACATGGTCCCGTACGAGCGCACCGTGACCGTGGCCGTGGGCCACGGCAAGAAGGCCGCCCGCTGCATCGACGCCTATTTGCGGGGGACCACGTATGCTGCTCCGCCCAAGCACGAGCGGGTGCCGTTTGAGCTGTTGCACCTGTGGTACTACAGCGACGCAGGCCAGCGCAAGCAGAGCAAGATCACGCTGGAACAGCGCCAGGCCGGCTTTGCCGAGGTGGTCGCCGGTCTGGATGAGCGGGCCGCGCTCTACGAGGCGCGCCGCTGTTTGTCCTGCGGCAACTGCTTCGAGTGCGACGGCTGCTACGCGGCCTGCCCCGAGGAGGCCGTCATCAAGCTGGGACCCGGCAAGCGCTACCAATACGACTACGACCGCTGCACCGGGTGCAAAATCTGCTTCGAGCAGTGCCCGTGCTCGGCCATCAAGATGATGCCGGAGCCGATCCATGGATAAGCGGAAAATCGCCATCGTGGATGGAAACGAGGCTGCCGCTCACGTGGCCTACCGCGCCAACGAGGTCTGCGCCATCTACCCGATCACGCCCTCTTCGCCGATGGGCGAACTGGCCGACCAGTGGGCCGTCGAGCGCAGGACGAATTTGTGGAACACCGTGCCCCAGGTGGTGGAGCTGCAAAGCGAGGGCGGCGCCGCCGGCGCGGTGCACGGATCGCTGCAAGGCGGGGCGCTCACCACCACCTTTACGGCGTCGCAGGGGCTGCTGCTCATGATCCCCAACATGTACAAGATCGCCGGCGAGCTCACCTCGACCGTGTTCTACGTGGCCGCCCGCTCGCTGGCGGCCCAGGCGTTGTCCATCTTTGGGGACCACTCGGACGTGATGGCCGTGCGCTCCACCGGATTTGCCCTGCTGTGCGCCTCCTGCGTGCAGGAAGCGCACGACCTGGCGCTGATCGCCCAGGCGGCCACCCTGGAGTCGCGCGTGCCCTTCATCCATTTCTTCGACGGCTTTCGCACCTCGCATGAAATCAACAAAATCGAGCTGCTCAGCGACCAGGACATGCGCGCCTTGATCTCGGATGAGCTGGTGTGGGCGCACCGGGCGCGCGCGCTCAACCCGGACCGCCCCTTCGTGCGCGGCGTGGCGCAAAATCCGGACGTGTACTTCCAAGCGCGCGAGAGCGTCAATCCCTATTACGAGCGGGCGCCCGCCGTGGTGCAGCGCGCCATGGACGCCTTCAAAAAACGCACGGGCCGCCCCTACCACTTGTTCGATTACTTCGGCGACCCGCAGGCCGAGCGCGTCCTGGTGCTGATGGGCTCAGGCGTCGAGGCCGCGCGCGAGGCCGTGGAGCACCTCACCGAGCGGGGCGAGCCGGTGGGCGTGGTGCAAGTGCATCTTTACCGCCCCTTCTCGACCGAAGATTTCCTGAAAGCGCTGCCGGACACCGTCAAAGCCGTCGCCGTGCTCGACCGCACCAAGGAGCCCGGCGCCTGCGGCGAGCCGCTGTATCAGGACGTGGTGACGGTGCTCAGCCAAGCGTATTCGCAGGGCAAACGGAAAACTCTGCCCCGCATCATCGGCGGGCGCTACGGACTGTCGAGCAAGGAGTTCACCCCGGCCATGGTCAAGGCCGCACTGGACGAGCTCAAGAAGAAGAGACCCAAACACCCCTTCACGTTGGGCATCACCGACGACGTGAGCCACACGAGCCTGGCGGTGGACCCGGATTTCCGCGTGAGCGCGCCGGGCGTGACGCAGGCCGTCTTCTTCGGGCTTGGTGCGGACGGCACCGTGGGCGCCAACAAGAACTCCATCAAAATCATCGGCGAAGAAACCGACTTCTACACGCAAGGGTATTTCGTGTACGACTCCAAGAAGTCCGGCTCGCGCACGACCTCGCACCTGCGCTTCGGCCCGCGCCCCATCCGCTCGACCTACCTGATCCAGCAGGCGAGCTTCGTGGGCTGCCACCAGTTCAACTTCCTGGAGAAGATCGACGTGCTGAAGGTGGCCGCGCCTGGCGCGGTGTTCCTGCTCAACAGCCCCTACGGCCCCGAGGACGTGTGGGATCATCTGCCGGGGCCGGTGCAGGAGCAGATTCTTGGGAAAAAGCTCAAGTTTTACGTGATCGACGCGTATCGCATGGCGCTGGAAAACGAGATGGGCACGCGCATCAACACGATGATGCAGACCTGCTTTTTCGCCATCTCCGGCGTGCTCCCGCGCCAAGAGGCCATCGAAAAGATCAAGGGCGCCATCGAAAAGACCTACGGGAAGAAAGGCCAGGAGGTCGTGCGCAAGAACTTCGAGGCCGTGGACGGGACGCTGGCCAACCTGTTCGAAGTGGAGCTGCCTGCTACCACCGCAGGCCCAGCGCTCCCCTCCGCCGTGCCGCCGCAGGCGCCGGAGTTCGTGCGAAACGTCACAGCCATGATGATGGCCGACCGCGGCGACGAGCTGCCCGTCAGCGCTTTGCCCGTGGACGGCACGTACCCGTCGGGAACCACCCGCTGGGAGAAGCGCAACATCTCGCAGTTCGTGCCGATCTGGGAGCCTGATTTGTGCATTCAATGCGGGAACTGCTCGTTCGTCTGCCCGCACAGCTGCATCCGGGCCAAGCTCTACCCTGAGCCCGCGCTCTCAGGCGCGCCGCAAGGGTTCAAGTCCGCGCCGTTGCGCGGCAAGGGGTATCCGGATCAGCGCTACACGCTTCAGGTGTACGTCGAGGATTGCACCGGCTGCACATTGTGCGTGGACGTGTGCCCGGCCAAGAGCAAGGAGGTCTCGGGCAAGAAAGCGATCAACATGGGCCACAAGGAGCCGATCCTGGCCCAGGAGCGCGACAGCGTGCAGTTCTTCGAAGCGCTGCCGCAGGTCGAGCGCGGCCGGATCGATTTTTCCACCGTGCGCGGGGTGCAGTATCTCGAACCCCTGTTCGAGTTCTCCGGCGCGTGCGCCGGCTGCGGCGAGACGCCTTATCTGAAGCTGGTCACCCAGCTCTTTGGCGACCGCATGATCGTGGCCAACGCCACGGGCTGTTCCTCGATCTACGGCGGCAACTTGCCCACCACGCCCTGGTCGTTCAACCGGCAAGGGCGCGGCCCGGCCTGGTCCAACTCCCTGTTTGAGGACAACGCCGAGTTCGGCTTTGGCCTTCGCGTGAGCGCGGACAAGCAGCTGCAGCAAGCCAGCGAGCTCGTGGAGGCGTTGCGGGAGCAGATCGGCGCCGACCTTGCCGAGGAGATCCTGAGCGCGCCGCAGCGCACCGAAGGGCAGCTCATCGCCCAGCGCGAGCGCGTGACCCAACTCAAGGAGCAGTTGCAGGCGCTGCAAGACCCGCGCGCGCGCCACTTGCTGACGCTTGCGGGTCATCTGGTGCGCCGCAGCGTGTGGACCGTGGGCGGCGACGGCTGGGCCTACGACATCGGCTACGGCGGCCTGGATCACGTGTTGGCCAGCGGGCGCGACGTGAACATCCTGGTGTTGGACACCGAGGTCTACTCCAACACCGGCGGCCAGGCGTCCAAGGCCACGCCGCTTGGAGCAGTCGCCAAGTTCGCCGCCGCGGGCAAGGCGGTGGGCAAGAAGGACCTCGCGCTCATGGCCATCGCCTATGGCAACGTGTACGTGGCGCGCGTGGCCCTGGGAGCCAACCCCCAACAGACCTTGCTGGCCCTGCGCCAGGCGGAAGCGTATCCGGGGCCCTCGCTCATCATCGCCTACAGCCATTGCATCATGCAGGGGATCAACATGGAGCACGGCCTGCGCCAGCAGGAGCTTGCGGTCAAGAGCGGTTGCTGGCCGCTGTTCCGTTACAACCCCGAACTCAAGAACGTTGGACAAAACCCGATGGAGCTGGACTCGGCGCGGCCCAGCGTGCCGCTGGAGCGCTACGCCTACAACGAGTTGCGCTACAAGATGCTGACCTACACCAATCCCGAGCGCGCCAAACAATTGCTGGCGCTGGCCAAGGCCGACGTGGAGGCCAAGTGGGCCATGTACGAATACCTGGCTCGCCGCGAGGCGCCGGCAGCATCCGCGCCTCCGGCGGATGGAAACCACGACGCACCCCTCCAGGAGAAAACGTCATGAACCTGACCACCACCTACATGGGCCTGAAATTGAAGCACCCCCTCGTGGCCTCCGCCTCCCCCTTGAGCCGCAGCGTGGATCAGATCAAGCGCCTGGAGGATGCCGGCGCGGCTGCGGTGGTGATGTTCTCGCTGTTCGAAGAGCAGATCAAACACGAATCAAATGCCCTGGCCCACTTCCAGGAACACGGCACCGAGAGCTTCGCCGAAGCCCTGAGTTACTTCCCACAGATTGACCAGCCGTTCAAGCTCAGCTCGGACCAGTATCTGGAAACGCTTCATCAGGCCTCGCACGCTTGCCAGATCCCCATCCTGGGCAGCCTCAACGGCCTCACCACCGAGGGCTGGATCCGCTACGCGCGCAAGATGCAGGAGGCCGGCGCGGCGGGCATCGAGCTCAACGTCTATTCCATCGCGGCAAACCCCACCCTGCCGGGCAGCGCCGTGGAACAGCGCTACCTGGACGTGCTCAAGGCGGTCAAGTACGCGGTGGACGTGCCCGTGGCCCTGAAACTGAGCCCGTTCTTCAGCTCGATGGCGCACATGGCCAGGCAGTTCGACCAAGCGGGCGCGGACGCGCTGGTGCTGTTCAACCGCTTTTATCAGCCTGATTTTGACCTGGAAGCCCTGGAGGTCGTGCCCAACCTTCAATTCAGTACGCCGTTTGAGATCCGCCTGCCGCTGATGTGGATCGCGCTGCTGTACGGCAAAATCAAGGCGTCGCTTGCGGCCACGGGCGGCGTGCACAGCGGCCTGGAGGCGCTCAAGTACCTGATGGCCGGGGCGGACGTGGTGATGACCACCTCGGCGCTCCTACAGCACGGGGCAGGCTATCTGGGAACGCTGTTGCAGCAGGTGAAAGAGTGGATGGAGGCGCACGAGTACGAGTCCGTCTCGCAGATGAAGGGCTCGATGAGCCAGCGCAACGTGGCCGACGCAAGCGCCTTCGAGCGGGCCAACTACATCAAGGTGCTGGAGAGTTTCAAAGGGGAGTATCTGACGTCGTAGCCGCGCCTGAACGTGCATCAAAGCATTAGCTTGCACTCTGCAGTAATCCATCGCATGATCGGCGGTGCTGTCCTTCGTTTGCCCAGTCCGTGAACGTCACGCTGTGAAGGAGCGCTTTGGAAGCCGGAAAACCCTCGAGAAACCTGGCCGTCGAGCTGGTGCGCGTCACCGAGGCGGCCGCCCTGTCCGCCGCGCCCTTCATGGGCCGCGACGACAAGCAAGCGGCCGACCAAGCCGCAGTGGACGGCATGCGCCACATGCTGTCCACCATCGAAATGGATGGCGTGGTCGTGATCGGCGAGGGCGAGAAGGACGAAGCCCCCATGCTCTACAACGGCGAACGGCTGGGCAGCGGCGACCTGCCGGAGGTGGACATCGCCGTGGACCCCATTGACGGCACCACGCCGCTGGTCAAGGGCAGGGAAAACTCGATTGCCACCGTGGCCATCGCCCCGCGCGGGACGATGTTCGACCCCGGCCCGTTCGTGTACATGAACAAGATCGCCGTCGGCCCGGCGTGCCGCAGGGCCATTGACATCGAAAAACCCGTGGCCGACAACCTGAAAGCCATCGCAAGGGCCCTGGGCAAGCGCTCCGAGGACATCACCGTAATGATCCTGGATCGGGACCGGCACAAGGAGTTGATCGCCGAGGCGCGCCGCTGCGGCGCGCGCATCCGGCTGATCACCGACGGCGACGTGACCGGCGCGCTGCTGACCGCCTGGCCGGACGCCGGCATCGACGTGTTGATGGGCATTGGCGGCACGCCGGAAGGGGTGCTTGCGGCGTGCGCCCTGCGGGCCATGGGCGGGGAGATCCAGGGCAAGCTGCACGCGCGCAACCCAGACGAGCTGCGCAAAGGGCGCGAGTTGGGTTACGATTTCGATCGGGTGCTCACCATGGACGATCTGGTTTCATCGGATGACGTGTGCTTCGCTGCGACCGGGATCACCGACAGCCAGTTGCTGGATGGGGTGAAGTACTTCAGCCATGGCGCGCGCACGGACAGCCTGGTGGTGAGAGGGCTCACCGGCACCGTGCGTCAGATCCGGGCCACCCACAGCCTGGAAAAGCTGGAGAAAGTCACCGGGGTTCATTACTGAGACCATTCAATCCGGTATCCTGTGCTGGATCAGCGGAAATCTTGCCCGTTTCCAAATATTGATCGTCTCTCGCAACAAAAAGGAGGACTTTCGTGAAGTGGATTACCCGTTCTCATGTGCATGTGGATCGCGTGGCCTGCCCTTGGCTGATCACGCGGTTTGTGGACAACGAAGCCGAGTTCCTGTTCGTGCCCCACAGCCAACTGGAGCAAGTGGCCAAGGAGTCTGGCGCCATCCCCTTCGACGCGCCGGGCGTGGAGTTGGGCCACCACCAGGGCCGCTGCTCGTTTGAGTCCATCCTGCTTAAATACGGCCTGAAGGACGCGGCGCTTGCGCGGTTGGCCAAGGTCGTTCACGCGGCCGACATCGAAGCCGACCTGGACAGCGATCCCATCGCGCGCGGGCTGGAAGCCATCGCCACGGGCTTCAGCCTGCGCTTCCCCGACGACGAGGAGAATCTAGCGTCGCAGTTTGCCGTCTACGACGCGCTCTACGCGTGGTGTCGCCTGCAAGTGGCCGGAGCCAGGTGAACTTCCTAAAGGAACGCATGTGCGAAAGCGCAAGCTCAGGTTGTCATTCCCGCGAAAGCGGGAATCCGGATCTGTTAAACGTCTTCTGGATTCCGGCTCGCGCTGCGCTTGGCTGGAATGACAGCCCGTATCCCCGATGAAAATCGCGTTGCCGTTTGATGGAAAGCTGTTGTTTCTCACGCGAACCGTGCGGCTTTTTGCGTACGGGTTTCTGTCCGTGGTGCTCCTGCTCTATTTGGCCGAAGCGGGCCTGACCGAGTTTCAGATCGGGCTGCTGCTGTCGCTCACCCTGATCGGCGACACGGCGGTGTCGCTGTGGATCACCACCCAGGCCGACCGCCTTGGCCGCAGGCGCATGCTGCTGCTGGGGGCGGGGCTGATGGCGTTTGCGGGCATCGTGTTCGCCTTCACCAGCGATTTCACCCTGCTGCTGATCGCGGCCGTCATCGGCGTGATCAGCCCCTCGGGCCACGAGATCGGGCCGTTTTTGTCCATCGAGCAGGCGGCGTTTTCCCAATTGATTCCCGGACCAAGACGGACCCAGGTGTTTGCTTGGTATCACCTGGTGGGCTCCTTGGCCGCGGCCGCCGGGGCGATGGCCGGCGGCCTGCTGGCCCAATCCATGCAGATGGCGGGCTGGAACGCTTTCGCCAGCTACCAAGCTGTGGTGCTGGGCTACGCGGCGTTGGGGCTGGTCTTGGGGTTGTCGTTCCTCAGGTTGTCCCCGGCGGTGGAAGTGGCAGGGCAAATTGCACCGGGTTCGAGCGCCCCCTCGCTCTTCGGGTTGCACCGTTCGCGACGAATCGTGTTCAAGCTTTCGGGGTTGTTCTCGCTGGACTCATTTGCGGGCGGAGTCGTGATCCAGAGCATTCTGGCGTACTGGTTTCACCTGCTCTACGGCGTGGAGCCCGCTGCGCTGGGCGGCATGTTCTTCGGCGCCAACGTGTTGAGCGGGTTTTCCGCACTTGCGGCCGGGTGGCTTGCGCAACGCTTTGGGTTGATCAACACCATGGTGTTCACGCACATCCCCTCCAACGTGCTGCTCATCCTGGTGCCGCTGATGCCCAGCTTCCCCCTGGCGCTTGCCGCTTTGCTTGCGCGCGCCTGCATCTCTCAGATGGACGTGCCCACCCGCCAGTCTTACACCATGGCCGTGGTGGACCCTGACGAGCGCTCGGCCGCCGCCGGGGTCACGGGCGTGGCGCGCACGTTGGGCGCGGCGCTTGCCCCCGTGTTTGCCGGACCTCTGCTGGCCAGCCCCGCGTTGATGGGGGTGCCCTTTTTCCTGGCTGGCGGCTTGAAAATTGCATACGACCTGCTGTTGTGTCGTAGCTTCCGCCGCCTTGAACCCAAGAAATAGGACGGCTTCGCTTTGGCTCAATCGCATTGCGAGTAGCCGCAATCCGGGCACAGCGCGCAGCCGTTGGTGAAGCTCAGCACGCCGCCGCAGCTGGGGCACAGCTCGCCCGTGCGCTTGGGCTCGTGTCCGTTGGCCTCCGCGCGCACGGGGTCCACCTTGCCGCTCAACAGCGGCAGCTGTTCCCCGCCCTTCAGGTACTCGGACAGCGCCTTGGCGATGGCGTCGGGCACGGAGAACACCACGGTGCCGTCCTCTTGAAACACGGGTCGCGAGCCGCGGATGAGGTTCAGTTGGTCAATGATGACGCTGGACTTGATCCCGCTGCGCAGGGCCAGCGACAACAGCCGGCCGATGGCTTCGCTGAAGGCGGCGGTGGAGGAGCCGGATTTTCCCAGCCCCTGCACGAATACCTCGGAGGGACCGCTCTCGTCCTCGTTGACCGTGATGTACACGCTGCCCAGCTCGGTCTTCATGCGGAAGGTCTTGCCCTTGACCACCTTGGGCCGCGGCCGGGGCGCGCGCACGCTGCGCGTGATCTTCTCCTCGAGCTTTTCGCCCTTCTCGCGGGCCGCCTGCTCGTGGGTGACCAGGATGCCCTCGCGGGAGCCCTCGCGGTAGACCGTGATCCCCTTGAGGCCCTGCTTCCAAGCATCCATGTAGATCTGCTTGATCTCCTCTGCCGTGGTCTGGCGCGGCAGGTTGATGGTGGAGGAAATGGCGTGGTCCACGTGCTTTTGAATGACGGCCTGCATCCTGACGCGCATGTCGGGCTTGATCTGGTGCGCCGTGACGAACAGATCGGGCAGCTGCGACTCATCGTCAAGCGGCTGCCCCTGCTCGGCCCGATAGTCCAGGTACTCCTGCACCAGGGGGTGGAACACCCTGAACTCCCCCTTGGACAACGACTTGGAGCGGCGCACGTAGCTGAGGCTGAAGATGGGCTCCACGCCGCTGGAGGTGCCGGCCAGCACGGAGCCCGACCCCACCGGCGGCACGGTGATCAGGGCGGCGTTGCGGATGCCGTGCTTCTTGATGCGGTTTTTCACCTTCGCGTCGAGCCGTTGGATGAAGGGGCTTTGCAAGTGCTTTTCCGCATCGAAGGCGTCAAAGGGTCCCTTCTCCTGCGCCAGCTGGGTGCTTGCCAGGTGGATTTGGTTCTTGATGCGCTCGAAGGTGCGGTCCGCGAACTCGAGCGCCTCCTCGCTGTCGTACTTGTACCCCAGCTTGATCAGCATGTCCCCCAGGCCGGTGAAACCCACGCCGATGCGCCGCGACTTGAGCGAGGCGTCCTTTTGCTCGGGCAGCGGGTGCTTGTCGGCGTTGTAGTCCAGCACGTTGTCCAAGAAGCGCACGCTGTAACCCAGCGCCTGCTCGAGCGAGGGCCAATCCACCTGCGCTTGCGGGGTGAAGGGGTCCGCCACGAATTGGGACAAATTCACGTTCCCCAGGCAGCAGCAACCGTAAGGTTCCAAAGGAATTTCCGAACAGGGGTTGGTGGTCACCACGTTCATGCCGTTGTACTCGGTGGTGGATTCCTTCTTGACGTTGTCCCAGAAGATCAATCCCGGCTCGGCGCTGTCGCGCGCGTTTTGGACCAGCTTGTCCCACACCTGGCGGGCTTTGACCTTCTTGGTGATCCTGGCGGTATCCGCGTTCTCGAAGCCCAGGGTGAAATGGTCGTCGTTTTCCACCGCACGCATGAACTCATCCGTGATGCGCACGCTGATGTTGGCGTACTGCACCTTGCGCCGCTCGGGGTCGTTCTTGATCTCGATGAAGGCCTCCACGTCGGGGTGGTCCACCGAGAGGGTGATCATCAGGGCCCCGCGCCGGCCCGCCTGGCCGATGGTGCCGGTGGTGGTGGACAACAGCTCCATGAAGCTGACGGCGCCGCTGGAGTACATGGCCGAGTTGTTGACCGGCGAGCCCGCCGGGCGCAGCACCGAGATGTCCGTGCCCACGCCGCCGCCGTAGCTGTAGGTGCGGGCCGCGCGCTTGCACCAGTCGAAGATGTCCTCCAGCGAGTCCTCTTCGATGGGCAGCACGTAGCAGTTGAGCAGCGTGGCGTTGCGCGGCTGGCCGGCTCCGAACATGATGCGCCCGCCCGGGACAAAACGAAAATCCTCCAATAACCAATAAAAATTGCGTTCCCATTCGGCTTGTTTGTCCAGAGCTTCCGCCGAAGCGATGGCGCGCGCGATGCGTTGCCACATCTGAGGCGGAAGCGTCTCCACCATCGTGCCGTCCTTCTGGCGTAGCGCGTATTTGTCCAGGAAACAGCGCGAGCGCAGCTCGTCCCCCTTGAAGAATTCACTTGTGCTGAGCACCTCGGGCGCCGAGGTCACTGGCTTTGCCATCTTTCCCCCTCTCAAGTGCTTGGTTGATGGTATGGCTCAAGGCACGCCCTGATTATACATTATACGCATTTCACGAAATTAAACTGTCGCCCGCATCACCTACCCTCCCACCTTCATGCCCGCTTCAACTCGACCAGGACTGACCTGCAGACAGCACCATCACCTTGGCCGACGTCTCGGCCTCCACCCGTTTCCTGAAGGCGTGGGCGTCCTGAGCGATCGGCGGCCAAGTGTTGTAGTGCATGGGGATCACCACCTGAGGCTTGATCAGCTTGACCGCCTCCAGCGCCTGGGCTGGGTCCATGGTGAACACGCTGCCGATGGGCAGCAGCGCCACTTGCGGCTTATCCAAGGCGCCGATCAAGGCCATGTCCCCGAACAGCTCCGTGTCCCCCGCGTGGTAGATCGTCAGGCCGTCGTCGGTGGTGAGCACGATGCCGCAGGGGGAGCCGAGGTACGTCCCTTCGTGGCTTGAGCTGTGGTAGGCCTTGGTGAGCCGCACGCTGCCAAAGGGAAAGACGCAGGGTCCGCCGGGGTTCATGCCAAACGTCTGTGGAGCGCCTTTTCCTTGCAGGTAATTGGCCAGCTCGAAGCTGGCCACCACCGTGGCCTGCGTGCGACGGGCGATGTCCACTGCATCCTCGAAGTGATCGAAATGTCCGTGGCTGATCACGATGCCGTGGGGTTGGAACTGGCTGGCCTTCAACCCTGCGGCCTGCGCCGACGGGTTGCCGGTGATAAACGGGTCCACCAAGACGTCATGGGCTTTGCCCTCGATATAGAAGGCGGAGTGCCCCAGGTAAACGATCCTTGCCAAAGCCCCTGCTCCTCTGTTCCAATGGTTGCCCAACAACCTGCGCGAGGCAATACTCGCCCATCTTAAGGAGGCTAAAACGGCTAAGATGGAGTGTGTTTTCCCCTCTGCTTGCTTAAGGCTTGGTCGGGACGACTGGATTCGAACCAGCGACCTCTTGCACCCCATGCAAGCGCGCTTCCAAGCTGCGCCACGTCCCGAGCGAAAAGAGCCTAATCATCGTGGTTTTCGCGCTGGACGATCAGGCCTGGATACTATAGCACTTCGCGAAAATATTTGCAAGAACGGACGGGCGCACCTTTTGCCAAGACCCGCCTCAGCCTCCCACCCCGAAAACTTGATGGTGATCGCCTTTTTGCGCTACCATCACCCCGGGAACCTTCCCAGGAGGACGGATGACCGCCCGAGTATGTTTTCTCTTCTTATGGATGCTTTTTAATGCGACTTACGTGGAAGCTGCTCCTTTTTTCGACCCGCAGCTCGATGCGCGCGCGTTGGCGCTGGGACATGCGTACAGCGCCGTGGTGGACGACGCCAGCGCCGCCTACTGGAATCCCGCCCGCCTGGCGCTGCTGCCTCGGACTGCTTATGCGCTCGCCGGCCTGCAACTGGGATCCGGCGGCGGGCTGGGCCAGTTTCCGTTTGCAGCCGCGGCGTATCGCGTTCAGGGAATATCCGCCGGCGCTTGGTGGGCGCAGCAACAGGCCCTGTCAGGCGCGCTGCACCGCGGCCTGGGGATCAGCGCGGCGGCGAGGCTTGGCGTCATTCAGATGGGGCTCGGTTGGAAGTACCTGGGCCTGGAACAAGCCGGCACCGTTGCCGGGGGCGCGGGGCTGGATTTGGCGCTGATGGGCGATTTTCTGGACATGATCGCCGTGGGCATTGTGGTCCAGGACGCCGTGCAAACGCGCCTGAGGGTCGGGGAGCAGGTGCACACCGCGCTGCTCCCAACGACGCGCATCAGCGCCTCGTTTCGCCTGGAATCGTTCACCTTTTCGGCGGAGACGGTGTTGCAAGAAAACGAGCTCCAGGCTCTACGCTTCGGCGCCGAGGTGCGCCTTGCCGGCGTGCTTGCCTTTCGCTTGGGCAAGGACGATGAACTGTGGAGTTGGGGCGTGGGGTTGGGGGTGCTGGACCGCTTGCGCGTGGACGTGGCCCAGCGCATCGACGGGAAAAACGGGGACGTGTGGCTGGTCTCG
>Ga0326597_10003975_pt1 | contig 20950 bp, 22 predicted proteins | sample RVTome_12_FD_203789 | JGI IMG/M metagenome (GOLD analysis project Ga0326597, IMG submission 203789) | Soil microbial communities from uranium-contaminated site in the Upper Colorado River Basin, Wyoming, United States - RVT100D185 | ecosystem: Environmental > Terrestrial > Soil > Contaminated >...
GGCGCGACTTGCCCCTCGCCGACGCCGACCGCGCCATGCTGGCCTACGTCGAGGTGGTGGCGGTGAAACCGAGCGCGGCGACTCAAGAGCACCTGGTGACGCTCCGCCAGGCGGGCTTCGGTGACGCAGAGATCTTCGAAATCGTGATGGTGACGGCTTACTACGCGTTGCGGTGCCGGATGGCCAACGGGCTAGGCGTGGAAATCGATGCTCGGGCCAAACAGGATGCCGGGCTCGTCGAGGCCTTCGGTTTCGAGGACACCGCCGATCGCGGGACAGCGCGGTAGGAGTGTGCGAGCTGCCGATGACAGGGGCGCTAGCCGTTGTCGGCCATAGGCGAATCCAGTCGCGCTGGGCGAACCGCGGCGTGTGTGCTGGGCGAACCAGGCTTCACGGAGCCAGCCACTTGAATGGGGCCCCCCGACGAGCCACCACGCTCCGCGACGCCTGGCGCGTCTTGAGACAGCCGATCCCCTCCGAGAAGCGCTCGCTCCTGGCTTCCCGCTGGGGAGCGCTGGACCCACGGTGGCGTCTCCCGACCCAGGGACTCGGGCGCCAGGCCACCGGCTGCGGCGCCACGATCGGCATCTTCCCCCGGTGCGACTTCGCCTGCGAGGCGTGCTACCTCCCCGGCGACGCGAACCACATGCCCCGGCGGTCGCTGGGCGAGATCTTCGTCCAGCTCGAAGCTCTCCGCGCGTACCTCGGGCCCAAGGGCAACGTCCAGATCACCGACGGCGAGGTCACGCTATTGCCGGTCGATGACCTCGTCGCCGTCCTGAAGAAGGGGCGGGGCCTCGGGCTTCTGCCCATGGTGATGACGCACGGCGACTCCTTCCGGCGCCGGCCCGGACTGCTCGAGCGGCTGATCACGGAAGGCGGCCTGACCGAGGTGTCAATCCACGTGGACACGACGCAGCGCGGGCGCCTCGGCTACGGGCGAGTCCGGGACGAGGTCGCCCTGATCCCGCTTCGCGAGGAGTTCGCCGCGATGATCCGTACGGCGGGGCGGGCGACAGGCGTGACCCTACGCGCGGCGACGACGATGACGGTCACGCGCGACAACCTCGACGGCGTGGCGCCCGTCGTCGCGTGGTGCCTGCGCAATCGCGACGCGTTCCGCCTGGTCTCGTTTCAGCCTCTCGCCCAGGTCGGCCGGACACGAAACGACGTGGCGGGCGTGACGGCTCGAGACCTATGGTCCCGCGTCGGGGACGCGCTGCGGCCCTACGGGTTCGAGAACCCCGGCGCCGGTCCGTTCGTCTTCGGCCACCCGGAGTGCTCCCGCGTGGAGCTGCTGCTCGTTCACCAGCGTGACGGCGGGCCACCCCGTATCGCGAGCGTCGTGCGGGCGGGCGATCCCGCCGACGAAGCGTTGCTCAGCGATTTTCACGTGCGCGGTCTCGGCGGCATCAACTTCCGCGACGACACCGCGACCGAACGCGTGTGCCGTGCGCTCGCCATCACCGCACGCCACTCGCGGTGGGTGGCGGGCCCGGCCCGTCGCTGGACGGCGTCGCTCCTGCACCGCTTGGGGACATCGCCCGCGCGTCTCGCGTGGGACTTCATACATGGTCGCGCTCGCCTCGACGGCTTCTCGATCGTCTCCCACCAGTTCATGAGCCGCGACGAGGTGGACTCCCCTCTCGGACGCGAGCGGCTCGCCGCATGCGCCTTCCGGGTCCCCCTGAACGGACGGCTGGTCTCGATGTGCGAGGTCAATGCCACCGGCGCGCGCGACGCGTTCTATGCCCGCCGGCACGACGCGCGTGAATAGCGGCGCGGGGAAGGCTCAGTTGCCGTACGGCCGCAGACGCTCCCGGCGCACAGCGCGTCGTCACCATCGCAGCGCATACTGCGATTCGGCCCGTCGACGCAGACGCCGGCTTCGCAATCGCTGCCGGGCGCGCAGACATAGTTTCCGAGGAGGATGAACATTTCGTCGCCGGTGGTCACTCCACCCGTGAGCCGCTGCGCATGGGCTGCTCGTATCCGGACATGGTCGGCGGCGGGACCGCAGCCTACGCGGTGCTGGCCGCGCTGCGCCGGCAGGTTAAAACCGGCCGCGGCGCACTGATCGAGGTGCCGCAGCAGCGCGCCACAACTGCGCTCACCGGGACCGCGATCGTCGACTGAGCGTGGAGGCCACCTCGCCGGCCGGCAGGGCAACGCGCATCCGTGGTGGAGTTGACCCGGTTTCGAGGACACCCTCGATCGCGGGGCAGCGCGGTATGAGTGTGGGAGCTGCCGCTGACATGGGCGCTAGCCGTTCGTCGACCATAGGCGAATCCAGTCGCGGGGAGCGAACAACGGCGTGTAGTGCAAGCCGAGGCGCGCGTAGAGCTCGGGCGGGATTCCGATATCGGCGAGGTACAATTCGCTCCCTTCGCCCGCGAGGCCGGTCTTGGACAGGGCGAGCGCCAGGATGCGCTCGGCGCGGACCACCGGCCCCGGCGTGGCCCCCGCCGTCGCGTCGAGGCCCGACGGCACGTCGAGCGCTAGCACGCGGCCCGCGTGCCGGTTGCAGAGCTCGATCAGCTCGCCCGCCCGACCTTCGGGTGCGCCGCGCAACCCATAGCCGATGAGGGCATCCACGACGATCTCCGCCGCTTGGAGGGCATCGACGACATCGGCGGACGGCGCGAGCGGCCGGACGCCGGCCGCCTCGAGGATCCGGAGCTGGGCCTGCGCGGCTCCGCGGAGGGTCTCCCGCTCGCGATCGAGGATGATCGTCACCGGGTAGCCACGGTTGTGCAGGTGCCGCGCGCAGCAGAGCCCACCGCCGCCATTGCCTCCCGATCCCGCGAGCACCGTCACCGCGGCCGGGTACTCGCCGAGCATGGCGCGGGCGTTGGCAGCGAGATTCCGGCCGGCGTTCTCCATCATCTGGAGTAACCCGAGACCGAACTCCTCGACGGCAACGCGGTCGACCTCGCGCATCTGGTCGGCCGTGACAGCGGAGACAGCGCCGCCGCCCTCTGTCCGGAACGCCCGCTTCCGGTTTGATCGGTGCCCCTCGCGGCCCGGCATTCCCCCCTGCCTCCTGACGTCAACCAGGACCTTCAAATCGTCCTGCAGCTCGAGGTCGGCGGCGGTGACGCGCTCACCACGACCGCCTCAGTGTCCCGAACCACGCCCTCGGCTTCGGCTCGGTTCCTGGTGAACCGGAGGGCGGTCCGGTAGGGCGACTCCAGGGCCGGGCATGACGACGACGTCCATCTCCGGCATACCCATCCTCGGAGCGGCGCACATCACGATGCTCATCCCGACCGTCGCGACGAACCCGCCGACGATTGCTCGTGGAGTAGTCAGCCGCGCCATGGCCCGCCTCCGGCAATGCGAGTTGACTCACTCCCGGACTCAGCTTCTTTGATGTTCCCGAAGACCCAACGACTCATAGGCGCGCGCGACGCAGCCGCAGAGCGTTGCCGATTACCGACACGGAGCTGAAGCTCATCGCTCCGGCCGCGATCATCGGACTGAGCAGGAGGCCGAAGAACGGATACAGCACTCCGGCCGCAATGGGCACGCCAAGCGTGTTGTAGACGAAAGCGAAAAACAGGTTCTGCTTGATATTGCCCATCGTTGCCCGACTCAAGCGCCGCGCCCGCACGATGCCGCGCAGGTCCCCTTTGACCAGCGTGACTCCGGCGCTTTTCATCGCCACGTCGGTCCCGGTGCCCATCGCAATGCCGACGTGAGCCTGGGCCAGCGCGGGCGCGTCGTTGACGCCGTCGCCGGCCATCGCTACCATTCGACCGTCGGTCTGAAACCGCTTCACCGCTTCGACCTTTTGATCGGGCAGCACCTCCGCGACGACCTCATCTATGTTCAGCTTCTTGGCCACCGCCGCAGCCGTAGTGCGACTGTCGCCGGTGAGCATCACGATGCGGATGCCTTCGTCGTGAAGCTGGCGAATCGCCTCCGGCGTGGATGCTTTGATCGGATCGGCCACGCCGACCAGGCCCGCCGCCGCGCCATCCACCGCGACGAACATCACCGTTTGACCGTCGGCGCGCAAAGCTTCAGCCCTTGTCGCCAGCTCGCCCGGGTCGATGCCGAGATCATCCAGCAGCCTGCGATTGCCGAGACCGACGGCGCGATCATCAACTCGCCCGGTGACGCCCTTGCCCGTCACCGATTCAAACGACTTCGCGTCGGTCAATCCAACCCCCCTCTCTTGCGCGCCCGCCACGATGGCGGCCGCCAGCGGATGCTCGCTGCCGCGCTCCAGGCTCGCGGCCAACCGCAAGAGGCCGGGTTCATTCCACCCGTCGGTGGCCGTGACCGTGATGAGTGTCGGTTTCCCTTCCGTGAGTGTACCGGTCTTGTCCACCACCAGCACGTTCACCTGACGCAGCACCTCAATCGCTTCGGCATTCTTGAACAGCACGCCCGCCATCGCGCCTTTGCCCGTGGCCACCATAATCGACATCGGCGTTGCCAGTCCCAGCGCGCAGGGACAGGCGATAATGAGCACCGCCACGGCGTTGATGAGCGCATGAGCCAGGCGAGGCTGCGGCCCGACCAGCGCCCAAATAACGAACGTGATGATCGAGATCGCCATCACCGTCGGCACGAAGTAGCCGGCGACGACATCGACCAGTTTTTGAATCGGCGCGCGGCTGCGCTGCGCCTCGGCTACCATCTGGACGATGTGGGAAAGCAACGTGTCAGCGCCGACGCGCTCGGCGCGTATCACGAACGTTCCCGTGCCGTTCACGGTCGCGCCGATGACTCGGTCGCCGGCGCGCTTCTCGACGGGGATCGATTCGCCCGTCATCATTGATTCATCGACGGCGCTGAGGCCGTCAACGACGACGCCATCGACCGGCACTTTCTCGCCCGGCCGCACGCGCAACCGGTCGCCGGGTTGGACTTGATCGAGCGGGATGTCTTCATCGCCGCCGTCAGCGCGCAGCCGGCGAGCGCTCTTGGGCGCGAGGCCCAAGAGCGCCCTGATGGCCGCGCCGGTTTGACTGCGCGCTTTGAGTTCCAAAACCTGGCCTAATAGAATGAGCGTCACGATGACGGCCGCCGCCTCGAAATAGATCGGCACTTCACCCAGTTCACTGCGAAACGACGCGGGGAACATGGCGGGGAAGAGCTTGGCAATCAGGCTGTAAAGATACGCCACCGCAACGCCGAGGCCGATCAGCGTGAACATATTGAGACTGCGATGGACCACCGATTGCCAGCCGCGCGCGAAGAAAGGCCAGCCGCCCCACAACACCACCGGCGTGGCGAGAATGAGCTCCACCCAACCGAGCATCTGTGGCGAGGCGAGGCTTTCGAATGGACGGCCGAACAAGTCGCTCATGGCAATGATGACCAGCGGAATCGTCAGCACGACGCCGACCCAGAAGCGTCGCGTCATCTCAATCAACTCCGGGTTTGCCTCTTCGACGGACGCCGTATCCGGTTCCAGCGCCATGCCGCACTTCGGGCAGCTGCCGGGTTTATTCTGTCTAATCTCCGGGTGCATGGGACAGGTGTAACCACCCGCGTTCGCGCTTGACTCTTCGACAGTGTCTTTTGGCAGGTCGAGCGACGCGACGATGAATCGGGCCGGCTCTTCTCGGAACTTGGCCAGACAGTGCGCGCTGCAGAAGAAATAGGTTTGCCCGCCGTGCGGGTGAGAGCCGGCGGCGCTTTGCGGAGCGACGAGCATGCCACAAACCAGGTCCTTCACCGGCCGGTTGCTTTCGCTGTCTTTGGGTTGTGTCTCGCTGTTTAGCTGATTGAGATTCTCTCCGGGTTTCATGACTCTGCCTTTCTGCTGACGCCACTCCATCGCGTGACGCGCAATGGGAATTCCGAGAGCGTAGCCATCCTTAAAGGAGTCCGCGCGAGCGGGCCCGAGGCCCGCGGGCGGACAGGCCGGGTGTGGACCTGACATACGAGGCGCACTCGGACGTGGTGCCGCGTGGGGCCCCGGCCCCCCTACGGATCGCTCCCAATGCTCCCACCGATGCCGATGGCACAGCCAACGCGGTCGCCAAGAGCGCTCTCCGCGCGGCCCGGATCAGGGAGAGGGCCATGCGCGGCATCCTACCCCATTCCTACGGCTCGCAGGGCTCGCGCAGATCTGCACCGAAGACCTTGAGCAGCCGCTCGCCGTGGGTCGGGTGCACTGAGAGCTGTGCGGCCACCGAGTCCGCCGAAGCACCGCTGCGGATCGCCAGGGCGCAAAACTGGATCAGCTCAGCGGCGGCGTAGGAGACCATCTGGGCGCCCAGCAGGCGCTTGGTCTCGTCGTCGAAGACCAGCTTGAGGTAGCCGCCGTCCTCGCCGCTGGCCACGCCGTTGGAGGCCCCGCGCATGTCGTGGCGGGCCACGGCGCACGTGATGCCCCGCGTCTGGGTCTCGCGGTGCGAGAGCCCGACCGAAGCCGCCTCGGGCGTGGTGAAGATCACTTGCGGGATGACCGCCTCGTCGGCGCGTACGGAGTCGCCCTTGAGCGCGTTGAGCGCCGCGATGCGCCCCTCCCAGGCCGCGACGGGCGTGAGCTGACGGCGCCCCGCCGCGTCGCCCGCGGCGTAGATGTGAGGGACCGAGCTCCGCAGATACGGCGTGACCTTGAGCCCGAGCCCCGCCGTCTCGAGCCCGAGCCCCTCGGCGCCAAGCATCCGCGGGTGGAAGCGCCGGCCCGCGGCCACGCAGACGACCGCGCCCGTGATCTCGCCGCCGCCCTCGAGGCGGGCGGTGACAGCGCCGGGCCGACCGTCAAGCCGGGCGACCTTGGCGCCGAGCCGGAAGGTCACGCCCTTGGCTTCGAGGATCTTGCGCAGGTAGCCCGCCACGTCGGAGTCCAAGCCGGGGAGGATCTCGGCGTCGCGGCCGACCACGGTGACGCGGGAACCCAGGTCAGCGAACGCGCTCGCCACCTCGAGCCCGATCACGCCGCCGCCCACCAGAGTCAGGCTCGGAGGGAAGTCGGGCAGAAACAGGACGTCGTCGGAAGTGGCGGCGAGCTCGCGGCCTGGAATGCCGGGCACGACCGGCTCCGAGCCGGCAGCGATGAGGATCTTCTCCCCCGCCAGGCGGGCTCCGTCCACCTCGACGGTGTGCGCGTCGACGAAGCGCGCGCGGCCCAGGGCCACGCGGGCGCCCGTCTTCTCCATGGCGGCCACCGGCGGCTGGAAAGTCGCGACCACCTCGCGCTGCCGCCGGAGCACGGCCGGCCAGTCGAGCCGCACGTGGTCCGCCAGCGTGCCATACTGCGCCGCGTGCCGCACCAGGCTGTGAACCCGACCGGCCTTGACCAAGGCCTTTTTCGGGATTCAGCCGCGGTTGACGCAGGTGCCGCCGAGCGGTCCCCGATCCACGAGGGCGACGCGGGCGCCGGCCCTGGTAGCCGCCTTGAGAGCGTTGATTCCCGCGGCGCCGCCTCCGAGCACGAGCAGGTCATAGCGGTCCATAGATCGACCTCCAGGGATGTGGGCGCCGCGCGGCCCAGAGAGAGTGCCCGGGCGGGAGCGGAGCCATCATTAACGGCGTCCGCGGGGGCGGGCCCGAGACCCGCGGGCGGCCAGGTCGAGCGTGGCCCTGACAGAAGAGCCGCACTCGGACGTGGTGCCGCGTGCGGACCCGCCCCCCCACGGAATCGCTCCCAATGCGCTCACCGATGCCGATGGCACGGTTCTGGATGGCCGTCAGGATCCCTGACAAGGCGACATCCCTGAGGCCGTACTCGATGCCGTTGTGGACCATCTTGTCAAATGCGCGGCCACCCCGATCCGACCCGGCGCCAGCGTCTCGAAGATCGGCCGCAGGCACTCGACCATCGGCGCGTCACCGCGAGCTTCACCACGAGCGCATCCAGCGGCGCCGCGGATTCTGCGCCTTCTTCCATGACGCGCGTGCGCGCTCTCTGTTTCAGATCGAACCCGACCACCCGGTGCCCGGTGCGCACGAGTCGCTCCGTCATGCTGGCGCCCATGCTCCCCACGCCGATCACGCCGAGTGGCAGAGCATCTCCCATATTAGTGGTCACCACGTCAACCACCGCCGCAGCAGCGCTTGGATCGTCGGCGTCAGACGCGTGCGGTTGTAGGCGTCCGCCGCCTTCTTGATCGCCTCAGCCTGGGTCGGATAGGCGTGGATGACGCGGGCAAGGGTCCGCAGACCGATTCCCGCGACCATCGCCAGGGTGAGCTCGTTGATCATCTCGCCCGCATGACGGGCGACGATCGTCGCGCCGAGAATCCGGTCCGTCCCCTCCTTCACGTGGATCTTCACGAAGCCCGCCTCCTCGTCGTCGGCGATCGCGCGATCCACGTCGTGCATCGGGATGGTGAAGGTCTTCACCGGGATGTCCCGCTCGCGCGCCTGCCGCACGTAGAGGCCGACATGGGCGATCTCCGGATCGGTGTAGGTGCACCACGGAATCGTCAGGGCACTCAGCCGCCGCCGACCGAGGAACAGCGCGTTCTGCACCACGATCCGCGCCGACGCGTCGGCGGTATGGGTGAACTTGTGCTCCAGGCAGACATCGCCGGCGGCATAGATGCGCCGATTGCTGGTCCGCAGGAAGTCGTCGACCCGGATCCCGGCCCTCGTGTCGTACTCGACGCCCGCGGCCTCCAGATTCAAGCCCTCGACATTCGGCACCCGGCCCGTGCCGGTGAGGATGGCATCGACCGCTACCGTGCTCTTGTAGTCATCGCTGACCAAATCGACGAGTTTTTGCCCGCCTTCCACGCGCACGTTGACGGCCCTGGTGTTGAGCCGTACCTCGATGCCGTCGCGCGCGAAGGCATCGGACAGGAGCTGCGCGGCGTCGCGCTCTTCCCTGGGAAGGAAGAGCGGCCAGCGCTGCGCAATGATGGTCTGCGCCCCGAAGCGGCGGAAGGCCTGCGCCAGTTCGCAGCCGAGCGGGCCGCCGCCGATGACCAGCAGGCGGCGCGGCAGCTCGGTCAGGTCGAAGACGTTCTCGTTGGTCAGGCAACCGGCCTCGACGAGGCCGGGAATCGAGGGCGTGTCCGGCCGCGCGCCAGTCGCGATCAATGCCTTCTTGAAGCGCAGGTGCGCGCCATCCACCGTCAGCGCGTCTGGCCCGGTGAAGCACGCCTGGCCGAAGAACACATCCACGCCGGCCGCGGTCAGCCGGCGCACCGAATCGGCGCGGCTGATGCGGGCGCGAATACCGCGCATGCGCTGCATCAATGCGGGAAACTCGACGCGGATATCGGCCGGGACGCGCGCACCATACTGCTCGGCATCGCGCATCTCGGCGTACAGACGCGACGTGCGGATGATCGCTTTCGACGGCACGCAACCGACATTCAGACAATCGCCGCCGAGCAGGTGGCGCTCGATCAGCGCGACCTTCGCGCCCAGTGCCGCCGCGGCGTGCGCCGCCACCAGCCCCGCCGTGCCGGCGCCGACCACCACCAGCCTGTACCGGTCTGCAGGCTGCGGATTGCGCCATCCGGATGGATGCACGTTGCCCAGCCGCTCGCGCTCGTGCGCGTCCGGCGGGGCTGTCGACTCTGGGTCGCTGGGCGGTGGCGGCATCGTGGTGATCCGTGGATGACGGGAGCCCCTACAGCCAGCCGCCGCGGAAGCCGGCGCGCCGCAGACCGGTGCGGACATAGGGACAGTCCCGCATCAGCCGCCAGATCAGTTGGGTGCGATAGTTCTCGACCATCATCACCACGACACCCTGGTCGAGCCCGAAGTGGCCGGCCGAAACCCAGGCGCCCCCGTCGGCGCTGGCGAGGGTCGGATTGACACTGCTCGTGTACCGCTGTGCGGACAGCATCTCGGGATAGCGTTGCAGCATGGTGCGCGCGGCGCACAAGGCGATCTCGGGCGCGAACGGCAGCGACGCCAGCGCCGCCCATCCGCCGAGGGTTCCGTCATCGGGCCCGTACGGCACACCACGCGCCGCATAGCCGAACAAGCGGCGCCGCTCGTTCGCCAACTCCGCCAGCTGATTACTCGGGCCATCACAGGCGGTCAGGCCCCAGCAGTGTTCGTCGTAACCGGCGAACCCGTGGGGGTTGCGGCGGGCGTACTCGCGCTGCACTTCGGTCGCGCGCCGGCTGTTCTCGAAATAGTCGCAGCGCTTCTCGCGCATGAAGCGATCCCGGATGCCGCGAAAATCGATCCAGGCGTGCGAGAACTGGTGCACGAACAGCGGCCCCGCATACAGCACATCGTAGCCGTAGAGATGTTCCCACTGGTAGGTCGCGGTCCAGGCCTGGTAGCAGTCACTCTCGATCGGGTGCGTCGGCGAGCCCAGGGCGAGCACGTAGAGCACGATGGCCTCGCTATAGCCATCCCAGCAGTAGTGCAGGAATCCGCTTTCGGGCTTCCAGCCGTGGTTGATCGTCGTGCCGCCGTGCTGCGCCCAACGCCAGTCCACGCGGCGGTACAGCACCTCGACGAGCTCGCGCAGCTGGAGTTCTCCCGCAGTGATCGCGGTGAAGTACCGGCCCGCTGCCAGCGCGCCGGCGATCAGCAGCGCGGAGTCGATCATCGACAGCTCCGAGCGCCAGACGCGAGCCCCGGTGTGCATATCGAGAAAGTGGTAGTAGAACCCCTTGAAACCGGTCGCCTCCGGACTGCCGCTCTGATCGCTGTCGCGGAAGAACCGCAGCGTCGCGAGGATGCGTTCGACCGCATCTTCCCGCGTCATCCAGCCGCGTTCCACCGCCACCGGATAGGCCGACAGCGCGAACCCGACGACCCCGATGCTGGCCGGCGAGTTCTCGCGCGAGGTGTCGGCGATCAGTCCGTTGGCCGGATTCACCGCCTGCACGAAGTAGCCGAACGCGGCGCGCTGGAGCTGATCGAGCGTCTGGTCGTCCATGGATGGCTCGCTGCTCACGCGGCGGCGCCTCCGTCTGACGGCTCGGGTGGGGTGATATTGCCGCGGAAACGGAAGACGGTCTCGCGACCCGAGGCCAGCATCTCCGGCATGAAGCCCAGCTCGACGAAGGGTCGCATGCCGATCGACAGCAGGAAGTCCCAGATGCGGTGCGCGTTGAAGAACGAGTAGAGAGGCGGCTCCTGGCGAGAGATCAGCGTGCCCATATCGTCCGTGAGGAGTCCGTGGAAGCGCACGTGTCGGAAGCCGCGCTCGTCGTGGCCGCGTCGGAGCTGCTCTTGCCAATCCGGGCGCAGCCCGAGGACCGCGTGGCTGCTGCCGACGGTGTGTTCCCAGGCTTGCTTGTGTGGGGCGGCCGCCGCCGACAGGCGGGAGGTGAAGCTTACGGTCATGACTATTGCCTCCTCTGCTTGCGGTAGCGCCGTATGAGCGCGTTGGTCGAGCTATCGTGCGTGAGTGTGGGCTCGCCGGCGCTCTCCAGCTCCGGAATGATCCGTTGGGCGAGGACCTTGCCGAGATCCACGCCCAATTGATCGAGACCCGGAATTGCTTGCTTCACCGGGGCGAAGGCCAGCATCAGCCCGGCGATCGCCCTATGACCCGGGCCATCCTGCGCCGCCGCGGGCTCGCGGTCAAGAAGCGGGCCGGGGCAGAAGCGGGCCGGGGCAGCAGTACGGCCCTCGGAACCCGCGAAGCCAGCCCGTTATTCTCGGTTTCTGCCGGCGGCGACGGAGGTCGAGATGATTCGCGTGAAAACCGTCAGAGTAGGAATAGACTAGCAACACCGAGGGTTCACCAAGAGTGACGCCCACTCCATCGATACGGTCCACCTCGGCCCGGCCGTCCCGAGCGAAGGTGGCGCTCTGGGTAGCGGCGGCGCTGGCGGTGGTGGCCGCCGGCCGCTACCTCGACGCCCCCGCGCTGCTCAGGGCGGCGCTCGATTGGATCCGCGATCTCGGCCCGTGGGGGCCGGCGATCTTCGTCCTCCTCTATATCGCGGCGACCGTGCTGCTCTTGCCCGGCTCCGTGCTCACCCTCGGGGCCGGGGCCGCGTTCGGCTTGGTGAAGGGCACGGTGCTCGTCTCGGTCGCGGCGACCCTCGGGGCCACCGCGGCGTTCCTCGTGGGGCGCTATCTGGCCCGCGAGTGGGTTGCCGGCAAGGTCGAGCGTTATCCGCGCTTCGCGGCCATCGACCGGGCGGTGGCGCGCGAGGGCTGGAAGATCGTCGGGCTCACACGGCTGAGCCCGGTCTTCCCGTTCAACCTGCTCAACTACGCCTTCGGGCTCACTCGCGTGTCGCTCCGCGACTACTTCTTCGCATCGTGGATCGGCATGATGCCCGGCACCGTGATGTATGTCTACGTGGGCTCACTGGCCGGCGATCTCGCCGCCCTTGGCGCCGGCTCGCGGGCGCGTACGCCCGCCGAGTGGGCGCTGTACGTGGTCGGTCTGCTGGCGACGGTCGCAGTGACGGTGTACGTCACGCGCCTGGCGCGCGCGGCGCTGGCCCGGCGCGGCGCGGCCGTGTGAAGGCGCCGCGGTTCCCGAGGAAGGAGGTACACCGATGTCCGTGACCGAGGCGCGCGACGCGCCGGGCCACCCCGTCGTCGTGCAACCCTGGGACGAGCACAACCAGATGCTCGTCGCCAACGTCCATCCGCCGGACTGGGTGAATCCCGATCCTGCGCCACGCTACAACCTCGTGGTCATCGGGGCCGGCACCGCTGGGCTGGTGACCGCCATCGGCGCGGCCGGTCTCGGGGCCAAGGTGGCGCTGATCGAGCGCGAGCTGATGGGGGGCGACTGCCTGAATGTCGGCTGCGTGCCCTCGAAGGCGTTGATCCGAGCTGCCCGGGCGTGGGTGGACGTGCGGGACGCGGGCGAATTCGGGGTGACCGTGCCGCCGGGGGCGCGCGTGGATTTTCCGGCCGTGATGGAGCGGATGCGGCGGCTGCGGGCGAGGATCAGCCCGAACGACTCGGCGGCCCGGTGCCGGAGCCTGGGGGTGGACGTCTTCCTCGGGGCCGGCCGGTTCGCGGGCCCGGATACCGTGGAGGTCGCAGGAAAGACTCTCCGCTTCAAAAAAGCTGTGATCGCCACGGGGGCGCGAGCGGCAGCGCCCTCGATCCCGGGCCTCGCCGACGCCGGCTATCTGACCAACGAGAACGTGTTCGCGCTCACCGAGCTGCCCCGGCGCCTGGCGGTGATCGGCGCGGGACCGATCGGGTGCGAGCTGGCCCAGGCCTTCGCGCGATTCGGCTCCGAGGTGTGGGTCATTGAGGCGATGTCGCGCATCCTTCCCCGGGAGGACCGTGAGGCCGCCGCGCGCCTGGAACGAGCCCTCGTTCGCGACGGAGTGCAGTTCATGTGCGGCCGGACGATCAAGACTGTGGAACGCAACGGCGCGGACAAGGTCCTTCGTCTGGAATGTGACGGCGTGGAGCACTCGGTGGCGGTGGACGAGATCCTGGTCGGCGTCGGCCGGGCCCCCAATGTCGAGGGCCTCGACCTCGAGCGCGTGGGCGTCGAGTACGATCAGCAGTCGGGAGTGAAGATCAATAACCACCTACGGACCAGCAATCAACGGATCTACGCCGCCGGCGACATCTGCTCGCCGTACAAGTTTACCCACAACTCGGACTTCCAGGCGCGGATCGTCATCCAGAACGCCCTGTTCTTCGGGCGGGCCCGGGCCAGCGCGCTCACCATCCCGTGGTGTACCTACACCGACCCCGAGATCGCCCACGTCGGGCTCTCCGAGCGTCTCGCCGAGGAGCGCGGCATCCGCGTGCGCACCTTCGTGCAAGAGCTGGAAGACGTGGACCGGGCGCTGCTCGACGGGGAGAGCGAGGGCTTCGTCAAGATCCACGTGCGCGAGGGTACCGACCGGGTCGTCGGCGCGACGGTGGTGGCCCGCCATGCCGGCGAGATGCTTCCCGAGCTGACGCTTGCCGTCGCCCACGGCGTCGGGCTCGGCAAGATCGCGCGGACCATCCACACCTACCCGACTCAGGCCGAGTCCATCCGCCGGATCGGCGACGCCTACAACCGCACGCGTCTCACTCCGCGGGTGAAGCGTCTCTTCGGCGCATGGCTCCGCTGGACGCGCTGAGGAGCGCTGCCCAGGCCGAGTCTTCAATCACTTGAACATGACCGAGATCGACTTCCCGAAGGCCCCGGCGCTGGGTTCAGTCACGGCACCGCCGGGAAGATGAGCGGGAGGAAGAGCAAGATGCCCGCAAGACCCGCTGCGACCAGGGCTCCGGATCCCTATCGTGTCCCCTTGCTCATGGCGCCTCCGTCATCCCGAAATCGCGCTGGCAACGAGATAAGCCACCATGCCCAACCCGGCGGCCGCCGGGAGCGTTACGATCCAGGCAAGAACGATGTCTCGCAGCGTCTTGTGGTTCAGCGAGCCCCTCGCGGACCCGGTGCTGATGATTCCTCCAGAGGAGACGTGCGTCGTCGACATGGGCAGCCCATAGATGGCCCCCGCCGTGACGAGTCCAGCCGTGACAAGGTTGGCTGAGAAACCCTCCTGGTGGTCCATCGCCGTCACCTTTTCCGCCAGCACGTGAGTCACCCGTCGGCCCGCCACGAGGCTGCCGGCGACCATGGCCACCGTGACGACCGCGAACAGGGTCGGTGCAGGAATCGTCGCCTCACCGGCGAGCGCGGAGGCCGCCACGAGCAGCGCGACCATCTTGGGTGAGTCATTCATGCCGCGAGCGAGGCAGGTCGCACCGCTCGTAAGCCAATGAAGGTGGTCGAGGGTCAAGCGCACGGCCGCCGGCTGGCTGGTCGCGCACACCTCGGCGGGCCCGGTGGTAACGCGAAGGTTCAACTTCGCCGGCGCCAGAGCCGATGATCGATGGGAGCCGGCCCCTCCGGCGACGACGGCCGCTGGCTCGACCTCTGCGCACAGGCAGTCGGTACGCGCTTCGGTGCCGCCGGCTCGGCTTCGCGTAGCGCGCAGCAAGAGCCCCGTCAGGAGGAGCGCGGCTATTGGACTCACCAGGAGCGGGAGAAACACCTTGCCACCCAGCGCACTCCACCGAACTGCGTCCGTGCCATACGCCAGCGCCGCGACACCGGCAAGCGAGCCGACGATCGCGTGCGTGGTCGATACCGGGAGTCCGGTGAGCGTGGCGAAGAGAACCCAACCGGCTGCACCGAGAACCAGCGCCACCGCGGCCGCGAACGTCGTCGTCGTTCCCGGAGCCAAGAGTCCGTTGCCGAAAGTCGTCAGCATGGCTCCGGCGAAGAGCGCTCCGAGGAGCCCACCCGCGGCGGTCCATGCCGCGCCCCAAAAAATGGCGCGTCGGTAGTCGGTGACGCCGCTTCCCACAAGCGTCGCGATCCCCTTGGAGACGTCGTTGGCACCATTGACGTAGGCCAGGAAGAATCCGGCGAGAAGAACGAGAACCATGGTCATGGCGTCACCTCCGGCGCCGAGCCAATCGCATTCGCCGTGCAGAGGAAGGCACGCCAGTCATCGCAGGATCCCTGAGCAGCTCGAGCCGGCGCCCGCCGTACAGCCGAAGCAATGGCTTCCCGTGGTCACCCGGCAGCCGGTCAGGCTCTCGAACGAGTCGACGTCCCAGATCGTCCTGGCACCCGCACCAAGCGGAAGCTCGAGCATCTGGTTGAAGTCGCAGTCGTGGAGCCGGCCGTCCCAGCCGACGCTGATGAGGGACCGGCACATGAGCTCGGGGACCGTGCTCGCATTGAAGTGGTTCACGAGCAGGCCCATGTAGGCTTCCTGCTGCCCGGTTCGCTCGAGCATGTGCGCGAACCGCTTGATGGGCATGTTCGTGATGGTCAGGAACTGATGGAACTCGATCCCGAACAGGCGCCCGAGCTCTTCCTTGTACTTCGCCTCGAGCTCCGCCTGCGGCGGCGGCAAGGCGGCTCCGATCGGGTTGTAGACGAGGTCGAGTTTCAACCCCGACCGCGGGCGACCGTAGCCGAGGGCGTTCAGCCGCTTGAGCGCTTCGATGCTCTTGTCGAAGGCGCCTCGCCCGCGCTGCTTTTCGACGTTCTCGGCCTGATAGCACGGGAGGCTCGCCACGATGTGCACCCCCTGCGCGGCCAAGAACTCCGCCAGGTCTTGCATCCTCGGCTCGACGAGGATGGTCAGGTTGCAGCGGTCGATCACCTCGCGGCCGAGCTTGTTGATCTCGGCGACCAGCCACCGGAAGCTCGGATTGAGCTCCGGCGCGCCTCCGGTCAGGTCGACCACCTCCACACCGGGATTCGCGGCGGCGAGCTCGACGACTCGCTCGGCCACTTCGCTGGACATGATCTCCGTGCGCTTGGGCCCGGCCTCAACATGGCAGTGGTGGCAAGCCATGTTGCAGAGCTTTCCGACGTTGACCTGGAGTGTCTTCACGCGCCCTCGAACGACCGGCCCCAGGCCATGATCTCGAAGCGCCCTGGTGAACGACGGGCCGTATCCCTCATCGGGCCGAAGAACCGGCAGCCTTTGCGCAGCGGACACGCCCATCAGCAGCACCCTCCACCCTTGCCATTGCTCGGCGGGCAGGTCGCGGGAGCCGCCTCTGTGGTCGCTCGGTATTCGGCGCCCTTGGTCTCTCGAGGATCCCGCCGCAGCGTGCCCGTGCTGCACGGGAATGTGGGGGCGTCCTCGATCGGCACGAGCACGCGCGGCGGGATCGGTTCGACATGGGAGCGATAGGGCTCCCGGGAGAAGATGCGGAACGTCTTTTCGCAGACCGCCGTGCGCACGCCGCGAGGCAGGACGTGGCCATCGTCGTCGACGACCTCGCGGAACGGCCCGCGGTAGACGACCGCGTGCTTCCGGTCGATGCACGGGCCCTCCTTGCCTTTGTACGCGACCACCGTGACGCTCCGGAACTCGATCCCTTCGACCGTCCGCCACGGCTCTTCGCCCCGCTCGGCCAGCGTCACGCCATAGAAGCCGGCCTGCTCGAACGCCTCGAGGAAGCGGTCCTCGCGCAGTGCCCCCGAAATGCAGCCGCTCCACAGCTCGGGATCGCGCTGGAGGTGCTCGGGCACCTCCTCGTCGCTCACGATGTCAGAGATGACAGCTCTTCCTCCACGCCGGAGGACGCGGAAGATCTCGGCGAAGAGCAGCCGCTTGGCGTCGGGCCGGACGAGGTTGAGGACGCAGTTCGAAACGACGACGTCGACCGAATCGCCCGCAACGAGCGGCTTCTCCTGCCGAAGGCGCGCGACCTCGGCTTCGAGTCGCGCCATCTCGTCCGCCGAGTGCACCGGATGCGCGTGGAGGTACCGATCGAGCTCCTCGTGATCGAGCGCGAGATCCTGAATGCGCCCCTTCTTGAAGGTGACGTTGCCGTAGCCGACTCGACGAGCGACGTCCGGTGCGCTCCGCCGAGCCAGCGACAGCATGTCGTCGTTCATGTCGACGCCGATGACCCGGCCGGTGGGACCGACCACCTGGCTCGCTATGAAGCAGATCTTCCCGGACCCGGAGCCGAGGTCGAGCACGGTCTCGCCGGCGCGCAGCTGCTCACTGGGATTGCCGCAGCCGTAGTCGCGCTCGATGACCTCGGCGGGGATGGCACCGAGGAGCTTTGCGTCGTACCTCGTCGGGCAGCAGAGGCTCGCCTCGGGAGCCTTAGCGGCACCCGAGTAGCGGCTCTTCACCGCGGTCTCGACGTCGAGGGTTGTGGTGGCTACTTCAGACATATCTATCTCCCTTTCAGGGACCAGTCGTAATGAGGGAAGTCCACTCGAACGCCGCCGGCGCGGAGCGCGGAGGCGGTCGCATCGGCAGCGTAGCGCGCCACGAATTCGGGCAGCGTCTTGGCCGCCCGCTCGAGGTCCTCGCGGAACCACTTGAAGATGGAGGACAGGTGGATCAGATAGGCGCCGAGGTCAGCCTGGCCATCCTTCCTGAAACGGGCGTGGTCCGCGAAGCCGTCCTTCACGTAGCGGTTCACACCTGCCAGGTCCGCCACATTGCGATCAAGGGCGACCGGTACCGGGCGGGGAGATCCCCGCCCGGCGCACCCGACCCTTCCCACTGCCGCGCTACTACCGCTCAACCCTCTCCTCCCCACGCCCGGCAATCCCACCGAGCAGGGCGCCATAGACGACGTGCCCGATCAACGAGGCCATCACCGCCATCAGGCCGCCGGCATTGGCGCTGAACACTCCCGCCCCCATCATGGGCATGACCAACACCTGCGCGAGCAGCCAGAGGATCAGGCCCCAGATCGTGCCCCGGAGCCACGGCTCGCCCGGCAGGAGGCGATACAGCCCGTAGGCATAGATCAAGGGGAACACGATGCTCCCGTTCGCGAAATGCATCAGCAGACCCATCGCCCAGCTGCCGCCCAGCATGCCGCCCAGCATCGCGGCGATGTCCATCGGCATCCCGAGTATCATCGGGGCGACGAAGTACATCATCAGGGTCATCACCGCCGTTCCAACGAAGCCGCCGAGAACCGCCTTCAGGGGAAATAAACGCATTGAGCGACTCCTTTCCGATACCGCTCGAGTGGCCCCGCCAGACCTCGCCAAGGTAACGTTTCCGCTTGTCATAGTGTCTCCTCCTCGCCTATTGTCGCTGTGTCGGCTCCCGGTGCACGTTGCCGTGCCTTTCGACAGCCGTAAGAGCTTCGAGGCGGGAGTCAGGATTCACGAAAATTCGTGAATCTCCGGACGAGAATCGGCTCTCTTACCCGAGAACGGCTGGGATCTGGCGGCCGGCCGGGGGAACCTACGCCAAGCAGAGGGAGAGGCTGATGCTTCGGTGCAAGGACATCGTGGATCTGCTGGAAGCGTATCTCGAGGAGGGGCTGGATCCTGCTACGACCCAGGCGCTGACCGACCACTTGGCCGACTGCCCCGATTGTACGGCCTTCCTCAACACATACCGCCGCACTGTCGACACGACCCGTGAGCTACGGGAAGAGGAGCTCCCGGCGCCCTTGAGGGAGCGCCTGCTGGCCTTCCTTCGCAGGGAGACCACGCCCTGACGGCCCCGTCGGTCGCTCGTCAGCGACCCGGCGTGAGCAGATGGGCGAGTTGCTGGCGGAGGACCAGTCGGGCCCGATGAAGGCGGGATTTGACCGCTGCAACAGTCAGCCCAAGGGCGGTCGCCGTGTCCTCGTTTGAAAGACCCTCAACGTCCCGAAGAAGAACCACGGCCCGATGCTCTTCAGGCAGGCGGTGGAGGCTTCGCTCGATGGCAGCCCGCGCCTCTCTGGCGAGGAGAGGATCATCCAGCTGAGGGGACCAGTCAGCGACCCGCTGAGCGTGGCGCCCCTCGTCATCGAAGACCGGGAGGAATGGCTCAAGGGATACTTCGGGACGGGAGCGCAGAGCGCGCAGGCGCCCGTAGGCTGCATTCGCCGCGATTCGGTAGACCCAGCTCGAGAACGCGGCCTCACCCTTGAAGGTCTGTATCTTCCGGACCACGGTGAGGATCACGTCCTGGGTGACCTCCTCGGCATCCCGAGGGTCGCGGAGCATGCGACGGACGACGCGGTGAATCCAGGCACCATACTGGTCAACGAGAGCTTCAACGGCGCTGGCTTCGCCGCGGCGGAGTCCCTCGGCGAGTTCCCGATCATCGCCATCCCCCCTTGCCATCGGGCCTCCTGTCTCCGAAATAGATCGTGGAACCCCCCAGCCCTCAGGCCGAGCATCACGGCGTCGACGGCGCCCCAGCGCGGCGGACAACCACACCGAGGCTAGTCTTCCGATCAGCGTGAAGTCAAGTGAAGCTGAGCAGGTCGTCAGGGAACGGTCGCGGTCCACTCGTCCCGCCGGATGACCGAGGCTGGCGAGAAGACCGGGCCCACCACGAATCCCAGCCGCGGATAGAGCGCCATCGGAACGCCGATGTCCGCCAACCAGAGATCGCCTACATAGGGGTGGGCAGCAGGTTCCAGAAGCCCGCGCTTCGGCATTGCCAAGGTCACCGTCGCCCGGGCTCTGACGCACGAACCCGACACGTGGCCCGTGTCGGGGTGAAGCCCCGAGGGAAGATCAAGAGCCAGGATCTGCCGAGCGTTCTCGTTCGCCCGTCGGATGAGTGAAGCTACGGGACCTCGCGGAGGCCCCTCCAGGCTGTATCCGAGGAGCGCATCGACCACGAGATCACTGGCCGCCAAGAGGTCGGCCAGTCCGCCCGGATCGGCGTCGAATGCAAGGCTCGGGATCCCGATGCGAGCAAGGACCCTGTACTGCCGGGCAGGCATACCCTTCAGACGATTCGCTGATCGGGCCAGCACCACCGTGACCCGGGCGCCGCCGTTCGCAAACAGGCGTGCCGCAACCAAGCCGCCGGCCCCATTGTGCCCGGGCCCGACCAACACGAGAACCTGCTTTTCGTTGAGTTCTCCGCCCAGGAGAGTCCGGCCGACCTCGGTGAGACCCCTGCCGGCATGCTCCATCATTTGCAGGAGACCGATTCCCAATTCCTCGACCATCAGGCGGTCGACCTCGCGCATTTGGCTTGCGGTCACGCTCGGCAATGACGCCGGATCTCGCCGCCCCATCTCAGTCTCCTTCAGCAGTATCCTCGGGCATGTCCTGGATGGCATGCTCGGCGTCCAAGTTCAGTGTCCTATGGCGCCTCGATATCGATGGGGCTTGCCGGCGTGAAAGACTCGAGGACCTTCCCGAGTTGCGTATCGGTGTTGAAGAGACCCACGGTCGATATCCGCCGGTACTCAGCCTCGGCCACCTTCCCGACGCCCTCGGCGTAAAACGTGTACAACGTGTCTGTGACCGAGACGACCCCAAGGATGCGGATCTTGTAATCCGTCCTGACCAGGGTCGCGCTGAACGCACCGGCTGGCGTCGTGACTCGGTAAACGCCGGCGTGCACGGTCGTCGCGCTGATACGGCCGGTGTACCATTTCCAGGTCGGGTCCTTCGAGCTGTACACGTCCATCTTACTGTGATGCACTCTGGTTTCCCCTGGTTCGAGACCTGCGATCAAGTAGCCTAGCGGAGGCTCGAAGTGGACAAGAGCCTCGTGCTTGTAGGCGATCTCCGTGGGCAGGACGAGATCGCCTGCGGCAGTCCGGCGCAGGTACAGGTCGTAGTCCTGACCGACGGTCCGCCTCCAGGTCTCACCTCGACTCGTAA
>Ga0326597_10003976_pt1 | contig 20950 bp, 14 predicted proteins | sample RVTome_12_FD_203789 | JGI IMG/M metagenome (GOLD analysis project Ga0326597, IMG submission 203789) | Soil microbial communities from uranium-contaminated site in the Upper Colorado River Basin, Wyoming, United States - RVT100D185 | ecosystem: Environmental > Terrestrial > Soil > Contaminated >...
CGTCCAGAGGATGTTGTTCGTCCAGAGGATGTTGTTCGTCCAGAGGATGTTGTTCGTCCAGAGGATGTTGTTCGTCCAGAGGATGTTGTTCGTCCAGAGGATGTTGTTCGTCCAGAGGATGTTGCGCCGCGTGGCATCGACGAATAAACTGGTTGGCGCGCACATCGAGTCACAGACCAAGAACGCCAGACCGCTCGGCTCGGCGGTTTCACCAGCAATTGTCGTAAGCTGAAGCCTGAATCCTGGATCCCTGACGGTGAGTGTGGAGGCGGCCAAGTTCAGGTATCCGGCACCAACGTGCGTCACCCACTCGCCGGCCGGGAACGTCGAGGCTGCCTGCAGCGTGAACTTGACGTCCACAGGAGAAGCTCCAGAGTTCGCTTCGATCAACAGAGCCACTCCCCCTGAAACAACCGAGGCCGCCTGACTCGTTCCACTAAGCTGGAAATACGCGCCACGTCTTCCGTCGAAAACTTGACGCTCCGGATACGCGTGCCACAGCCGCGAACCAGGTACTCCAAGTGATTGGGTTCTCCTTCCCGGCGCTGCCAAGTCCGGCTTGATCACGCTATCGATGTAAGTCGGCCCGCGCGAACTCCACGGAGCCAACTCGTCATCGGAGCGCTCCGGCGTCCCCTTCGTGTCGATCGCCCCGACGGTCAGCGCCCACGGGCTGTTGCCCGGCGAGGTGATGCCGCCGATGATGGTCTTGCCATCCTCGGTCTGGCCGTAGTTGCCGGCCGACGCGACAACGACGATGCCCGCCCGGACGGCGCGCTCGACGGCCTGACACAGCGGATCGTCACGGTAGCTCTCCATCGGCGCATGGCCGAGCGAGAGGTTGATCACCCGGATGTTGAACTTCTGCCGGTACTCGATCGCCCAGTCGATCGCGTCGATCACGTCGCTCGTCAGCCCCGATCCGTCAGGTCCCAGCACGCGCAGGTTGATGAGATGCGCGTCCGGCGCCATCCCGGTGAACTCGCCGTCGGCCGTCGAGCCGGCGATGATGCCCGCGACGTGCGTGCCGTGACCGTTGTGGTCCACCGCGCGTCCGTTCGACCCGGTGAAGTCCACGCTCGCAACTACGCGGCCCTTCAGCGCCGGGTGGTTGGCAATCCCCGAGTCGATGACGGCGACACCAACGCCGCGCCCCGTCAGGCCGGGCAGGCCCTCCAGGCCGCGCTGCACCTGGTCCGCGCCAGTTGCCACCCTCGTCAGCGCCATGTGGCTGCGGACCGGCAGGTCGCTCGACAAATGATCGACTTCGGGATCCTGACTGAGCGCGTGGAGCTGGCCGCCGTTCAACTCCACGACGGCGCCATGCTTGAGAAGGCGCGTGATGCGGAGTCCGTAGCGGGCCGCGAGACGCTCGACCTTCGCGCGATCGCCCTCGACGATGACCTGGCCGCTCTCGTTCGAGGCCGCCGCCAGCCGGTCGGCGAGGTCACGCGCGAGACGCGCGCGATGTGACCCCGCCTCGACCGGGACCGCCAGCGAGAGGGTCGTGACGAGCGCACTGACGAGGATCGCCAGCCACGTGCCTGGAAAACGTCCGGCAGGAGAGGAGGACGCGGATGATGCCGATAACTGACTTTGTGAGGTCATGACGGAAAAGCCCGGACCCCGCAAGAGAGACTCTGGGCGTGACGCCCCGGGGGCCCTAGGGGCACGGTCTGTGCCAAGCACGGCCGTAGACCGTAGAGTACGGAGACGAAAGAGAGCAGAAAAGGTCAGTATGTGACAATGAACACATTGGAGACTGTCGGTCGAACGACCTGAACGGCCAGGATATGGTCAAATGACATAAACGTGTGCCGCGGGCCGAGCCAACTCATTGCCCCGCCACCGCGGGCCGACATGGTGGGTAGCAGATACCCGTGCAGATTCTGCCATCGGCCCGGCGCGCGATCGGGCAAGATCTTGACCAGTGAGATAAGCCTTGACCAGATCCTTGAAGATCACCACAACCGTTGTCCTGGCTGGCGTTATCGTGGCAGCTGGGTCGCTCGTCCTCGACGGACCCGACCGGCCGGGCACCCCGCCCGCGGCACCGGCCCGCGGCGGCGAGCTCGTGGCCTCGTACCGGAGCGAGCCGGTCTCCTTCAACAGGCACCTCGCCTCGCGCGCCGCCGATGATCTGTTTTCGCGGCTGACCCAGGGCCGTCTCGTTCGCCGCCATCGCATCACCAACGAGATCGAGCCGCGGCTCGCCGAGAGCTGGGCGCTCGCCGACGATGGGCTGACCTATACGCTTGCGCTTCGCCGGAATGTCCGGTTCTCCGACGGGGAACCCTTCACCTCGGCGGACGTCCTGTTCTCGTTTCGCGCGGTGTACGACGACGCGACGAACAGTCAGCTCGCGGGCGAGCTGAAGATCGGAGGCGCGCCGCTCGACGTCTCGGCGCCAGACGACCATACGGTCGTCATCCGGTTCCCATCGCCGTTCGGTCCCGGCCTTCGCATCCTCGACGGGTTGCCCATCCTGCCGCGCCACAAGCTCGAGGCGGCGCTCGACGAGGGCCGGCTGCGCGAGATGTGGGGAACTAGCACGCCGCCGTCGGAGCTGGCCGGCCTGGGCCCCTTCGTGTTGGCGGAGTACACGCCCGGCCAGCGACTGGTCTTCGCGCGAAACCAGAACTTCTGGGCCCGGGACGCCGCGGGCGTCCAGTTGCCGTATCTCGACCGTCTCGTGGTCGAGACGGTGCCCGAGCAGAACGTGGAGATGCTGCGCCTGGAGAGCGGTCAGCTCGACCTCACGACGGATGAAGCCCGTCCGGAGGACGTCGCGGCGTTCAGACGCGCCGCCGAGGCGGGCCGACTGCAGCTCGTCGATGTCGGCATCGCCATCGATCCGAATCTGATGTGGATCAACCTGCGTCCTGACCTCAAGGCCTCCGATTCGAAACGCGCGTGGCTCCAGAGCGAGGACTTCCGCAGGGCGATCTCCCATGCGGTCGATCGCGACGTCTTCGTCAATACGGTCTACCTGGGCGCGGCGGAGCCCATCTTCGGACCCGTGACACCGAGCTACGGCATCTGGTACACACCAGACCTGCCGGTCTATGCCTTCGACCGCACTCGCGCCGGGTCGCTGCTGAACGGCCTCGGACTCGCCGACGCAACCGGAGACGGTGTGCTGGAGGATCGCTCGGCAGCGCCAGTCCGGTTCTCGCTGATCACGCAGAAAGGCAACAACGTCCGCGAGCGGAGCGCCGCGGTCATCCAGGATCAGCTCCGCCAGGTGGGCATTGTCGTGGACGTCGTGGGTCTCGATCAGGGCGCCGTATTCCAGCGGTTCTCGACCGGCGACTACGACGCGATCTTCTTCGGCGTGGACATCACCGACCCCGATCCCGCGCTGATGGCGGAGTTCTGGCTCAGCTCCGGCGCGTTCCACTTCTGGAACCCGGGCCAGGCGACGCCGGCCACCGAGTGGGAGGCGCGCATCGACGATCTGATGCGCCGCCACGTCACCTCGCTCGACCTCGACGAGCGGCGCGACCTGTTCGCCGAGGCCCAGCGCATCCTGGCCGAGCACGTGCCCGTCCTGTACTTCGCCGCGCCGCACGTCTACGTCGCGGTGAGCCCCCGCGTGGCGAACGCGACGCCCGCCGTGACGAAGCCCCAGGTGCTCTGGAACGCGGAAGTGCTCGCGGTCAAGGGGGGCGGGTGATCGCGTACGCCGTCCGCCGGCTCGTGTTCGCCCTCACACTGGTCTTCCTGGTTTCGTCCGCCGGCCTGATGCTCGTCGGCCTCGCGCCCGGCGACGTCACCGACGAGCTGTTCGCCACCGGCGTGAGCGCGGAGACGATCGCCCGCGAGCGCGCGCGGCTCGGCCTCGACCGGCCGCTCGTCGAGCAGTACGCCGCGTGGCTCGGCCGCGTCTCCCGGCTGGACCTCGGCACGTCGCTGCGCTACCAGCGCCCGGTCCGCGATCTGCTGGCCGAGCGTATCGGCTTCACCGCGACGCTCGGTGCGGCCGCGCTGCTGCTGGCCACCGCGATCGGCCTGCCGCTCGGCGTGCTGGCCGGCTCCCGCCGAGGCTGGCTCCCTCGTATCGTCCGCGCGACCTCCATCACCGTGCTGTCGGTTCCGCCGTTGATCTCGGCGCTGCTGTTCGCGCTGCTGGCCGCCCGCACGGGGTGGTTCCCGGTCAGCGGGTTCACCCCCGCCCCGGCCGGCGCCGGCTGGCTGGCGGCCGCCTCCAACCTGGCCTGGCACCTGACGCTGCCCACCCTGGCGCTCGCCCTGCCGTTCGCGGCGACGATCGAGCGGCTGCAGGCGGACGCCACCGTTTCGGCGCTCGGCGAACCGCACATCCTGGCGGCCCGTGGACGCGGGATGAGCGACGCCCGCCTCGTCTGGCGGCATTCGCTCAAGCCGGCGCTGCGTCCCGTCGCCGCCATCTACGGCATCGTCATCGGCACGCTGTTCAGCGGCTCGTTCGCGGTGGAGTTCGTGTCGGGCTGGCCCGGCCTCGGCCGGCTGATGTACGACGCGCTCACGAGCCGTGACATCTACCTTGCCGCGGGTTGCGCCGCCGCGGGATCGCTGTTCCTCGCCGTCGGCACCATCGTGTCCGACGTGGCGCTGGCGTCGCTCGACCCGCGTCTGCGCCGGCAATCCTCGTGACCGCCCTGGCCCCGGAGCGATGACCCGAACCTTCGGCCGCCTTCTCCTCGTGCTCGTGACGCTCGCCGCCGCCGCGGCGCCGGCGCTGGCGCCCCACGCGCCGTCGCGGCAGTTCCCCGACCACCTGAACGCGCCGCCGATGCGCGTGCGGCTCGTCGACGCAGAGGACCGGTGGCACGCGCCGTTCGTCTACCCCTGGCGCCTGGTCGATCGGCTGGCCAGCCAGTACCAGGAGGATCGATCGCGCCGGGTGCCCGTGCGCTGGCTGACCGGCGGGCGGCTGTGGAGCGCCGACCCGGACGCCGGGCCGCTGCTGCTGCTCGGCGCCGACCGCCTGGGCCGCGACGTGTTCTCGCGCCTGCTCTACGGCGCGCGGGCCTCGGTGGGCGTGGCGCTCCTCGGCACGCTCGGCGCCCTGCTCATCGGCGCCCTGGTCGGCGGCCTCGCGGGGTACGCCGGCGGCCTCACCGACGACGTGGCCATGCAGATTGCCGACTTCGTGCTGCTCCTGCCGGCCGTTTACGTCGTGCTCGCACTCCGGGCCGCGCTGCCGCTCGTGCTCGACGCGGGCGATCTGTTCCTGCTGCTCACGGCACTGTTCGCCTTCGTCGGCTGGCCGATGGCGGCGCGCGGCGTGCGCGCGATCGTCGCGACCGAGCGCCGTCGGGAATACGCCGAGGCGGCGCGGTCGCTGGGGGCGGGCCACGCGCGGCTGCTGCTTCGGCATCTCCTCCCCGCCGCCAGGGGGTTCCTCGCCGTCCAGGCCACGCTGCTCGTGCCCGCGTTCATCCTCGCCGAGGCCACACTCTCCTTCGTCGGCCTGGGCTTCGGCGAGCCAACCCCGAGCTGGGGGACGATGCTCAGGGAGGCCGGGTCGAACGTGCGGGATCTGGCGGTGTTTCCGTGGCTGCTGAGCCCGGCGGCCGGCATCGTCGGCGTCGCGCTCGCCGTGCACCTCGGGACAGCCGGGCGCACCAGCACGCAGCTCATCGGCGCGGCTCGCCACGATCGGTGATTCCCGCCACTTTCGGGCGGTGATTCTCGCCATTTTCGGGCTGAAACGGCCTGGCAGAATGTTCCACATGGACCCTCGTCGATGCGAGATGGAACAGCCCCATCGAGTCAGTTTGAAATCAACAGGTTAGGGTCCGTGTCTGCCCATTTCCGTAGGTCGTAAGTCTCACAATGGAACACACGGCGTTCCATCTTCGATCAACCCAGGCGCCAGACTTCCTGTTAAACACTTATTTATCAGTAGCTTATATTGATGAGCGTAAGTGAAACGAGTTGGCTGGAGAATTGCAAACATGAGCCCCCGATGGTGGCTCGACTCAGAGTGTTTCTCCCGGTGCTCCTCGCACTCGCGGCGGCACAGCCGGCCGCCGCCGGTCCGCAGAGCAAGCTCTACAAGCTCGACCTCGCGCTGCGCGAGGCCCTGACCAAGATCCCCGAACCTCAGCACGTCATCATTCGGACGAAGGACGGCTGCCGGGCGGCGTTGCGCCGCGCGCTCGTCGCGCACGGCGACGTCATCGTGGCCGAGCACCCGTCGTTCGGCGCGCTGACGGCCTACGCCCACGGCGAAGACCTCGAGGCGCTCGCGAACGACCCGTGCGTGGCGTCCGTGTCATGGGATGCCCACGTGTCGCCGAGCGGCGCGGGCGGTCAGGTCAGCGCCACCGCGGCCGCGGCGAACCTGCAGCGAGCGCTGAAGACCCGCAAGGCACCGCCTGACGCCGACCTGCCGGGCGAGCCGAGCGAGCTTCGGCAGCTGCTCGGCCTCACCAGGACCGACGAGCACGGCGAGGGCATCGGGGTGGCGATTCTCGACTCCGGCCTCGAGCTGTCGTCGGACTTCGACCCGGGCCGGGTGCGGTTCTGGGATTTCACCCGCGGCGGGGTCGGCGCCACGCCTTATGACGACTACGGGCACGGCACGCACGTCGCCGGCCTGATCGCCGGCTCGGGCCGGCAGTCCGGTGGCAAGTACGCCGGCGTCGCGCCCGACGTGAACCTGCGTATCTTCAAGGTCCTCGATCGGCACGGCCGCGGCCGCACCAGCCAGGTGCTGCGCGCGATCGAGTACATCATCGCGAACCGCCACCTGCTCGGTGTCGACGTCATCAACGTGTCGCTCGGCCACCCGGTATACGAGCCGGCGGCGACCGACCCGCTGGTCCAGGCCGTCGAGCTCGCCGCCCGCCACGGCATCGTCGTGGTCGTCTCGGCGGGCAACAACGGGCAGAACCCGCTGACCGGCGAGATCGGCTACGGCGGCATCAACTCGCCGGCCAACGCGCCGTCGGTCATCACGGTCGGGGCGGCGAACACCTACCACACGGTGGGCCGCGGCGACGACGACGTGCCGTACTTCAGCTCGCGCGGACCGACGTGGTACGACGGCCTCGCGAAGCCCGACGTGGTCGCGCCCGGCGTCGCGCTCGTGTCGAACGCGCCGACGCGCGCGACGCTCTATCGCGATTTTCCGGAGCTGCTCGTCGATTCCCACTACGCGCGGTTGAGCGGCACCAGCATGGCGTCCGCCGTCACGACGGGGCTGGTCGCGACGATGATGGCCGCGGACCGCAACCGCGTCGAGACGTTCACGTACCGGGGGGAACATCCCGGCCGGCCGTTCCTGAAGCCGAACGCCATCAAGGCCGTCCTCCAGTACACGGCGATGCCGCTGTGGCTAAAGGACGACGACCGGAACGTAATCCTGGACGACGCGGGCGAACCGGTTCCGTACGACCTGTTGACGCAGGGCGCCGGCGAGATCAACGGTCACGGCGCGCTGCTCGTCACGCGCGCGATCAGCACGCTCGACAAGAAGGGCAGGCCGCTGCCGCTGGGCGCGGAGTGGGCGGACCTGTCGGCCTTCGACCACGACACGCTCGTCTTCGGCTCGGCGGGAGAGGGCCGCTGGTTCGAGAACATCGTGTGGGGCAGCTTCGTCGTCGACGGCCGGGTCGTCAGCCTCAATAGCCGCGCGTGGGACAACATCGTCTGGGGCACGGTCCTGCAGCGCGACAAGGACAACATCGTCTGGGGCACCGGGTACCGCTGGGAGGCCGACAACATCGTCTGGGGCACGGTGCGCTTCACCGGTGACGACAACATCGTGTGGGGCACGGTGCGCTTCGCCAAGGACGACAACATCGTCTGGGGCTCGGCCTTCCTCCACGCGTGGGCCGACAACATCGTCTGGGGCAACCAGTTCCTCGGCCTCGGCGAGGGCGACAACATCGTCTGGGGCAGCGCCCCCCCGGACCGGGACAACATCGTCTGGGGCTCGCTCGACCGCGACAACATCGTGTGGGGCAATCTGACGCGCGGCGCCGACAACATCGTCTGGGGCAGCGTCCGCTCGTTCGACGACAACATCGTCTGGGGTACGGGCGCCCGGAGCGGCGACGACAACATCGTCTGGGGCACCCGCGCCCGCGGCGGTGACGACAACATCGTCTGGGGCACGACCGCGCCGAAGAAGGCGGCCAAGACGACCGCTGGAGGCCGCTGACGTGGAGAATGGTCCTCGTACACCCCAGCATCAACTGAGGAGTTGGATGCACACCAAAGCCGTCTGGTCGGATACGATCCGCTGAGCCGCTGACCGGCGTTCCGTCGCCCGCCGAGCCGGTCAGAGGCCATGGGCCGTGGTCCGGGCGGGCTCATAGTTCCGTGACGCCGGTTTCTGGCCGATTTTCCACGCCAGGCCTCACCCCAGCCTCCGCCGCGTTTCAAGTTCGCAGCACCACTATGGAATCTCGTGTTCAAAAAGAAGCCACAACCAAGCAAGTTCATATTCCATAATTTGTTACACGGCATTCATGGCTGCATTCGTCAGATCGGTGGTCTGTTCAGAGACATGACAATTATTTTCACCATGTCGGCCAAGACCTGACAGAGTTCGATAAACAACACAATAAAAAGCGGTTACTGGCTTATTTCCTCACGGAACACAGTTGGCCGTGAGCTTGCGTCAGAGAAGTGCGACGGCTGGCGTGCGGGACCTGCACCCTACCCCGCACGAAACGAAAGACTGAGAGGATTCGAGGCCCAGGTGACCGAACGGCGGACAAAATCGAGACTGAGACTTGGGGCCCTGGTGGCCGGCCTGGTCCTGCTGACGGCTCCGATGGCCGCGGCCGGGCCCAAGGCGAACGGCAAGGCCGGACACCAGAAGCTCGACCGGACGCTGCAGGAACGCTCGGCCAAGGGGCAGGGCGAGTCGCGCGTCATCGTCGAGCTGGTCCCCAACGCGCCAGACGGAGTGGTCCGCGGGCTCGGCGGGATTGAAGGCCGCCGGCTGAAGACGTTCCGCGGCCAGGTCGCCCGCATCGGCAACCGGAAGCTCCAGGCGCTGGCGAACAGTCCGTGGGTCAAGCGCGTTCACGTCGACCGGCGCGTGTCCTCGTCGATGGAGCGCGCCGGACTCATGACGGGCGCCCGCACGGTCCAGCAGGTGCTGGGGTACACCGGCGCGGGCGTGGGCGTCGCGGTCATCGACTCCGGCATCACGTCCTGGCACGACGACCTGATGGGGAGCGGCCTGGGCGGCCAGAAGGTCGCGCAGTTCGTCGACTTCGTGCAGCACCTGCCGAGCCCGTACGACGACAACGGCCACGGCACGCACGTCGCCGGCATCATCGCGGGCTCGGGCTACGATTCGAACGGCGAGCGCGCGGGCGTCGCGCCGGGCGCGCACCTGGTCAGCCTGAAGGTGCTGGATCAGTTCGGCGGCGGCTACATGAGCGACGTCATCGCGGCGCTCGACTGGGTCGCCGCGAACCACGCCGCCTACAACATCAGGGTCGTCAACCTGTCGGTGGGCGCATCGGTCACCGAGTCGTACAACACCGACCCGCTGACGCTCGCGGCCAAGCGCGTCGTGGACGCGGGCGTGGTGCTGGTGTCGGCGGCCGGCAACCTGGGCCGCAACGCGGTGGGCCAGACGGTGTACGGTGGAATCACCGCACCGGCCAACGCGCCGTGGGTGCTGACGGTCGGTGCCTCGAGCCACATGGGGACCCTGTGGCGCGGCGACGACACCATGGGCGGCTACAGCTCCCGCGGGCCGACGGCCGTCGATTACCTGTCGAAGCCGGATCTGGTTGCGCCGGGCACCGGCCTCGTGTCGCTGAGCGATCCGAACAGCTATTTCTACACGACGAAGACCGCCTATCTGCTCGACGGGGCGCTCGCGACGACCTACAAGCCGTACCTGAGCCTGACCGGCACCAGCATGGCGGCGCCGGTGGTCACCGGGTCGGTCGCGCTGATGCTGCAGGCGAATCCGGCGCTGACGCCGAACGCCGTCAAGGCGATCCTGCAGTACACCTCGCAGGACTACGCGCAGTACAACCACCTCACGCAGGGCGCCGGCTTCCTGAACACGCGCGACGCCGTCGGGCTCGCGGCGTTCTTCCGCCACGCGCGGCCGGGCGACCAGTTCCCGACCGGGCCGGACTGGAGCCGCCACGTCATCTGGGGCAACCACCGGTTGAACGGCGGCATGATCATGCCGACCGCGAACGCCTGGGCCTCCAACGTGGTCTGGGGCGCCGAGCGGGACGCCGCAGGCGACAACATCGTCTGGGGCACGACCTGCCGCGTCGGCGCGGACTGCGACAACATCGTGTGGGGCAGCACCGCGCGTTTCGGCGAGAACATCGTGTGGGGCAGCGACGATCCGTTCGACAACATCGTCTGGGGCAACAGCGTCGACACCGACGGTGACGGTACTCCCGACAACATCGTGTGGGGCAGCGGCAGCGACGACGACAACATCGTCTGGGGCAGCAGCTGCGACCCGTTCGACCCGACGTGCGACAACATCGTCTGGGGCAACGCCTTCGGCGCCGAGGACGAGAACATCGTCTGGGGTAACGACTGCAACGGCGACGATTGCGACAACATCGTGTGGGGCAGCAGCGCCTGCGACCCGCTCGATCCGGTCTGCGACAACATCGTGTGGGGCAGCGCGGCCGCCGACAACATCGTGTGGGGCAGCGCGGCCGCCGACAACATCGTGTGGGGCAGCGCGGCCGCCGACAACATCGTGTGGGGCAACAACTGCGACCCGCTCGACCCGGACTGCGACAACATCGTCTGGGGCAACTCGGCCACGGTCGGCATCACCTACACGGACCCGGTGGCGGTGGGTGGTCCCTCGTTGTTCGACGATGCGGCGTTCTACGCGCTCTTCGGGGCTGAGCCGCCGCCGCCGCCCCCGCCGCCGATTACGTCGACCTGCACGGCGACCCTCATCGACCCGCTGACCGGCATCGAGACGACCTCGACAACGACGGTCTGCACAAGCACGGGAGCGGTCATCTAATGGAGAAGATGCCCTTCCGTGACAGCGAGCAGACGATGGACGTGACGGCCGTCATCGATGCCGCGTCGACCGTGACGACGACCGACTGGCGGAAGAGCCTGCCGGTCCTGAAAGGGAACAAGGTTCTCCTTCGCAACCTCCGGCTCTCGGACGCCCCGTCGCTGCTGGCGATGCTGGCGACCGAAGAGGTGGCGCGCTTCATCTCGCCGCCGCCGACGACGGTCGAGGGCTTCGAGCGCTTCATCGCCTGGACCCACCGCGAGCGCGCGGCCGGCAACTACGCCTGCTTCGCCGTGGTGGTGGACGGGACCGACACGGCGGTCGGCCTGTTCCAGATCCGGCAGCTCGAGCCGGGCTGGGGCACGGCCGAGTGGGGCTTCGCGCTCGGTTCGCCCTACTGGGGCACGGGCGTGTATATCGACGGCGCGCGGCTGGTCGTCGAGTTCGCGTTCGAGACGATCGGCGTGCACCGCCTCGAGGCGCGCGCGGCGGTCCAGAACGGCCGCGGCAACGGCGCGCTGCGCAAGATCGGCGCGGTGCAGGAGGGCGTGCTCCGCAAGTCCTTCCTGCGCAACGGCGAGTACCTGGATCAGGTGCTCTGGACCATCGTCGACGAGGACTGGAAGCAGTCGAGGGTGGTCCACGCCGAAAAGGTTCACTAAGGCAACACGGATCTTACTCCGCAACCCCCACTCCCTCGCTTGAAGCGCCTGGCGGCCGAGAGGCCGCCAGGCGCTTTCGTTTTCCGGGCATCCGCCGACCGCGCCGCACGGCCGACACATTGACTTCTCGGCAGCGCGTCATTACGCTCGCCGAGGTGGTGCGAACCGGAGTCGCCGTCATGGATTTCAAGGGAGTCTTCCCGCCGGTCCCGACGCCGTTCCTGGACGACGAGGTGGAGCTCGGCGCGCTCGGCGACAACATCCGGAAGCTGCTCGAGTCGCGCGTGCGAGGCATCGTCGTGCTCGGCTCCAACGGCGAGGCGCCGTTCCTCGACGAGGACGAATCGGCCGCCGTGGTGGCCGCGGCGCGCGCCGTCGTGCCCGCCGGGCGGCCGCTCATCGCCGGCACGGGCCGCCAGGCCACGCGGGCGACGGTGCTCGCCACGCGGCGCGCGGCGGACGCCGGCGCCGACGCGGTGCTGGTCCGCACGCCATCGTTCTTCAAGGGCGACATGACCGCCGAGGCGTTCACGCGGCACTACACCGCCGTCGCGGACGCGTCGCCCGTGCCCGTGCTCCTCTACAACTACTCGGCCCTGACCGGCGTCACTCTGCACCCCGCGGCGGTGGCCGAGCTGTCACGCCACGAGAACGTCGTCGGCATGAAGGAGTCCGGCAACGACGCGGCGCTGATGGCCGACTACCTCGCGGCCGCCCAGCTCCCGTTCGCCTTGCTGGCCGGCTCGGGCCAGTCCTTCTGCGCCGGCCTCGCGCTCGGCGCCGAGGGCGCCATCCTGGCGCTGGCCGTCGTGGTGCCGGATCTGTGTATCCAGGTCTTCGACCTCGTCGCCGAAGGACGGATCGCAGAGGCGAGCGATCTCCAGCGCCGGCTCCTCCCGCTCGCGCGCTCGATTGCCGCGCGGTACGGTGTCGCCGGCCTGAAGGTGGCGCAGGAGCTGACCGGATTCGTGGGCGGGCCGCCCCGCGGCCCGCTCCTCCCCGCGCCGCCCGACGCCGCGGGCGTCATCCGCGGACAGCTCGCGGCGCTGCAGACGCCGGTCGTCTGAGCCGCGGGCGGCACTCCACCAGAGGGCACTCTCATGCTCCCAGCGACCGAACGCATCCTCCTCGGGCCGGGCCCCAGCCCGGTCTCGCCCCGCATCATGCGAGCGATGGCCGCGCCGGTGCTGAGCCACCTCGACCCCGACCTGGTGGCGATGCTTGACGACGTGCGCGCTCGCCTCGGCCGCGTGTTCCGCGCGGGCGACGGCGCGCTCAGCCTCGCGATCTCGGGCACCGGCACCTCCGGAATGGAGGCGGCCGTGGCGAACGTGGCGAGCGAGCAGACCCGCGCGCTGGTCGTGGTCACGGGCTACTTCGGCGACCGGCTGGCGCAGATGCTCACGCGCTACGGCGCGGAGGTCGCCCGGCTCGAGGTCGAGTGGGGCCGCGCCTGCGACCCGGAGGCGGTGCGCAAGGCGCTCGCGTCGGGCCGCGTCAGCCTCGTCGCCGTCGTGCAGGCCGAAACCTCCACGGGCGTGCTCAACCCGGTGGAGGCGATCGCCCGGCTGGCTCGCGAGCACGACGCGCTCACCGTCGTGGACGCGGTCACCTCGCTGGCGGCACACCCCCTGGAAGTCGGCGCGTGGGACGTCGACGTCTGCTACAGCTGCAGCCAGAAGGGGCTGGGCGCGCCGTCCGGGATGGCGCCCGCCACGTTCTCGGCACGCGCCCTCGACCGCCGCGTGCCCTCGCGCAGCTTCTACGTCGACCTCGCCCTGCTCGAGGACTACTGGGTCCGGCGGAAGTACCACCACACACTGTCGTCGACACTGTTGTACGCCTTGCGCGAGGCGCTGCTCGCCGTCGAGGAGGAAGGCCTCGAGGCCCGGTGGGCCCGGCACCGACGTCACCACCGCGTCCTGACCGCCGGCCTCGGCGCCATGGGGCTCGAGCTGTTGCCGCCCGAGGCCGAGCGGCTCTGGTCGCTCAACGCGGTCTGCGTGCCCGACGGGGTGGACGAAGCGGCGGTGCGACGCGTCCTGCTCCAGCAGTTCAACATCGAGATCGGCGCCGGTCTCGGGCCGCTGGCGGGCCGGATCTGGCGCGTCGGGCTCATGGGATCCGGCTCGAGCGCCCAGCTGGTCCTGCTCTTCCTGAGCGCCCTCGAGCGCGCGCTGCGCGAGCAGGGCTACCGCCTGGACCCCGGCGCCGGCACCGCGGCCGCGGCGGACGCGCTCGCTTCCTTCCAATAGCCGCGCCGTCTTGGTACGCTGGAGGCCGCAGCCGACAGGACATGCACCAGGGAGCTTTGCCATGCGCAGGCCAGTAGCGCCGGCCGCCGGGCCGGCATCGGCGGGACCTCGACCACGGCGGCACGGGTGGCGCGGCGCCGCCTGCCTCGCCGTTGCGATGGTCTCGGGCGCGTGCGCGACCAACCCGGTCACGGGCGAGTCGCAGTTCAGCCTGATGAGCGAACGGCAGGAGATCCAGGTCGGCGGCGAGCTGGACGGCGAGGTCCGGCGCGAAATGGGGTTCTACGACGATGCCGAGATCCAGCAGTACGTCGACCGCATCGGGCAGCGTCTCGCCGCCGGGTCGCACCGGCCCGGTCTGCCCTGGCACTTTGCGGTCGTCGACCAGCCCGCCGTCAACGCCTTCGCCCTGCCCGGCGGCTACATCTACCTGACCCGGGGCATCCTGCCGTTCCTCGACAGCGAAGCGGAGCTGGCCGGCGTGCTCGGCCACGAGATTGGCCACGTGACGGCGCGCCACTCCGCCAGCGCGTACTCCAAGGCCACGAGCAGCTCCGTCGGCCTCGCTGTGCTCGGCATCTTGGTGCCGGAGTCGCGGCCGTTCCAGGGCCTCGCCGAGACCGCGTTCGGCGTGCTCTACCTCAAGCACAGCCGCGACGACGAGCTGCAAGCCGACCGGCTCGGCGTGGAGTACGCCGCCCGCGCCGATTGGGACCCGGCAGGCGTCGCCGGGATGCTGACGACGCTCTCGCGACTCGGCGAAGCGGACTCCGGCGGCCGGGGCGTGCCCGGCTGGCTGTCCACGCACCCCGACCCGGGGGATCGCGTCACGACGGTGCAGCCGATCGTCGAGCAGGCGCGGGCCGGGAGGCCGGGCGCGCCGTTCGTGGAGAACCGGCCGGATTTCCTCCGCCGGCTGGACGGCCTCGTGTTCGGCGACGACCCGAAGGACGGTGTGGTGCGCGGCCGCGATTTCCTCCATGCCGGTCTGCGGTTCCGCCTCGCGTTTCCGGAGGGCTGGGAGATCACCAACGCGCCGTCGCAGGTGGTCGCGCAGCAGCCGGGCACGTCGTCGGTGATGCTGCTGCAGCTCGTCGCCCAGCCCAGCGGCCGGCTCGAGACCCTCGCGGAGACCAGCATGGCCAACGCCGGGTTCCGCCTGGTCGAGGGACGGCTGACCGAGATCGGCCGCCTCCGCGCGTTCCTGGGGACCTACCGCGGCCGGATGCAGGGGGTCGGCGACACGATCGCCGAGGCCGCGCACGTCGAGTACGGCCGGAACGTCTTCCTGCTCGCAGGCCTGGCCGGCGCGCAGGCGTACCGGCAGGTGCAGCCCGAGTTCGCAGGCGCGATCGAATCGTTCCGGGCGATGACGGCAGAAGAAGCCGCCCGGATCCGTCCCAACCGGATCGACTTCTACGTGGCGCGCCCGGGCGACACCTGGCAGGCGATCGCCGCGCGCGCCGGCGAGGGGATCGTGAAGGCGTCGACGCTCGCGATCATGAACCACTATCCCGTCAACGAGCAGCCGCGGGCCGGAGAGCGCATCAAGATCGTCGTGGGCGGATGAACCGGAAGCTGATACGCAGGGTCGCGCGCACGATCGCCGGGGTGGCGGCGGGCGGCTTCGCCTTCGTGGCCTACCTGTACCTCACGCTGCCCGATGTGCGCCCGCTCGTGCGGGAGAACCCCCGGACCACCGCGTTCATGGAGCTGCGCGCGCGCCAGGCGCTCGCGAAGGGGGAGTCGCCGCACTGGCAGCAGCGGTGGGTGGCCTACGACGGGATCTCGCTGCAGCTACGGCGCGCGGTGGTGATCGCCGAGGACGCCGCCTTCTGGCAGCACGACGGGATCGACCTCGAGCAGATCCGCGAGTCGATCGCGCTCAACCTCGAGCGGCGCGAGTTCGTGCGCGGCGCGAGCACGATCACGCAGCAGCTCGCCAAGAACCTCTACCTCTCGCCGGCGCGAAGTCCCATCCGGAAGCTGCGCGAGCTGCTGATCGCGCGGCGCCTGGAGGCCGAGCTGAGCAAGCGCCGCATCCTCGAGGTGTACCTCAACGTCATCGAGTGGGGGTACGGGATCTTCGGCGCCGAAGCCGCCGCCCGCGCCTACTTCGGCAAGCCCGCCGCCGCACTCGGCCCCTCCGAGGCGGCGCTGCTGGCGGGCGCCATCATCAACCCGCGGCTGCTCAACCCGGCCCAGCCGACGCCGCGGCTGCTCCGCCGGCAGCAGATCATCCTGCGCCGCCTCGGCGAGCCTCCGGTGGCCCATGCGCCGACGACAGGTGGCTCGGGGCAGTAGGCTTGGGCGCGCATCACGAGATGGCCCAGGTCTCTAGACCGGGGCGGGCACAGGCCTGAAGGCCTGTGCCACATCGGAAGGCGCCCAAGGCCTGGGCCACATCGGAAGGCGCCCAGTGGCCCAGGTCTTCAGACCTGGGCGAGCACTGACAAGTGGCCCAGGTCTTCAGACCTGGGCGAGCACTGACAAGTGGCCCAGGTCTTCAGACCTGGGCGAGCACTGACAAGTGGCCCAGGTCTTCAGACCTGGGCGGACAGCGATGATCGACTACACGGCTCACCTCTGGACGCTGATGGTGGACATCGTCCGCCGCGTTCCCGCGCTCGGGTTCATCGACATGCGCGAGGTGCTCGTCTTCGCCCGCTACGGCCGGCGCCGGGCTGGCGGCGCGCTCGCGACCTGTCACGCGCTCGACCTGCCGCCGTCCGGACCGGACCGCTGCACCTGGACCGACCGCCGCAGCGGGCGCATCGTCCGCCAGTCGGAGTGGTTCGTCGCACGCTCGCCCGAGGTCCGGATCGGCGGCCGGCGCATCCGGCACCTCATGTCGGTCGCGCTGCCGAGGTTCTGCGATCAGACCCTCGACCGTGCGGGCAAGCAGGATCTCTACCCGGACGGCGCGCCGTGGCTGGCCCGGCTCGACACCGTCGTCCACGAGCTGTATCACATCGATCCCGGCGCGGACGGCATCCGGCGCGCGGTGAGGACGGATGGATCGCGGTCGCGCCACGCACACGGCGCCGCGTTCTACCAGGACGTCGCCGCGATGGTGCGGGCTTATCTCGCCACGAGGCCGGACCCGGCGATCGTCGATTTCCTGGCGTGCGACCACCGGGAGCTGACGCGGCGCTTCGGCGGCGTGGTCGGAACGACCTTCCGCACCTACCCCTCGTTTCCCCAGCGGTACCTCGAGGCCGCCGATCCACAGCCGGGCCCGCCGGCAGGCCACCAGGTGCGCATCCGGCCGCATCGCCAGCCGACGCTCTACACGGAGGGGGACCTGCGGCGGCGCCGGTTCACGGCGCGCGGCCGGCCCCAGCCGGTCGACGCTAGCGGAGCACGCGCCGCACCGTCACCAGGCGCGGCGCCCAGTAGCTGGAGCTGAGCCGCTCGACCCGTACCACGCCGCGCGAGCTCGGCGCGTGGACGAACGTGTCGGGCCCGATGGCGATGCCGACGTGCGACGGCCCGGGCGCGGTCGTCGAGAAGAAGACGAGGTCACCCGCGCGGATCTCCTGCCTGCGCACGGCGCGTCCTTCGCGCGCCTGCGCGCTCACGGTTCGCGGCAGCAGCAGGGCGTGCCGCCCGAACACGTACTGGGCGAAGCCGGAGCAGTCGAACCCGGACGGGTCCGCGCCGCCGTCCCGGTACGGCGCGCCTCGCAGCGCGAGGGCGTCGCCGACGACCGCGGAGGCCGCGCCTCCGGCCGCCGAAGGCCCGCCGCGGCTGCCGCCTGGGGCGGGGAAGGGGCGCGGCGCCGCGCCGGTCGACGCGCAGGCGGCGGTCACGGCGAGCGCGGCGAGCGCCGCGAGGAGTCGGACGATCATGGTGGCCATTCTGTGTATCGGACGCTCGGCGGCGGCGATGCAGCCGGACGGCCCGGCCGGGCCGCCGGCCGCCCGATCCGGCCTCGCTTGTAAGCCACTGTGATCATGGGTGTTAGGGCGATGAACAGCTTGACAGTCTTCCGCACCTTCGGTCAGAATAACGCTGATGATGGAGCAGACGCTCCTCCTCAACGCGACCTACGAGCCGCTGAAAGTCGTCAACTGGCGGAAGGCGGTGACGTTGTGGTGTCAGGGCAAGGTCGAGGTCATCTCGGTCTATGACCGTGAGGTGCGCTCGGTCTCCATCAGCTTCAGGCTGCCCTCGGTCATCCGTCTGCTTCGCTACATCCGGATCAAGCGCAGCTTCGACTACGTGCCGTTCTCGCGCGCGAACATCTACGCGCGCGACGACCATCGCTGTCAGTACTGCGGCGACGAGCACTCGACCTCGGACCTGACCTTCGATCACGTGGAGCCGGTCGCCCAGGGCGGCCGCAAGGACTGGGAGAACATCGTCACGTGTTGCATCTCCTGCAATCGCCGGAAGGGCGGACGCACGCCACGGCAGGCCGGCATGCGGCTCGTCCGGACGCCGCGCCGGCCCGAGCGGGCGCCGGCGATTCGCATCACCGTCGGACTTCGGAACGCGCCGGAGAGCTGGCGCGACTACTTGTACTGGAACGTCGAGCTCGACGATTCCTAGGCGCCGTTTTGTTCGGCTGACCACGAAGCCGCACGCGTGCCTTCATCCACTTCACCGCGCATCTCGGAGATCCGCCCGCTCTGGGCCATCGAGGGTGGCCGCGTCACTCTGCGCGGATCCGCGTTTCCGGTCGACCTGCCGCGGCTGCCGCAGGTGCGCGTCGGCGCGCACGAGGCGCGCATCGTCCACGCCTCGCCGACCGCGCTCAGCCTCATCGTGCCAGAGGGCATCGAGGGCGGGTCGGTGGCCGTGCGCTTCGCCGACCTGCCGGGCGAGACCGCGTTCCTCGAAGTGGGCCGTCCGCTCGCGACCGACGTGCACCAGGTGGACAGCCCGCTCTACGATCGCCAGGGCAACCTCTACGTCACCATCAGTGGCCGGCGCGGCCAGGCGGTGCCCGAACCGGTCTTCCGGGTCGCGCCGGACGGCGCGCGCCAGCCGCTCGCGGTGGGGGTGCCCAACGCGACGTCGCTCGCCCTCGACGGCGAGGGGCGGCTGTACGTGTCGAGCCGCTTCGACGGGACGGTGTACCGGCTCGTCGACGACGGGCACGCCGAGCCGTTCGCGAGCGACCTGGGATCGCCCTGCGGTCTGGCGTTCGGTCCCGGCGGCGACCTGTTCGTGGGCGACCGATCCGGTTCCATCCTCCGCGTCACGCCGGATCGGGAGGTGACGGTCTTCGCCGCGCTGCCGCCGAGCGTCGCGGCCTACCACCTCGCCTTCGGTCCCGACAACCTGCTCTACGTGGCCGTCCCGACGCTCGGCTCGCGCGACGCGGTCTACCGCGTGGCGCCGGATGGCGGGATCAGCACGCTGTTCGAGGGGTTCGGCCGGCCGCAAGGCCTCGCCTTCGACCGCCAGGGCCTGCTCTACGTCGTCGAGGCGCTCGCCGGCGAGAGCGGGCTCGTCCGGCTGCGGATCGACCGTCCCTCGCCGGAGCCGGAGCGAGTGCTCGCGGCCGCCCAGCTGGTTGGCGTGGCGTTCGACCCCCGCGGCGGCCTGGCGGTGGCGTCGAACGAGACCGTCTACCGGCTGGACGTGCCGGTGAAGCCGGGCGCACCCGCCGGGTTGTGAGATACTCCTGCGGTTCGATCGCCAGCTGCCAGCCGACCGGGGCCGGGGACGCCCGCGCCCATCCGAGGGCCTGACATGTCTGTCTTTCGTGTGAAGACGCTCGAGATGCTGCTCGGCGAGACCGAGGCCCGCGAGCGGCGCCTGAAGCGGACGCTGGGCCCGGTTCAGCTCACCTCGCTCGGGATAGGCGCCATCATCGGCGCCGGCATCTTCTCGACGGTCGGCACCGCGGCGGCGGGCGGCTCCGATCACATCGGCGCGGGGCCTGCGCTGGTGCTCTCGTTCGTCCTCGTGGCGATCGCCTGCGGGTTCGCCGCGCTCTGCTACGCCGAGTTCGCCGCGATGGTGCCGGTGGCGGGCTCGGCGTACACGTACTCCTACGCGACGTTGGGCGAGCTGGTGGCCTGGATCATCGGGTGGGATCTGATCATCGAGTACGCGGTCGGCAACGTCGCGGTCGCGATCTCGTGGTCCGGCTACTTCCAGGAGCTGCTGCGCGGGTTCAGCCTCGAGGTGCCGCTCTGGCTGGGGATCGACTACCGGTCGGCGGCGCAGGCGGCGCGCGAGGTCGCGGCGGCGCAGGCCGGCGGTATCGACCCGGCGACGCTCGGGATCGCGATCGAGCGCGGCGCGCGGGCGCTGGCGCAGGCGCCGGTCATCTTCGGGCTGCCGCTGGTGTTCAACCTGCCGGCCTTCCTGATCGTGATGGCGATCACGTGGGTGCTGGTGCGCGGGATCAGCGAGAGCGCCTGGCTCAACACGTCGATGGTGGTGTTGAAGCTGATCATCATCGGGTTCTTCCTGGCCGTCGGCGCGTTCTACGTGCGGCCCGACAACTGGACGCCCTTCGCGCCCAACGGGTTCCGGGGGATCTCGAGCGCCGCGGCGATCATCTTCTTCGCCTACATCGGGTTCGACGCCGTCTCGACCGCCGCCGAGGAGACGCGGAACCCGCAGCGTGACATGCCCATCGCCATGATCGCCAGCCTGGTCGTGTGCACGATCATCTATGTCCTGGTCGCCATCGTGCTGACCGGCATGGTGCCCTGGCAGCAGCTCGGGACCGCCGAGCCGCTCGCGACCGCCTTCACGTCACTCGGCATGAACTGGACCGCGGCCATCGTTTCGTTCGGCGCGGTGTTCGCGACGACGTCGGTGCTGATCGTGTTCCAGCTCGGCCAGCCGCGCATCTTCTTCTCGATGGCGCGCGACGGCCTGCTGCCGCAGTGGGCCGCGAAGGTCCACCCGAAGTTCCGGACGCCGCATGTGACGACCATCCTGACCGGCGTGGCGGTTGCGAGCTTCGCCGGCATCGCGAACATCAACGAGGTCGTCGAGCTGACCAACATCGGCACGCTCTTCGCCTTCGTGCTCGTGTCGCTCGGCATCATCGTCCTGCGCCGGACCGACCCGGACCGGCCGCGGCCGTG
>Ga0326597_10003977_pt1 | contig 20950 bp, 19 predicted proteins | sample RVTome_12_FD_203789 | JGI IMG/M metagenome (GOLD analysis project Ga0326597, IMG submission 203789) | Soil microbial communities from uranium-contaminated site in the Upper Colorado River Basin, Wyoming, United States - RVT100D185 | ecosystem: Environmental > Terrestrial > Soil > Contaminated >...
AGATCAGCCACGACCAGTACGTGTCCTGGAATTCGACGAGGCCGCTCAGGCTCATCGTGCCGGCGAAGGCGGTGACGCCGAGGAGCGCGAGGACGCTCGGCACTTCGTAGCTGAGGAGCATCGCGATGACGCGCATCGAGCCGAGCAGCGCGTACTTGTTGTTCGAGGCGTAGCCGGCCATGAAGATGACGATCGTCGTCGTCGATCCGAGCGCCAGCAGGTAGAGGACGCCGACGTTCAGGTCGGCGAGGACCATCTTCTCGCCCCAGGGCAGCACCGCGAACGAGAGGATGGCCGGGATGAAGATCACGATGGGCGCGAGCGCGAAGACCAGGCCGTCGGCGGCGCGCGGCGTCAGCGCCTCCTTCTGGATGAGCTTGATCGCGTCGGCGACGGGCTGCAGCAGGCCGAAGGGGCCGACGCGGTTCGGCCCGCGACGCACCTGGATGCGGCCAATGAGGCGGCGCTCCACCCAGATGTTGATCACCGCGGTGAGGCCAATGAAGCCGAGGATGCCCAGGCAGCCGAGGAGCGCGGAGATGGCGTAGATCCAGCCATCGCCGAGGCCGGCGTCGCGCAGGGCGTCGAAAAGGCGGCCGGCCGGGTTGCCGAGGTCGCGGAGGTCGTACCAGCGGGCGAGCAGCACTAGCGGTCGAGCTCCCCGACGTTGATGTCGATGCTGCCCAGGGTAACGATCGCGTCGGCGACGCTGGAGCCGGTGACCATCTCCTTGAGCGCGGTCAGGTTGATCAGCGACGGCGAGCGGACGTGGAATCGGAAGGGCGTCGGGCCGCCGTCGCTGATCAGGTAGAAGCCGAGCTCGCCCTTGGGCGACTCGATGCGCGAGTAGATCTCGCCGGCGGGCGGACGCAGGCTGAGCGGCACGTCGGCGCAGTGGCGGCCGGCCGGCAGCGCCTCCATCGCCTGCTTGATGATGCGCAGGCTCTGGCGCACCTCCTCCATGCGCACCATGAAGCGGTCGTAGCAGTCGCCCTGGTGGCCGACCGGGATCTCGAACTCGTACTGGTCGTAGCCGGAGTACGGATCCGCCTTGCGAATGTCCCAGGCGATGCCGGAGCCGCGCAGCATCGGGCCGCTCACCGACGAGTTGATCGCGAGCTCGGGCGGCAGGACGCCGACGTTGCGCGAGCGCATGATCAGGATCTCGTTGTCGACGAGGAGCTGCTCGTACTCGGCGATGCGGTCGGGCAGCTCGTCGACCAGGGCGCGCAGGGCCGGCATGAACTCGTCAGGGATGTCGAACGCGACACCGCCGATGCGCATGTAGTTGAGCGTGAGCCGGGCGCCGCAGGTCATCTCGAACAGGTCGAGGACCTTCTCGCGCTCGCGGAACATGTAGAAGAGCGGCGTTTGCCAGGCGCCGCAGTCGTTGATGAACGTGCCGTTCGCCATGGCGTGGCTGGCGATGCGCTGCAGCTCGGCGAACAGGACGCGCAGGACCTGCGCGCGCTCGGGCACCTCGATGCCGGCGAGGCGCTCGACGGCGAGGCAGTACGAGAGGTTGCCGGTCATCGCGGCGAGGTAGTCCATGCGGTCCGTGAACGGGATGTTCTGCGTCCAGGTGCGCTCCTCGGCCAGCTTCTCCATGCTGCGGTGCAGGTAGCCGACGACCATTTCGGCGTCGGTGATGATCTCGCCGTCGAGGGTGACGCGCATGCGGAAGACACCGTGCGTCGAGGGGTGCTGCGGGCCGATGTTGACGATGAACGGCTCGGTCTTAATCGGCACGGAACTCGCCTCCCCAGGCGTTGGGGTCTTCCTTCGGGAAGCGCTGGAGGCCGGGGCTGAAGCCGCCCGGCAGCTGGCGGAAGTCCTTGCGCAGCGGATGGCCGGGGAAGCCGTCCCAGAGGAAGAGCCGCTTCAGGTCGGGGTGGCCTTCGAAGCGGATGCCGAGCAAGTCGTAGGCCTCGCGCTCCTGCAGGTGGGCCCCGTACCAGATCGAAACGACGGACGGCAGCACGGGGTCGTCGTGGCCGGCGCGCACCTTCATCGCGAACTGGTGGTTGTGCGCCATAGACGTGAGGTTGTAGACGACCTCGAAGCAGTCGTAGCGGTCGACGGCGCTGAGCGAGTTGAGGAAGCTGCCGTCCAGCGCTCGATCGTCGCGCACGAAGCGCGCAGCTTCAAGCAGGCGATCGGGCCGGATGCGTACCCAGCCTTCATGCGCTTCCTCGACCGCGCCCGCAACCGACGCCTCGATGCGCGCGGCCACGTCCGTTCCGGGCAGCAGGACCGTCGGGCCGGCCATCAGGCCCACTCCAGCGCCTTGCGTCGCCAGGCGTAGACGTAGCCGAGGACGAGGATGGCGAGGAAGAGCACGGCCTCCACGAAGGCGAAGAGGCCGAGCTGGCGGAAGGCGACTGCCCACGGATAGAGGAAGACGGCCTCGACGTCGAAGACGACGAAGAGGAGCGCGATCACGTAGTAGCGGGCGTTGAACTGGACCAGGGCGTCGCCGCCCTCGGTCTCGACGCCGCACTCGTAGGTGTCGCTCTTGATCGGATCGGGCCGGTCCGGCCGGAGCCGGAAGGCCGCGAAGACGACCGAGGCGACGATGGGAATGAGCGGAAACGCCAGCGCGAAGACCAGCAGGAAGCCCGCTCGCCCGAACTCTTCGACCACGCTGAGCCCCCGATTGTGAAAAACGTCTCGTACTTCGGCGTGAGTATAGCACAGCGCCTTCTCCGGAACGAGCCAGCCCCGGGCGGACTGGATTGATCTCACGGAACACCCTTGTTACCCTCGCCGCAGCGATAGGGTAGCTATCACATGAGGAGGGAACTGAACATGACTCGTTGGAGGATCTGGCTGGCCGTGCTGGCCCTGGCCGGAGGCGCGCTGCTCGTGGCGTGCGGCGGCGGCGATGACGACAAGGACGGCGGCGACAACGGCGGTGACGAGCCGGACGCTACGGAACCGGCCGACACCGGCGACGGCGACGGGGGCGACGGCGGAGATGCCAGCGGCGAGCTGACCGAGCTGGCCGGCGCGTGGGCCACGAAGGAAGCGAAAATCGCGTACGACTTCACGTCGTCCGGCGGGGGGACGGATTCTTCGGGCACGTTCACCCTGTACTGGCAGCCGCCCGACAACTGGCGGCTGGACATGACGATCGACGGCCAGGCGACGACGATCCTCAACAGCGGTGGAAAGTCGTACATCTGCTCGGAGGCGGGGGGCGAGGGCCAGTGCCTCGAGTCGCCGGTCAGCCAGATCCCGCTGCCGTTCCTGGGCTCATTCGTCGACACGGACGCGTACGAATCGCTCGTCGAGGGCACGTTCTCGGGAGTCGACATCGATCGCTCTGACGAGACGATCGCCGGCCAGGATGCCCAGTGCTACAACGCCTCGGGCACGGTCGAGGGGGTAGAGGGCGAGTCAGAGTTCTGCTTCACCGGCGACGGCGTGCCCGTGCGTATCATGGGCGGCGGTGGTGGCAGCACGTTCTCGATGGAAGCCACATCTGTGGAGACCTCTGTTGGAGACGCGGACTTCCAGCCGCCCTTCCCGATTCTCGAGATCCCCACGGGCTAGCGCTTCCCAATCCGACCAACACAGCAGAGACCGGGCGTGCCGCCCGGTCTCTCGTATTGTTGCCCCCGGTCGGCTATAGCAGCCGCCGGATCGGCTTGCGACCCGGCCGCGGGTCGTAGTTGGCTTTGAACATCTCCAGCTTATCCCGTTCGATCAGATACTTGCCGGCGAAGAGGACGGCCGGCACCTTGCGCTGCTTGATCAGCCGGCGCAGACTCTGCGGATGGATACGCAAGATCCGCGCCGCGTCTACGAGGTCGAGGTAGTTATCGAACAGGTTGACGGCCATTCATACTCCCCTTACGGACGGCAATCGGTCGTCCCGCGCCCCAGTAAGCTGCTAACACGCCTGCGTAATATACCATAGCCTGTCAAGCGCCAGGAAGGACATAACGGACCGAGTGGTCACTTACCGCTTATGTTAGGTAGGTCTTAGCTACGATTTTAGCTGCTCGCGGCCGGGCGGCGGCTCGTCCCAGAGGCCGCGCTCGCGAAGGAGCGCGCGGCTGTAGAAGTGCTGTCCTGTCAGCGACTTCGCGTCGTCGCCGCAGAGGTAGATCGCGGCTTTGCCCATCGCTTCCGGCGCTTCGACGTAGGGGCCGGCCGGCACCTGCTCGTCGAGACGGTGGTACATCGTGCCCGGCGTGATGACGAGACCCTCGGGGGAAAGGGCGAAGACGCGGATGTTGTGCTCGCGCACTTCCGCTGCCAGCCCCTCGCTCAGCTTCCGCAGCGCCTGCTTCGTCACGGAGTACGACGTGTTCGCGGCGGCGGCCTGGTCGGCGACGATGGAGGAGATGTTGATGATCACGCCGTCCTTGCGCTCGATCATGGGGGGTAGCACGGCCTGACAGCAGAGGATGGCGCCGCGGACGTTGACGCGATAGACGAGGTCCCAGCGCTTGATCGGAAGGTCGGCGAGGGCGCCGGGGAACATGATGCCGGCGTTGTTGATGAGCACGTCAATTCGCCCGAACTCGGCGAGGGCGGTCTTCGCCATTGCGCGGATGCTCTCCTCGTCGGTGACGTCCGTGCGCACCGGCAAGGCGCGCACACCGAGCGCTTGCAGCTCCTCGGCGGTGGCGTAGATGGTCCCTGGCAGCTTGGGGTCGCTCTCCGCCTCGGAGCGGGCGGCGACGACGATATGGCAGCCCTCCTTCGCCATCTCGACGGCCATGAACTTGCCCACGCCCCGGCTGGCGCCGGTGATGATCGCGACCTTGTCCTTGAGTTGCATCGCCTTCCTCCAGACCGGCGCGCCCCGGCGGGACGCCCAGCGTATGGTGCCGCGAGCCGCTCGTTCTGTCAACGACGGCTCATTGACGCTTCGGAGCCGCCGATGCTAGACTCGATCGGAGGGTCGTACCCGCGGCCCTTTCTGTCTGTTCAGCCGTTCTAGCGAGGACCGCCCGTGATCGCCACCGCCGTCGGCAGCTATCCGAAGATCCCGAACAAGCCGCGTCCGGCGCGGCTACGCAACGCGCTCAACCGCTTCGACCGCGGGCAGCTCCGCATCGAGGAGATCCACGAGGTCGAGGACGAGGTGACGATCGAGGCGCTCCAGGAGCAGGCCGAAGCAGGCCTCGACCTCGTCACCGACGGCCTGATCCGCTGGAACGACGAGCAGACCTACCTGGCGCAGAAGCTGGCCGGGCTGTCGCTCAATGGCCTGATCCGTTGGTTCGACAGCAACATGTACTACCGCCAGCCGGTGGTCGAGGGCCCGGTCGCCTGGCGCGAGCCGATCACGGTGCGGGACTACCGCTTCGCCGTGGAGCATAGCGCGAAGCCGGTGAAGGCGGTGCTCACCGGCCCCTACACGCTCGCCCGCCTCTCGCTCGACCAGCACTACGGGTCGGTCGAGCGGCTGGCGACGGCGTTCGCGGAGGCGCTCAACCAGGAGGCGAGAGCGCTCCAGCAGGCCGGGGCGACGCACATCCAGTTCAACGAGCCGGCCATCCTCCACCACAAGGACGACTTCCGCGTCTTCTCCGCGGTCTGCCATCGCCTCGTGGAAGGCGTGACCGCGGAGAAGGGCCTCTATCTCTACTTCGGCGACGTCGACGGCATCTATCCGCAGGTGCTCGACCTGCCGGTCGACCTGATCGGCCTCGACTTCTGCATGGGCGCGGCGAACGAGCAGGTGCTGCGCCGCTCGCCGTTTACCAAGAAGCTCGGCCTGGGCATCGTCGATGCGCGCAACAGCAAGCTGGAGTCGGCGGAGCAGATCGCGGAGCGCATCCGCGCGCTCAGCGGCGGCCTGCCGCCCGATCAGATCCACGTGAGCCCGAGCGCCGGGTTGGAGTTCCTGCCGCGCGAGGTCGCGCAGGAGAAGCTGCGCCGCATGGCGCAGGCGGTGCGGCAGGCGGAAGGGGTGCTGGTATGACCAAGGGCCTGCTCACGACGACGGTCGGCAGCTTCGCCAAGCCGGACTACCTGGCGGAGGCGCGCACGCAGTTCGCCGCTGGCAAGCTGTCGCGAGAGGAGCTGGACAAGCTCGAGCGGCAGGCGACGAAGGAAGTGATCGCGCTCCAGGAGGAGATCGGGCTCGACATCCTCGTCGACGGCGAGATGGCGCGTGGCGACATGGTCGCTTACTTCGGCGAGCACCTGGCCGGCATGAGGCTGGGCGGGCTGGTGCGCTCGTACGGCAACCGCTACTACCACAAGCCGGTGATCGCGGACGAGGTGAAGTGGGGCGCGCCGATCACGCTCGACCTGTGGAAGCACGCGCAGAGCCTGACCGACAAGCCGGTGAAGGGCATGCTCACCGGCCCCTACACGATCGTCGAGTGGTCGTTCGACGAGTTCTACGGGAGCCGGCGCGACGCCGTGCTCGCGGTGGCGCAGGCGATCCGGCGCGAGGCGCAGGAGCTGGAGAAGGCGGGCGCGGTCTACATCCAGATCGACGAGCCGGCGCTCTCGACGCGCAAGGAGGACCTGGCGATCGCGATCGAGGGGATGGGCGCGGTCACCGACGGCCTGAAGGCGAAGACGATCACGCACGTCTGCTACGGGGACTTCGCGTCGGTGTTCCCGGGCTTCCTCGAGATGCCGGTGACGCAGTTCGACCTCGAGGCGGCGAACAGCAACTACGACATCCTCGACCTGTTCCGCGAGCGCGGCTTCCCCGAGGACAAGGAGCTGGCGCTGGGCGTGCTCGACGTGCACACGCACGCCGTCGAGACGCTCGACGAGGTGCGCGCGGGGATCAAGCGCGCCCTGGAGGTGCTCCCGCCCGAGCGGCTGTACATCGACCCGGACTGCGGGCTGAAGACGCGTCCGTGGAGCGAGGCGGCGCCCAAGCTGAAGGTGATGGTCGACGCGGTCCACCAGGTGCGCAAAGAGCTGGGGATAGAGTAGCGCCGGCGATCTTCGCGGAGCCGGACGTGCCTCTGGCGAAGGACCTCGTAGGGACAGAGCTTTAGCTCTGTCCGGCCCCATCGCCTAACAGGCCGAGAAAACAGATGTCTGCCATCCCACCCTAGGCTAGACAGGGATGCGGCTTCCGTTGCCGCGCGCGCCGATGCGATCGTATACTCGCAGGGCTGGTAGATTTTCGATTCGCAGTCAAGGAGGAAGCAACACCATGGCCAACGCAGAGCACAAGAAGTTCGCGTCGCCGGACGAGACGCGGGAGTTCCCCAAGGGCAAGGTCGAGCTGCTGAACATCGGCGGCGGCGTGGTCGGCAAGCTGACGCTGGAGCCGGGCTGGAAGTGGTCGGAGCACGTCAAGCCGATCGCGGGCACGGAGTGGTGCGAGGCGCCGCACTTTCAGTACCACGCATCGGGGACGCTGCACGTGAAGATGCAGGACGGCAGCGAGATGGACGTCGCCGCCGGCGGCGTCACCGCGCTCCCCAAAGGCCACGACGCCTGGGTCGTCGGCAACGAGCCGGTCGTGCTGATCGACTTCCACGGCGCGAGCAACTACGCGAAGGACTAGCGTCTCCGGAACTGGCGCGCCAACACGTCCGAGCTGAGGTGGATCATCGTCGGTCGGCCGTGGGGGCAGGTGCGCGGCTGCTCCGCCGCCTCCAGCAGCCGGAGCAACTCGCGCTGCTCCTCGTCCCCCAGCGGCTTGCCGGCGCGCACGGCGGCGTGACACGCCAGTGACGCCGCGACGCGATGGGCCGGCTCCTCGCGCGGCGCATCCTCGCGCGCGAGAAGGTCGAGCAGCTCGCCCACCGCGCGCGTGACGTCGCTGCCAGCGAGCGATGGCGGCACCGCGCGCACAAGATAGGCGCCTTCCCCGAACGGCTCGATGGCGAGGCCGGCGGCGTCCAGCTCAGCGCCGAACTCGATGAGCAGCTCGCGCTGGCGCGCCGTCAGCTCGACGGGCGCGGGCTGGAGCAGCGGCTGGACGTTGCGGACGCCCTCGCGGCGTTCCGCGAGGAAGCGTTCGTAGAGGACGCGCTCGTGCGCGGCGTGCTGATCGATCAGGTACATCCCGTCGGGCCCTTCCGCGATAACGTAGGTGTTGCTCATCTGGCCGACGGGCCGGAGCAGCGGGAGCGTGTCGATCAACGGGGGCTGGTCGACAGCACCTCCATGTTCGAAGGTCGAGGTTCGGGGCTCGACATGCCGTGCCGGCATCGGGACGGATGGCGGCGCCTCTCCCCTGCCCGCCAAACGGTCAGGAGCTGCGACGTCGAACAGCGAAGCTCGATCATCGAGGCCGGGCACGGGCGATCGCGCGTAGATCGTCGCCCGCACGGCGCGCTGCACGGCGGCGAAGACGGCGCGCTCGTCGCGGAAGCGCACCTCGGCCTTCGTCGGGTGGACGTTGACGTCGACCTCGTCCGGGGGCAGCCGCACCTCGACGATCGCGACCGGATAGCGGCCGGTGGCCAGGAGGCCCTGGTACGCCTCGACGACAGCATAGGTCAGCGCGCGGTGGCGGACCCAGCGCCGGTTAACGAAGAGCGAGACGTAGTTGCGGTTCGCGCGCGAGACGGCGGGCGAGCCGGCGAGGCCGGACACCTGCAGCGACCCCTGCTCGCCCTCGACCGGCAGCAGCTCGCCCGCGACGTCGACGCCGTAGACGGCGGCCGCTGCGTCGCGTCGGTCGCCGTTGCCGGGCGTCTGGAGCGCGGTGCGGCCGTCGGCGCGGAGCGCGAAGCGCACCTCGGGATAGGCGAGCGCGTAGTGCGTCACGACGGTGGCGATCTGCGCGCCTTCGCTGGCGGCCGAGCGCATGAACTTGAGGCGGGCGGGCTGGTGGCGAAAGAGGCGCTGCACGGTGACGGTCGTGCCGGGGGGAGCGCCGGCGCTGCCCTGGTGCTCCACCTCGCCGCCGCGCAGGACGATGCGGCCCGCGACGAGCGCCCCGGCGGGCCGCGACGCCAGCTCGACGTCGGCGGCGGCGGCGATGCTGGGCAGCGCCTCGCCGCGGAAGCCGAGCGTTTCGATGCGCCACAACTCCTCTTCCGACGTGACCTTGCTGGTCGCGTGGCGCTCGAAGGCGATGCGCAGCTCGTCGGGCGGGATGCCGCAGCCGTCATCGATGATGCGCAGGAAGTCGACGCCGCCGCCGCGCGTCTCGACGGTGATCTGGCGCGCGCCCGCGTCGAGCGCGTTCTCGATCAGCTCCTTGACGATCGAGGCTGGCCGCTCGATCACCTCGCCGGCGGCGATGCGCGCGGCCTCCTGCGGCGTGAGCACCCGGATGGGCACAGTTGGGGCGACCTCCGGCGGCATTCTAGCAGCGAGGGATGTGTCGAGAAACGGCGTAGGGGCGTTCTATTGAACGCCCCTACGGAAAGGTCGTGGCGTCGAGGTCCTAGAGCGCCTCGACGATGGTGGAGATGCCCATGCCGGCGCCGATGCACTGCGTGGCCAGGCCGTAGCGCTTGCCGGAGCGGCGCAGCTCCATCGCGACGGTGGTCACGAGGCGGGCGCCGGTCGCGCCCAGCGGGTGGCCGATCGCGAGCGAGCCGCCGTTGACGTTGACCCTGTCGAGCGGGATGCCCAGCTCTTTGCAGGACGGGATGACCTGCGCGGCGAACGCCTCGTTGAACTCCACGCGGTCGATCTTGCCGGCGTCGATGCCGGCGTGACGGAGCGCCTTGTGCGTGGAGGGCACCGGGCCGAGGCCCATCACCTGCGGCTTGACGCCGGCAACGCCCATGCCAACGACGCGCGCGAGCGGCTCGAGGCCGAGCTCCTTCGCCTTCTCTTCGCTCATCAGCAGCGCGGCGGAGACGCCGTCGTTCGTTGGGCAGGAGTTGCCCGCCGTGATCACGATCTCCTTGTTGCCGTAGCTGACGATGCCGCCGATCGGCTTGAGCTGGCTGAGCGCTTCAATGTTCGTGCCCGGGCGCAGGCCCTCGTCGCGGTCGAAGATGACCATCTCGCCCTTCTCGTCCGGCAGCCAGTTGCCTTCGTTGTCGAAGACCGGCTTCTCGACCTGCAGCGCGAGGACCTCGTTCTTGTAGGTGCCCTTGTCGTAGGCCTCGGCGCACTTCCGGTGGCTGATCACCGCGAACTCGTCCATCTCCTCGCGGGTCAGGCTGTAGACCTCGGCGACGTTCTGCGCCGTCTGCGTCATCGACATGAGCGGCGGCGAGTCGAGGATGTAGTCGGGGAACTTCGCGGAGAAGTACTGGTCGTGGTCGTGGGCCATGTTGCGCTGCAGCTCGTTCTGCTCAAGGAAGCGCTTGTTGAACTCGGTGACGCGGTTGCGGCCATCGCTGCCGCCCCCGCCGCCGAGCTGCCGGCCCATGCGCTCGATGCCGAGCGCGATGCCGCACTCGGTCGCGCCGACCATGATCGACTGGGTGACGCGGTGGAGCGTCTCCATGCTGGAGCCGCACTGCCGGTTCGTGTCGAACGAGCAGGCCTCGGCCGGCAGGCCGGCCAGCCGCCCGACGAAGTTCGCGCCGATGCCGACCAGCTCGCGGACGCCCATGACGTTGCCCAGACCGATGTCCTCGATCATCGCCGGCTTCACCTTGGGGTTGCGCTCCATCAGCGTGCGGAGCACCTGCGCGCCCGTCTCATCGAGGCGCGTCGCGACGAGCATGCCGCGGCCGCCGCGGGCGAAGGGCGTCCGCACGCCGTCGACCAGCACAACGTTCTGCAGTTCCATTGTCTCTCTCCTCCCGGCCCACCCCGCGGGCCGATGACGCGTCCAATATGCGAGGGCACGGTACTATCCGCCCGCTTCGACTGTCAAGCAGCCGGTATAATGGCGACGCATGGCCAAGAACGCCGAACCGCCCCGCGCCGTGCGGCTGGACATCAGCCCGAAGCTCCTCATCGACAACTACCACGGCGAGCTCGACGCCGTCGCCCTGTACCGCGCGCTCGCGCGCCACGAGCGGTCGCCCGAGCGCGCGCCGGTGCTCATCGAGATGGCGGAGGCGGAGGAGCGGCACGCCGCAGTGATGGCGAGGCGCCTGGGCGAGATGGGCATCGCGCTGCCAAAACACCGGACGGCCCTGCGCGTGCGCATCCTGAGCGGGCTGGCGCGGCTGTTCGGCGCGCGGGCCGTCCTGCCGATCGTCGAGGGCTTCGAGGCGGGCGCGGTCGACGACTACCGCGCGCCGCAGCAGGACCCGGCGGTGCAGGCGCTGGCGGCGGAGGAGCGCGGACACTTCCGCACGCTGGGCCAGCTCACACGCGGCGCGGGCGTCGCCGGGATCGCGCAGCACGAGCGCTGGCACCGGAGCGGCGGCGGAGGCACGCTGCGCGCGACGATCTTCGGCGTGAGCGACGGACTGGTGTCCAACCTCTCGCTGGTGATGGGCTTCGCGGGGGCGCAGGCGGATAGCAAGTTCGTCGTGCTGGCGGGGCTCGCCGGGCTGCTCGCCGGCGCGTCGTCGATGGCGGCGGGCGAGTACGTGTCGATGCGCGCGCAGCGGGAGCTGTTCGAGCGTCAGCTCCGGCTGGAGGAGGCGGAGCTGCTGCTTGCGCCCGAGGAGGAGCGCGCGGAGCTGGCGCTGATCTATCGCGCGAAGGGCGTGCCGCAGGCCGAGGCGGAGCAGCTCGCCGACCGCATCCTGCAGGACCCCAAGGTGGCGCTCGACACGCTCGCGCGCGAGGAGCTGGGCCTCGACCCGTCGGCGCTCGGGTCGCCCTGGGGCGCGGCGATCGGTTCCTTCCTGGCGTTCGGCGCTGGCGCCGTCCTGCCGGTCATCGCGTACTTCTTCGGCGCGGGCTGGCCGCACTTCGCCGCCAGCGCGCTGGCGAGCGGCGTCGCGCTCTTCGCCGTCGGCGTTGGCGTCTCGCTCTTCACGGGCCGCAGCGCGCTCTACAGTGGCATGCGACAGCTCGGGCTGGGCGCGGCGGCCGCCGCCCTCACCTACGGCATCGGCCTCGCCATCGGCGCGGGGACGGGCATCTAGCTATGGCCAGTCCGCAACTGGCAGAGCTGATCGCATCGATGCGGGCGCAGCCGCGCGCGCTCGACGTCGACACCGACGAGCTGCGCAGGAACTTCGACCTGCTGGGCAGCATGTCGCCGCTGCCCGACGGCGTCCGCTGCGAGCCGGTCGATGCGGGCGGCGTGCCGGCGGAGTGGATCACGCCGCCGGTGGCCGACGACCGCACGATCCTCTACCTGCATGGCGGCGGCTACGTGATCGGCTCGATCGGGAGCCACCGCGCGATGATCGCGCGCATCGCGATCGCGGCGCGGGCGCGCGCCCTGGCGATCGACTACCGGCTCGCGCCCGAGCACCCCTACCCTGCCGCCGTCGACGACGCGACGGCCGCGTATCGCTGGCTGCTGGCGCAGGGCATCGAGCCGGCGCGGCTGGCGATCGCGGGCGACTCGGCGGGCGGCGGGCTCACCGCAGCGACGCTGCTCGCGCTGCGCGACGCCGGCGATGTGCTGCCCGCGGCGGCGGTCTGCATCTCGCCGTGGCTGGACCTGGCGTGCTCGGGCGAGACGATGCGCACGAAGGCGGCCGACGACCCGGTGCTGACGCCGGAGCGGCTGCAGCGCTGGGCGGGGCAGTACCTGAACGGCACGGACGCGCGCACGCCCGTCGCGTCGCCGCTCTACGGCGACCTGTCGGGGCTGCCGCCGCTTCTGATGCAGGTGGGCACCGCGGAGGTGCTGCTGGACGACTCGCTGCGCTTTGCGGAGCGTGCCCGCGCGGCCGGCGTCGACGTCACGCTGGAGCCGTGGGAGGAGCTGATCCACATCTGGCCCATCTTCTTCATGCTCCCGGAGTCCCAGCAGGCGATCGAGCGGGTGGGGGCGTGGCTCTGTCAACGGATAGCGAGCGGATAAACGGATGGCGGGTGCGCAGCCAATGAATGAGGGCTGGACAGAACTTCGCGAAGATGGCCGATGGCAGTCAACTCTCCTCAAGTTTCTCAATCGCACAGCTTAGTTTCTCACGAATGGCCTCGGCCTGTTCCTGCATGAGACGGGACAAGTCCACCCATTCCATCTCGGAGCTTCCGAATGAATAGAGTTGGAAGCCTTTGTCGGTCAGGGATATCCTAGCGATGCCGTGGTGTGATTCCGTTCCGCCGCGTCGGAGCCTCGTTGGATGGCCCGTACTACTGTTTCTTATCCTTCTCACCTCATTCAGCCTGAGGTCCTCCTTTGGTTGGAAGGGTGTGCCCAAGGCTTCGCATAAATTACAAACTGCATCCTGTTGTAGGAAAAGCGCTTGGAGCAAGCCATAGGCACGCAAGTAGAGAAGTCCATACCCGGTAACGGCGCTTTCGTTCGGTTCGTCTGTAGTTGCTAGGTACGCGGTGATAGCCAGCTCCGTATCGCCAGTCACGTCCAGTGAACTTGCGAGTTGAAGCCACATTTCGCCGCGGCGAAGAGCCTCCTGTCTGCCTGGTTCATTTATCAGAGCTCTGACTCTATCAAGAAGGTTGCTTACTTCGGTCATCACGCTAATTGGTCGCCTCCAGCGTGCCCGTGAGCCTCGCCAGCCGTCCGCTTCTAGCGCGGCCAATTCACCAAGGTTTTAGCCGCCAGGCGCAAGACATAGGCACTCGCTCCTGATGGCAGCAGTGCGAACCATCCCTCTTCTAGAACCAGCACCTCAATCTTGTTGTGCTGAACGCTGTACTCGATGACATTAGGTCCGTCTCTGCCGAACACTCGAAAGCCGGCGACGCCTTCACGCTCGCCGTAACCATCGTGTTCGGCAACAGCCGGGCCGTCAGCTAGGTAGGGCCAGGAACTATAGTCAAGCGCCTCAACACGGTCCAACTGCCCAGCAAGTGCAGCGGCAGCGTCATCAACATCCAATGCGTCGTTGCCGTTGGCATCACCGAACTGCTGATAGACTTCTACTTGCTCGTCGATATACTCGTCCGCCGCGCTGACATTGTCAAAGCCAGTTAGGATCATCGAGACATTGACATCATCTCCCTCGCAGAACCGATACCACGAATTTAGTTCAGAATCGTCCGCTCCCTCCCGGTCTATGTGTAGGGTCTGGGTGGTGTCGACATTTTGCGACGGCAGTCTGTAAACGTATCTCTCTTCATCACAGGCCGGAATGGGGTTGCCGGCCCGTTCCACTTGCCCCTCGTCTTGACTACAGGCCATAGCGGCCGCCGCTAACAGCCCAGCCACCAAGACGAAGCAAGTTCCTCGCGCAGCTTTTCGGTCCATGCCGGCTACTCCCTCGCTCTCTCCCTTAGCTCACACAGCTTGGTCAGCAGCTCCCTCACCCCCGGCCCCTCTCCCGCGAGCGGGAGAGGGGCGACGCCAGTCGCGGTGAGGGAGTATCTCATCCGTTTATCCGTTCCCCCATCCGGTGACAGCCATCATCCGTTGTCTCCCCGCGCCCGCTCCCTCAGCTCATACAGCTTGGTCAGCGCCTCGAGCGGCGTCATGGCGTCGATGTCCAGGGCGGCGAGGTCGTCGAGGAGCTGCGGCCGCGCCGGGAGCAGCGGGAGCTGTTCGACCGGCACGTTGGCCGGCCGGCGGCGCGCGGGCAGGTGCCCGTCGACGCGCTGCTCCAGCTCCGCGAGGACGTCGCGGGCGCGCTGGACGACGGCCTTCGGCAGGCCGGCCAGCTCGGCGACGTGGACGCCGTAGCTGCGGTCGGCGCCGCCGGGCACGATCTTGTGCAGGAAGACGACCTGGCCCTCCTCCTCGGCGACGGCGACGTTCTCGTTGCGCACGCGCGGCAGCTCGTGGGCGAGGTCGACCAGCTCGTGGTAGTGCGTGGCGAAGAGCGTCTTCGCGGCCACCTCCGTGCGGTTGTGCAGGTACTCGACGACGGCGCGCGCGATCGCCATGCCGTCGTAGGTGCTCGTGCCGCGGCCGATCTCGTCGAGCACGACGAGCGAGCGCGGCGTGGCGTTGTGGAGGATGTTCGCCGTCTCCAGCATCTCCACCAGGAACGTCGACTGGCCGGTCGCGAGGTCGTCCTGCGCGCCGACGCGCGTGAAGACGCGGTCGACGAGGCCGAGGCGCGCCGACGCCGCCGGCACGTAGCTGCCCGCCTGCGCCATGATCGCGATCAGCGCGACCTGGCGCAGGTAGGTCGACTTGCCGGCCATGTTCGGCCCGGTGATGATCACGATCTGCGCGTCGCCGTTCGCGAGGCGCGTGTCGTTCGGGACGAAGGCGCTCGCTAGGCCGGCGGCAGGCATCGCGTCGGCGAGCGTGCGCTCCACGACCGGGTGGCGCCCGTCCGCGATCTCGATCGCGTCGCCGTCGTGCAGCTCCGGACGCGTGTAGTTGTAGCGCGACGCCGCTTCGGCGAGCGCGGCGGCGACGTCCAGCTCCGCGACGGCGGCCGCGAGCGCGAGCACCTGGCCGCTCGCCCCCGCGACCTGCGCGCAGACCTGGCGGAAGACCTGCTCCTCGATCTCCGCGACGCGGTCGGCGGCCGTGAGGATGCGCGTCTCGTACTCCTTGAGCTGCGGCGTGACGTAGCGCTCGCCGCCGACGAGCGTCTGCCGGCGCTCGTAGTCGTCGGGGACGCTGGCGACGTTCGGCTTGCTCACCTCGATGTAGTAGCCGAAGACGCGGTTGTATCCCACGCGTAGCGAGCGGATGCCGGTGCGCTCGCGCTCGTGCGTCTCCAGCTCTGCGAGGTAGCGCTTGGTATCGCGCGTGATCGCGCGCAGGCTGTCCAGCTCCTGCGAGAAGCCCGCGCGCACGACGTTCCCCTGCTCGAGCGTCGCGCCGGGGTCGTCGGCGATCGCCTGCGCGATGGCGGCGACGACGTCGTCGCAGGGGCGCAGGCGCGACGCCAGCTCGACGACGGCCGGCGCGTCCGATTCGCCGGCGGCCTCCCGGAGCGCCGGCGCGAGCTCGAGGCCGCGGCGCAGCGCGACGACGTCGCGCGGCGTCGCGACGCCGGCGACGCAGCGCCCGCAGAGGCGCTCGAGGTCGGGCGCCTGCCCGAGCAGCTCCTGCGCGCGGCCGCGGCGCACGGCGCTCTCGACGAAGTACTGGAGCTGGTCGAGGCGCGCCTCGATCGCCGGGCGGTCGAGCAGCGGCTGGCCGAGGCGGCGCGCGAGCAGTCGCGCGCCCATCGCCGTCTTCGTCAGATCGAGGACGCCGAGGAGCGAGTGCTCGCGCTTGCCCTGCCGGCCGCCGGCGAAGAGTTCCAGGTTGCGGCGTGTGGGGGCGTCGAGGAAGAGAAAGCCCTCCGGCCGGTAGGCCTGGAGGCGGGTGACGTGCTGGAGCGACGAGCGCTGGTTCTCGCGCAGGTACTGCAGGAGCGCCCCGGCCGCGGCGACGGCGAGCGGCTGCCCGCCGAGGCCGAACGCGTCGCTGGAGGCGACAGCGAAGTGGTCCCGCAGGGCGGCCTCGGCGACCGGCGTTAGGAACCAGTCCGCGCCGAGCGGCGTGAGCGCGCCTTCGTAGCCGTCGGGCGCGGGCGTGTCTTCGGGCAGCAGCAGCTCGGCGGGGCGCAGGCGCGCCAGCTCGCCGGCGAGCGATGACGCGTCGATCTCGCCCGCGACGAACTCGCCGGTCGAGACGTCCGCGTACGCGAGGCCGGCGCTCGTGTCGCGGCCCCGGCGGGTCTGCGGCGCGAGCGCGACGAGGTAGTTGTTCGCGCGCTCGTCGAGCAGCCCGCCCTCGACGACGGTCCCCGGCGTGACGACGCGCACCACCTCGCGCTCGACGAGGCCCTTGCTGCTGGCGGCGTCGCCCATCTGCTCGCAGATGGCGACCTTGTAGCCCTTCGCGATGAGCCGTTGCAGGTAACCATCGAGCGCGTGGTACGGGATGCCGGCGAGCGGCACGCGCAGGCCCTTGCCCATCGGCTTGGTGGTGAGCGTGATCTCCAGCTCGCGCGCGACGAGCTTCGCGTCGTCGTCGAACGTCTCGTAGAAGTCGCCGAGGCGGAAGAAGACGATGGCGTGCGGATAGCGCCGCTTGATGTCGAGGTACTGGCGTCGGATGGGAGTCACGGGGCCCTTCGAGAAGGCAGGATGGCCTATTGTACTGGAGCCCGGTGGCTGGAGGCAGGGTGCAGGGTGCTGAAAAAACTCCGGTCGCCGGGGGTACAGGGGGCGGAGCCCCCTGTCGGGGGGTGTGGGGGGTGTCCCCCCAGATTCAGTTACCTTCCTGGGCGGGCGGGTGGGAAAGGCGGACCTCCGTTTTTCAGCACCCTGCTAGAAGGCCGAGGCCGGGGCGGCCTAGTGCAGCATCGCGCCGCGCGCGTCCAGCCCGACGTCCTGGATGCGCACGAAGGCGGGTTCGCGCGGCGGCGCGTCGACGAGGCGGACGGCCTCCGGCGCGATTTCGCGGCAGGCGTCGCACTTCACGCAGCGCGCCTGGTCGATCTGCCAGCCCTTGTCGCCCCGCGCGATGGCGTCCGTCGGGCAGATCGCGGCCGCGTCGGGGAGCTTGGGGCTGTCGCCCTCGATCTCGTAGCGGACCAGCGCGCGGCAGACCTGCGCGGGGCAGCGCCCGCGCAGGATGTGCTCGTCGATCTCCTCTCGGAAGTACTCGGCGCTCTTGAGCATGATCGTCGGCGACGCCGAGCCGTGGACGCAGTTCGACCACTGGAGCGCCCGGCCGAGGATGTCCATCTTGTTGTAGTCGTCGCCGTGGCCCTGCCCGCGCGAGATGCGCTCGAAGATCTCGACCATCCGCTGCGTGCCGCCGTGGCAGGTCGTGCAGCGGCCGCACGACTCGTCCTCGAGGAACCACGAGAACATCACGTTGAGGTCGACGATGCAGGCGCGGTCGTCGATGAAGACGATGCCGCCGCCTCCCATGAGCACGCCGTGCTCGCGGAACGGCTCCGGCTCCAGCGGCAGCTTGAGGGCGATATGCCCGGGCAGGATGCCCGTGAGCGGGCCGCCCGCCTGGACGGCCTTGAGGTGGCGCCGCTCCTGCCACGCCTTCGGCTCGACGATCTCGTAGAGGCGGCGGAACGGAAAGCCGAAGGGCAGCTCCAGCACGCCGGTGCGCTCGATGTGGCCGGACACGCTGAAGATCTTCGTGCCGCGGTTGCGCTCGGTGCCGAGCGCGTTGTGGAACGCCAGCCCGCGCTGGAGCAACAGCGCCACGTCGGCGTAGGTCTCGACGTTGTTGACGTTCGTCGGCATGGTGAGCACGCCCGAGTCGGCCGGGAACGGCGGACGGATCTGCGGCATGCCGCGTCCGTCGTTCACCGAAGCGAGCAGGCCGGACTCTTCGCCGCAGACGTAGGAGCCCGCGCCGCGCCAGATCTCGACGTCGAAGGCGAGTCCGCTGCCGAGGACGTCGCCGCCCAGCAGCCCGCGCTCGCGGGCGTCCCGCGCGGCGCGCTCCATGCGCTCGATGGCGAGCGGGTACTCGTCGCGGATGTAGATGTAGCCGAAGCTCGCGCCCGTTGCCCGCGCGCCGACCAGCATCCCTTCCAGCACGGCGTGGGGATCGCACTCCATCAGGATGCGGTTCACCCAGGCGCCCGGGTCGCCTTCGTCGGCGTTGCAGACGAGGTACTTGGGCGCGCGCGTCTTGGTGCGCAGGAACTCCCACTTCTGTCCCGTCGGGAAGTTCGAGCCGCTGCGGCCGCGCAACGTGGATTGCTTGACGGCCTCGATGATCTCCTCGGGCGTCTGCTCCAGCGCCTGCGCGAGGCCCGAATAGCCGCCGGTGGCGAGGTAGTGGTCGATGTCCTCGGGATCGATGACGCCGCAGCGCGCGATCAGCCGTCGCTCCTGCACCTGCCAGTACTCGAAGTCCTCGAGGCGGTCGACGCCGTCGACGCGCACATCGCCGGTCGAGGCGAAGACGAGGTCCCTGCACACGCCGTCCTGCGCGAGCGCCTCGTCGACGAGCTTGTCGACACGGTCCGGCGTCACCTTCTGGTAGAGGACGGCGCTGCCATCGGTCCGGCGCACCTCGACGAGCGGCTCGAGCCAGCAGAGGCCGGTCTCCCCTACCTGCGCCACATCGACCGCGAGGCCGCGTTCGCGCACCCGCGCCCGCAGCGTCTCGAGGACCTCGGCGGCGCCTCCGGGCAGCGCGCAGGTCGCGATCGGCACGCGCACGAGCGTGCGCGGCGGCCGCTCGACGGCCCGCCAGGCAGGCTGCGCGCGGGCGACGAGGTCGTCGTAAGCCTTCAGCATCCGGTGATCCTGCGGGGGAGTGCAGAGGGGGCTCGCCCTCTCTGCCGGGGGTCTGGGGGTGTCCCCCAGAACTCCACAACCTTCCTGGGCGGGCGGGTGGGAAGGATCACGTTACTGGCCCGATCCCTTCAGCTCCCGCGCCAGCCGGACCGTCTCCGCGACCGTCAACGGCCCGACGACTTTGCCGTCGACCCAGAGCTGCGGCGCGAAATCGCAGGTGCCGTTGCACTGAGCGAAGTGGAGGCCGAGCTTGCCGTCCGGCGTGTTCTCTTCCATGCCGATGCCCAGCAGCGACTCGAGCGCGGTGCGGATGTTCGCGCTCCCCTTCAGCCGGCAGGCCGGGCCGCTGCACCAGTCGACGCGCGTCTGCGGCGGCGGGATCGTGCGCAGCTCCGCGTAGAACGTGACCGCGCCGTAGACGTGCGCCTCGCCGAGCCGGAGCTGCCGCGCGACGACCGGGATCGCCTCCTTCGGGATGTAGCCGTAGCGGTGCTGCACCTTGTGCAGCGCCGGGATGAGATCGGCGCTGCCCGGCCGGAACTCTTTGATGAGCTCTCGGATTTCGAGGGTGGCCTCGGTATCGAGCAAGCGATCTCCCCTACCCGTTTGTGCTCGCTGTCACTATAGCAGGGGCAGGGGCGGCGGTCGAGAAGGCGCAGTAACCGGCTGGCGGCGCGAATATGTCGAACCCGACGTCTAGGGTGGAAGGAGATCCGCGATGAGGAGGTATGTCCGAATTAGGATTCGCTCGGCCTCGTCTTGGCGAACGACATCGTGAACGCCCTTGTTGGAAGACGCATAGATCGCGTCGATGCGCTTCCCCAGATCTTCCAGCTCTGCTAACGTCAATTCCCGTTGCGTACTGGAAACGATCTCCTGTTTCGCGTAAGCCCACAACCGATTGACGTACTCTTCCTTCCCCACTTTTCGACCTTCTACAAGGTCATCGCGTGGTGAGTACACAGCATCAGCAAAATCAAGCAGGATTCGCCGCACTGCGGTGCACACATTAGTCCAGTTCTCAGCGGATGACCCGGAGAGTTGCTCGTACGCCACGCGGAACTTCTCAAGAGCTTGCGGACATGCGGACGCCAGCGCGCCATCCACCTTCAGTCGCGTTCGGTCCAGCACGTGCTCCGGAACGCTCTCGAATAGCAATCGGTCTAGTGTCGCCGACGCATAGCGGTAGGTACGGATACGAACTCGCTCCAGCACGACTTCCATCTGCTCGATAGATCCGGTGAAGTCTCGCTGGCTAGCCTCGTACTTGATCGTCTTCCGAGCCGTTTTGATTAGCGTCTCGATTTCAGAAAGCGACCGGCCGGTTCCCTGCCACGCAATCTTTCCGCCGCGGGCAATCTGAACTCCGAGTGAATCACCAGCAACCCGGAAGTCCTCCAAAAGCCAGTAGATCGCAGATGCCTTGGTGTCCCGATTATCCGCGACGTACTTCAGATCCGCTTCGGTTCCCGGGGCACCTGGCTTCAAGGCGCGAGAGGCATATTCGATCATGACCTCTGCTCCAAGGAGCTTGGCGAGTCGTTCACATTGGCGGAGCGAGACAGCAACCTCCTGGCCCTTATCCATCGCATCGACGATCTTTCGGGCGCTCTGGGTGGCCTCATCAACTTTCGATGGCATACAGCATTGTACCGGGCAATGCTCACCGGGCGAGCAGCGGGGTTCGCTGCCGCCGCTCAGCCACGTCTACCCCCCCAGAGGCATGCCCGCTCGAAGTCTTCGACGGCCAGGGCGGCGGCCTGCTCGCCCACCACCCTCACCCCAACCGGTCCCACGGTCTAGCCGGGTGCTGAAAAACTCCGGTCGCCCGGGGGTACAGGGGGCGGAGCCCCCTGTCGGGGGGTCTGGGGGGTGTCCCCCC
>Ga0326597_10003978_pt1 | contig 20948 bp, 23 predicted proteins | sample RVTome_12_FD_203789 | JGI IMG/M metagenome (GOLD analysis project Ga0326597, IMG submission 203789) | Soil microbial communities from uranium-contaminated site in the Upper Colorado River Basin, Wyoming, United States - RVT100D185 | ecosystem: Environmental > Terrestrial > Soil > Contaminated >...
GACCGAGGCCAAAAGGAGCAACCCTATCGCTGCCGCGTATGGGCCAGCCAGCTCGTCGACCCTGGCTCCCAGCGCCCAAGTGCCGCTCGGCCCGATCAGCAATGGGCCTAGCACGGCGCCGACGGTGCCGCCGATCACCACGTTCGAGATCGCCCGGCCCCGCTGCCCAAGGGTATGCACCTCCGCCGCCGCGAAGCGCGCCAGCTGCATGGCAGCGTTGGCGACCCCTATCAAGGTTGCCCCGACGAGCAGGAGCCAGAACGAGCTATTGAGGATGGCGACGACCGAGACCGCGGCGCCGGCGACCCCGATCGCCAGACCCAGGGATACACCGCCGCGGCGGCCAAAGAGGTCCATGCCGTAGCCCCACCCAAAGGCCGAGAATGCCGCACCCAGCAGGTACATCGTCGAAGGAAACCCGGCCAACGCCTTGCTCCCGCTCAACTCGGCGCCGACGATCGAGCTCACCGTCGCCGCAGCGGTGAACCCGGCTGAGCTCAGGCTTTGAGCGAGGAACAGCGTCCGGGTGATCTTGCGCGCCAGTCGTGGCAGGTCATCCATGTCTTTATCCATTTCATTTCCAGCTTCAAATGACTTAGGGGGAAACAGCGTTGAGCGCCTGCTGGGCCTCCGCCATCGTCGACTGTGGGTGTGAAGCGGCGGTCCCCCAGGAAACCCTGGATAAGAATAATCTCACGGACAGACACGGGCAAGTGTTGTGATATACGCTTAGCCTCGCATCCGAACCGTGGGATGAGGATGGAAGACAAACCCGTGGCGGGTCCTGCCCTCCCGGCATCGCCTCAGACAGTCGGCCCAGGGCGGATATAATCCCGAACATGTCCCCGCAGCATGCCCACTGGCGCTTGATCGTCTCGCCACCGGCAGACGGCCCCGCCAATATGGCGATGGATGAGGCTATCCTCGAATCGGTGACTGCCGGCGCCGAACAACCTACCCTGAGGTTGTACGCCTGGGACCCGGCGTGTCTTTCGATCGGGTACGCCCAATTGCTGGCCGAAGCGGATGAGGGCCGGCTCGCCGAGCGCGGATGGTCTCTGGTCCGGCGTCCAACCGGGGGACGGGCCATCCTGCATACGGATGAGCTGACTTACGCCATCATCGCTCCCTCCACCGATCCTCACGTCGAAGGCGGCGTCCTGGCAAGCTACCGTCGCCTGAGCGAAGGTCTCCTCCTCGGCCTGCGCCGCCTCGGCCTCGAGCCGCGTGTTCGTGACGCTGCGCCGCTCCCTTTGGAGGAGCGCGCTGATCCGGTCTGCTTCGAGGTGCCTAGCGCCTATGAAATCACCGCCGGCGGAAGAAAGCTGATCGGAAGCGCCCAACTCCGCCGGCAGGGCGGCGTTCTTCAACATGGGTCGTTGCCGCTCTCCGGCGACATCGGCCGTATTTGCCTCGGGCTGCGTTTCCCAGACGAGGCGGCGCGTCAGTCGCGTGTTGAGCGACTGCGGTCGAAGGCAAGCACCGTCGAAGAACTGCTTGGCCGCACCGTCGCGTGGGAAGAGGCGGCCGGGGCACTTCGAGACGGTTTCGCCGAGTCCCTCGGTTTAAAGTTTGATGAAGGGGAACTTAGCCGGGTTGAAGCCGACCGTACAGACCAGCTTGTGCGGGAGCGCTACGCTCATCCGGAGTGGACCGGCCGGGTTTGACCTCTACGCCGAGCGTGATCCGGCGACCAGCCGGCAGGCTTCGGCTAAGGGCTCGGCGTCAGCGTTGGCCGTGAGGCGGGGGTCGCTTCGGCAGGGACAAAAATCACATCGTTGAATTCAAGCGAGCGAAGCAGACGGAACAAGTAGTTCTCGGCGTTGAGCCTGGCCTGATCCAGAATACCATCCTCCAGGGCGGCCTGCCTGATCTCTGCTTCAGCCTCGCGGCGGACAGCCGCTTCCAGGTTGAAATCCCCGTGGGTGAGAAGCCCAGTGTCGCGGTCATAGACATAAGACTTGTCGTTATCCAAGGTGGCGACGAATATCTCTGGGTCCGGAAGCCGCAAGTACACCCGACCCTGGCTGTCTAGCCAGACATCATCGGGCTCGATCTTCCCCAAATCGACGCCGGCGATTACCACACCGTGGGCGACGAAGAGCAGCCTGTCCCCAAAGAGAAACTCCAGCGCTCCCTGATTGACCTCGCCGGTGATGATTTTCTCGACGCTGTATTGGATGGTCTCGAGGCGCGCCAGCGCGCGGACTTCGCGCACGATCGTGACCGGATCGGGCCGGAAGGTCGGCGTCGGATGCAGCAGTTGAGATATCTGTGTGCCGACGGCGGAAGACATGTTTGCGATCGGCTCGGTTGAGCGCCTCACGGACTGCGTCAGGGCGTACGCCGTGAGCCCGAAGACGACCAGGAGCCCTATTACCAGGACCCAGCCCATTCTTTTTGACATGGTGCGATTATAGCAGGTCAGACTGAGCCGGAGAACCGATTCCTCACCAGCAGGTCCACCGGCTTGCAGAACCTCTACGGAGTGGTTAGACTTTGACCATGCACGTTGCTACGCTAGTCGTAGAACTCCACCTGCCGGATTGTTCGTCTCTCAAGCAAAAGCGCAGCCGCCTCAAGCCGCTCCTTGCCCAGCTTCATCGCGCGTTCTGCGTATCGGCAGCCGAAGTCGGGGACAATGACCATCATAGGTCGGCCGTCATCGCCGTGGTCGTTGTGAGCAACGACGCTCGCCACGCCCAGCGAGTCCTTTCGGGCGTCCCCGATTGGATCGAAAGGCGCCGACCGGACATCCAGATCGTCGACCACAAGTTGTCCCTTCTCTGATCCCAAGGCATCGGCTCGCTCCAGGTCCAAGACACGAGATTAGGCGCTCTGATTGTGGTCGAGGCATCCGGCCGAGCCCGCAGACCTCGCCCTGAATCCAAACCACGCAGCCGAAGCTGCGTGGATCGGAGAGTGGAAAACGCGGTTGCCAGCCAGCGTTCTCAACAAGGGTTAGGGGTTACGCGACTTGCTCCGCTGGTTTGAGCGCCCGGCGCCGGACGAGCGTCCGCAGCCGGGAAGAGAGCAAGCTCGCGTGAACCGGTTTGATCAGGTAGTCATCTGCCCCGGCGTCCAGAGCGCGGGCAACGCTCCCAGGAGAACCGAGGGCCGAGAGGATCAGGATCGGGACGTCAGAAGCCTCGCGGACTTTCTTGCAGACTTCCCATCCATCCATACCCGGCATGAGAAGGTCGAGGATAAGCACATCGGGAGGAGAGGTCTGGCAGGCCCGGATGCCCTCTTCACCCGTCAAGAATGCCTGGATCTGGAAGTCCTGCCCCCGAAGGAGCATGCGGAGCATCACGGCGAGCACCGGGTCATCATCGATCAGAAGAACCTCAATGGCCATTTCCTACTCCCGTCGTCCGCCAACATTATGGGCCAGAACCCCCCAGATTCACCTTACAGGCGCCTTGCAGTAACTCACGAGTGGCCTAGGCGGCCACAGGTGGGTGAGGATCCGTCCTCTCAGGCAGGGAGGACGCCGGCGGCGGCCTCCACCTGAATATAGGAATAGGCGCACGCTTGCCCCGGCGCAATAGACAGGCTATGATAGCTTCGCTCTGAGATACTTCCCAGGGAAGGACAACCATTATGTTGGGTCCCAGGGGCGATCCGGGACCGATCGCGTGTCCTCAGTGCGGCCATAACCTCCCCCCTGACGCCAGATCATGCCCGAGCTGTGGGGTAGATCTGGCGCTTCTGGCGTTGCTGGCGGAACGCGCATACCTCGAGGGCATACCCCAAGGTTCGCCCATCCAATCCACCCCGGAAGCCCTGGTACCCCGTATCGGGGACTACCTGTTGGATCAGGGACTTCTCACCTCCGACCAGCTGCACGGTGCCTTGGAGCGGCAGAAGGCCCAGACCGCGCAAGGCCAACACCGGCTGCTCGGTCAAACGCTCATCGAAATGGGCTTGTTGGACCGCGAAACCCTCGACCGGGCCATCACCCGTCAGATCATCGAGCTCCACACTGCGCTCCAGGAGGCCAACCGTACGCTCGAGCGCCGGGTCGCCGAGCGCACGGCCGAGCTCCGCCGGGCGTTGGAGCGGCTGACGGAGATCAACCAGATCAAGGCGAACCTGATCTCGAACGTATCTCACGAGCTTCGGACCCCCCTGGCCCATATCAAGGGATATGTCGAGCTGATCCATGATGGCGAACTCGGCCCGATGAGCCCCGAGCAGCAGAAGGCGATAGGGGTGGTTCAACAGGGCACCAAGCGGCTCGAGCGTCTGATCGAAGACCTGATCGAGTTCTCAACCGCCTCCCGCGAAGGACTATCGCTCAAACTACAGGCGGTCTCAGCCGATGAATTAGCCAAGGACGTGATCGTGCGGTCCCAGGAAAAGGCGGACAAGGCCGGGGTAACACTGGAAAGCATCGTTGCCCAGGGCCTCCCCCCCGTGCGCGCCGACGCCGAAAAGCTCGGCTGGGTCATATTCCAACTCGTGGACAATGGGATCAAATTCACGCCTTCGGGTGGTCAAGTTCGAGTTGAGGCCGACCAACAGGATAAGATGATTGAGATCTGCGTCAGGGACACCGGGATCGGAATCCCTAAAGAACGCCTGAGTGAGGTCTTTGAGCCCTTCCATCAGTTAGACGGGTCGCCGACGCGCCGCTACGGCGGGACCGGCCTGGGGCTGGCGCTGGTGAAGTCGATCCTTACCGCCCACGGGGCCGAGATGAAAGTTGAAACGGAAGAGGGTGTGGGTAGCACCTTCAGCTTTCCACTGCCGATCATGAACACCGACTGATGACCGGACCTCTTGTACCCCCTGGCCCCCTCGCGCACGGCACCGAACTCAACGCGGTCTATGCCATCGCCCGCATCGTGGCCGAGACCTTCGACACCGAATCCGGGCTAGATGCCATGTTTCGCCTGGCCCACACGATATTCATCTTCGACGTCGTGGCACTCTATCTCCAAAACGAAGAAACCTCCGACCTGGAACCGACATACGCCCGTGCGCTCGGCCGGGGCCGGACACGCGAGGCCGACCTGACCTGGGGAGAGCCAGCGGCGATCGAAGCTTTCCGCACGGGCCAAACGATCCTGCGTCAGGAAGACGTCGGGCCGGCTGTGGAAGGGCGCGAACGTCGACGCGACTACCTTGGTCTGCCCCTTATGGTCGGCGGTCGTTGTGTCGGCGGTTTGGTGTTCGGTCGTTTCGGGGGGCCTCCATTCCCCTCTGAGCACATCAGATTGGCAGAGTTCGTTGCCTGGCATGTCGGTCAGCTCCTTGAGAACCGACGGATGGCAAGCCGGATCGCGACTCTCGAGGCCCAGCGCGAGCTGGCCCGGATGCAAGATGAGTTTGTCTCCACGATTTCCCACGAGCTCCGCACTCCATTGGGTTTCATCAAGGGTTATGTCACGACTCTCCTGCGCGAGGAAACGAAGTGGGACACTGAGACACGGGAAGAATTCCTACACATCATCGACGACGAAGCCGATCGGCTGAGTGAACTGATCGACAACCTGCTCGACTCGTCACGCTTGGAGACAGGTCGGCTGAGCATGACCCAGGAGCCGACCCGCATCGCCGCCCTGGCCCGCGATACCGCCTCGCGCACCCAGTCGATGTATCCCGACATCGAGTTGACGGTTGCCGTTGATGATGATCTTCCATTGATGCTCGTCGACTCAACCCGCATCGCCCAGGTGCTCGACAACTTGCTTTCCAACGCCCACAAGTACGCGCCGGGAGCACCTGTGACAATTCGCGCATCAAGACAGGACAGGAAGATCTGGCTCGAGGTCGCCGACGAGGGCGAGGGTATTCCCCCGGAGCACATCTCCCACCTATTCGAGCGCTTCTACCGTGTCCCCAACAACAATCGGGCAGTCAGGGGTACCGGCCTGGGCCTCTACATCTGTAGGAAGATCGTGGAAGCCCACGGAGGTGAGATCTGGGTCGAGAGCGTACCTGGGCAAGGAACCAGATTCCTTTTTACCCTTCCGATTGCTGTCCCGCTGGAGCAACCCGACCTGGAGGCAGAGAATGAGCCAGACCAAAACCATCTTGGTCGTTGACGACGAGCCCCGGTACGTCCGGCTGGTCGAAGTCAACCTGACGACCGAGGGGTACGCCGTTGAAACGGCCGGCAACGGTCAGCAGGCGGTGGAATCGGTGGCCTCCAAACAACCGGATCTTGTCCTTCTCGACGTGATGATGCCGATAATGGATGGTTTTACCGCTTGCGAGCGGATTCGGGAATTCTCAACCCTCCCAATCATCATCTTGACCGCCAAAGGCGAAGAGAGAGATCGCGTCCGAGGATTGGATGCTGGCGCCGACGACTACATCGTCAAACCTTTCTCGGCCCAGGAGCTGCTGGCAAGAGTCCGAGCGGTCCTTCGCCGGGCCGAACGGGAAACATCGGGTGATTTCCACCAGCCCGTGTTCAAGCACTACGAACTGGAGATCGATCTGCCGCGGGCGATGGTTACTACGGACGGGAAATCGGTTTCTCTCACGGCAACCGAGTACCGGTTGCTTCAGACGTTGGCCGCCGCAATCGGGAAGGTCCTAACTCCGGAGGAGTTGTTGTCGAACGTCTGGGGGCCGGAATATCGCGACGACAAGGAAATCCTTTGGGTTTGTCTGAGTCGGCTGCGCCAGAAGATCGAAGGCGATCCGAAGAACCCGGTCCACATTGTCACCCGCCAGGGGCTTGGGTATTTGATGCCGCCCGAAGAGGAGGCTACCGCCTGAGGTGTCGGGCGACGATCGTCCGCATTACAACTGTCAGGCGCTTCTTCGCGGGCGCCTGTCGTTGTCTTGACCGAGACACGTGACCAGGCAAGGATCCGATCCGGGATGTTGGATCATGGCACATCGGAGAGGCGAATGTCTCTCAGCAGGCTGCCTCCCACCTGGCGAACGTCTGTCGAGGAATCCAGTTCTGCTATAATGCCCACGCGTCGATACGGAGACGGTCCATGACCGACAAACAGATGCTCTCTCTGCGTAGCAAGATCCTTGGGGCGATGATGAGAAAGGCACGGGTAGCCGCAGGCAAGAGCCTCTCCGAAATGTCGGCATTGATCGGAGGGACAAGTGGGAGCCTGTCTTCAATGGAGCGCGGAACTCGTGCCGCCTCGCTGCCCGAGCTCGAACTTTTCGCGTACTGCCTCGACACCCCGCTCCGCCCGTTCCTTGGCAGCGAACGAGCTCCGGGCAAGTCACAAGAGGAGCTCAATCCCAAGCTTATCATCGCACTGCGTCAACGGATGATCGGTGCCCTGCTTAGAACCCACCGGACCGAGGCAGGGTTGACCATGCGCGAACTGGCCGGGATGTCCGGCCTGTCGTCGCGCAGACTCTCTTCCTACGAGCAAGGCGATAGGGCAGTCCCTCTCCCGGAGCTCGAAGCGCTTGCTGCCGGCCTTGGGCGTCAGGTGGAAGATTACCTTGACACAGAAGGGACCGTCGGAGAATGGGATGCCAGGCAACAGTCCTTCGAAACATTTCTTGAACTCCCCATCGAACTCCGCGAGTTCCTTAGCGAACCTACAAATAGGCCTTACCTTGACCTTGCCCGAAACCTGAGTGAGGTTTCGATCGATAGGCTGCGTGCCCTGGGCCAGGGGCTGCTCGACATCACGCTGTGAATGTGTCACCGTCCGGCGCGTTGGAGGGAGAGCGCCTGGGCCTCGAGCATTATGAGGCGGGCGACCTCGAGGGCGCAATCCTCCACTTCACCCAGGCCAGACAGGCCTATGAAGCCGTGGGCGACGCGCGTAAGTCGTATGAGATCCGCAATAGCCTGAGCGTCGCCTTGGTCCAGGCGAGACGACCGTCCGAGGCTTTGGAAGTTGTGGAGGGAACTCCCCAGCATTTCGATAAGTTGGGAGATCCATCAAACGCGGCCAAAGCTTATGGGAATCTCGCCTCCGCGCAAGAAGCATGTGGGGATCACGCGGCCGCCGAGGTCAGCTATCGCCTGGCCGCCGAGAAATTCGCCGAGCTCGGCGATCGCGAGAATCACAACTTCACGATGAAAGCGCTCTCGCATTTGCAGCTTCGGCGCGGTCAGCCGCTGATGGCCGCCCTCAGCCTGCAGTCCGCCCTTGAGGACGATCCACACCTCGGACTGCGCGAGCGGTGGATCCTCAAGTTGCTCAAGGTCCCGTTCCGACTCTTGCGGGGCTGACTTGCGACTGTCGCTACCGTCAAGACGCAAACGCACCCCTGTGTCCGTCCGCCCGGCTGTCGAAGCCGACCGCAGCGCGATCGCCGACATGATGTCCAGCTCACGCTGGAAACACCAACACCTCGACTGGGCCGATACGCTCGGGCTGATCGGTCAACAACCCTACCTGACAGCATTCGATGGTTGCCGCCTCATCGCCGTCGTGGCCTTTCCCCCCGATCCGCCCGGAGTCGCCTGGCTGCGCCTGTTCGCCGTCGCGCAAGGTCACTCGCCCGGGGCTGTATGGGCGCGCATCTGGACGCAGGCTTCCGTCGCCGCGGCTCAAGCCGGCATTGAGGATCTGGCCGCGCTTGATATTGGGGGTTGGCTTCACCCGATCCTCGAGCAGTCAGGTTTTCATCGAACCACCGAAGTCATTTTCATGGAGTGGAACGGATCCAGCCCACCCGACGCCCTACACGAAGTAGAGGGGTTGCGAAAGCTGGAGGAGAGAGATCTGCCGGAGCTGGCTCTAATCGACCGGCGCGCATTCGGCCCTATCTGGCGGCACTCGCAGAAGGTACTGTCTCTGGCGATACAACAGGCCTCGCTAGCCCGCATCGTCGAACGAGATGGACATCCAGTCGCCTATCAGATTTCCACCGCCTCCGCCTACGGGGCACACCTGGCGCGACTGGCTGTGGATCCGACGTGGCAGGCTCGTGGCATTGGCACAGATCTGGTGATCGATGTTCTGAGACACTTTGCGCGCCAAGGCTTCACGCGTATCACGCTCAACACTCAGACCGACAACGCGCGCAGTCTGAGGCTCTACAGGAGACTGGGTTTTTCGGAAACCGGTCAACGCTTCCCGGTTTTCGAAGCCAAGCTACCATCTCCCACGATTCCCTCGGGCCAAATGGGAATGGAGACGAAGGCTTGATCCGCACACTGGCCAGCATCGGATCTCCCAGATCATTCGCATGCCTGTGCCGCCACTTGGCTCGGGCGCTGCGCCGGGATGGCGGCAAGGCTAACGACGCGGAGGCTCCCATTGACGGATGAAGGGCCCAAGCTTTCCCGGAGCGCCCGACGCGTACAAGACGCCTTGGCCGGCCTCGGATTCACCTTGAAGGTGACCGAGCTCCCAGACAGCACACGCAGTGCAAGAGAGGCTGCGCACGCCGTTGGCTGCCAGGTCGGTCAGATCGCAAAGTCGCTTGTATTCAACGGAGAATCCAGCGAGGAGGCGATTCTGGTCATCGTCAGTGGAGCAAATCGCGTCGATGAGGCGAGGCTTTCAACCGAGGTGGGGGAACCGGTGCGAATCTCCAGTGCCGAGGATGTCCGTCGCCAAACGGGGTTCGCCATCGGCGGAGTTCCGCCGGTGGGACACATTGCGCCTCTCACGACGTACATCGACGAGGACCTTCTTGTCTTCAGTGAAATATGGGCAGCCGCTGGAACCCCGAACGCCGTCTTCAGACTTGATCCGGCCGATCTGGTGAAGATGACGGCCGGCCGCGTCATCAGGATCCGCTAAGCTGTCAGACCTATCCTCGACAGACGACGGAGCTCCGTCAAGAAACGAAGGGGGTCTCAGGTTGAAGCCAGCAGCGGACGGATGGTTTCGCGGAGCTCGCGAGCCGAGAACGGCTTCGGCAAGAAGGCGTTCGCCCCCGCCTGCAAAGCCGCCTCACGGTCTTCCTCCAACACACGTGCACTGACGACAACTGCTGGAATCTTCGACCACAATGGCTCGGATCTCAGACTTCGGACGAATTCCAGGCCATCGATTTCCGGCATCATGACGTCCGTCAGAACCAGGTCTGGTGCTTGGCGGGCGAGCATCGCCAGGGCCTGGTTGACATTGTGGGCTTCCCAAACAAGCATGCCGTCTATGCGCAAGATTTCCTTAATGACCTGACAGAAGTCCGGCTCGTCATCGACCACCAGAACCGAGGCCTGGCCCCGCGGCCGGCCTGCTGGCTCGGGCGGCATCACCCGCGGCTCATCCCGCCTAGGCTGTTTGGAACCCATTCCCACCTCCCAGCCAGACCAGAGCCGGCCCTCGAACCCCCGGGCCGACTCTGAAGCTCCGGCGTGGTTTTCCCCCGGTCTGAGATCTGAGGTTATCTTTCCGTCCGTTTGTTCCCCTGGCGGCGGCATCCCGGGCCCGGCCATCCGCGCGGTAGCGTGTTCAATTTCTGAGAAGCGATCGATCGGGATTGCATCTCCGGTAGTTATGTGCGCCGCAGCGAAACCGTCCCTCTCTGCGCGGGATGCGACATGCGAACGAGCTCTATCGGGAGAGCAAGAAAGTCACGACGATCAGACCGCCCTGGAAGCTGACGTCGTGTGAGTGGATCGTCCAGCCCCCACCGTCGAGACTGTTAAGCGCCGGCTTGATTCTCCCGGATATTTTGTGCATCGCGGCTTCGACAGCCGGACCCTGATCACTAAGCGTATCAAGGAGACCAGGCACAAGGAACCGCGTCGTCTCCACCAGGAAACGGTACTCCTTTGGCTGCTCGGGCATTCCCAGCGCTCCTTGCAGAATCTAACTCACCGCCTGACTGTGCCGACCCGGGAGTATAGCGCAAGTCGGGTGACGTGCCACTACCTCAGGTAATCCGCGGCCGGGAGGCTGGATCCTCATTCATGCTAGATTGACCTCGGCTGATCTGTCAAATGACTGTCTTTCACTCCTTCTCCCGGCTGGACGACAGGCGATAGAGGCCTTGAAGGATATCCACCGGAACCGGGAAGATGATCGTGCTGTTCTTCTCAACCGAGATCTCATTCAAGGTCTGGAGATAACGTAGTTGGACCGAGACCGGATGTTTCGACATCAGGTCGGCCGCCTCTGTCAGCTTCACCGCCGCGTCCAGTTCTCCTTCAGCGTGGACGATTTTGGCGCGCTTCTCGCGCTCGGCCTCGGCCTGCTTGGCCATCGCCCGCTGCATTGTCTGCGGCAGTTCGACATCCTTGACCTCGACAATGCCGACCTTGACTCCCCAGGGTTCTGTGGTCTCGTCGATAATCTGCTGAAGCCGAGTGTTGATCTTCTCCCGGTTTGAGAGCAGATCATCAAGCTCGAATTGGCCAAGCACGTTCCGCAGTGTCGTCTGGGCGATATTCCAGGTCGCCCGCCGGAAGTCTTCGACCTGGACCACCGACGCGCTGGGATCGATCACTCGGAAGAAGACCACGGCGTTGACCTTGACTGTGACGTTGTCCCTGGTAATCGCTTCTTGCGAAGGGACGTCCAGGGTGATCACCCGCAGGTCGACCTTGACCATGCGGTCGATGACCGGCAGGATTAAGAATAGCCCTGGACCTCGGGGGCCGACCAACCGGCCGAGCCGGAAGATCACCCCGCGCTCGTACTCCTGGACGATCTTGACAGCGGATCCCAGAACGGCCGCCAAGAGAACGACCAGGAACAGGGCCGGAAGACTGAGAAGTTCGATGAGTTGCTGCATCTTCACACCTCCGAAAGGAAGAACAGGATGGAGCATCCCGATCCCCCGTCGATCATTGACTCCGACATTGGGGGACGCGTGGTGAATGGAGTCGCCTCGTTGATCGATCACAGCAATCGATCGAGGTCGCGTGGCGACGCCTGTCACATCTAATTGTACCCCCCGATGCTATAATCCGGTCGGTTCGGATTGCGAAGCGCTGCCACGAATGAGAAGAAAGGCTCTCGTGTGACATACCTTTCTTCAACACTCACAACCCAAGATGGTCTCGGCTTGCATCTCGCACGCTGGGATCCGAAAGGCGCCCCGCGAGCGATCGTCTTTCTCCTCCACGGCCTGGGGGAGCATGCCGGTCGCTACGCCCATGTCGCCGAGGCCCTGAACAGAGCTCGCATCGCTTGCTGGGGGATCGATCTGCGCGGGCACGGCCAATCACAGGGCCCACGCGGGCACGCGCCGGGTCTGGAGCGTTTGCTGGACGACGTGTCGCTGATGATCCGAGAGAACAACCAGATCGGGCCGGCTTTTCTATATGGCCATAGCCTCGGCGCCACGCTGGCGCTCCAATTCGGACGCCTTCGGCCCGAGGGGCTCTCGGGGGTGGTCGCTACTGCTCCATGGCTTCGGCTCCGGTTCACACCCCCGCGCTACAAGCTGATCCTTGCCCGGGTCCTCCCCAAGGTCGCCCCCGGGATAACCCTCCCTAGCGGTCTGGACGTCCAAGCGCTATCACACGACAAGATGGTCGTAGACGCCTACGTCAACGACCCTTTGGTTCACGATCGGATCACTGCGCAATTGGGGGCGATCATGCTGACCCTGGCGGAAAACCTTCTCGCCCATCCGGCGAGCTTCAGAATCCCGCTTCTCATGATGCACGGCGAAGCGGATGGCCTCACCGATCCGGCAGCAACCCGCAGCTTCTTTGAAGGCGTGGGAAGTACCGACAAGACGCTCAAGCTTTGGCCCGGGTTCTTTCATGAGATCCACAATGAGCCCGAGCAGGCCGGGGTCATTGCTCAGATCGTTTCCTGGCTCGAGACGCGCATCGAGTCGGTACGGCTCGATTGATCCGTTGAGACTTCTGACCCAGGGAACGCTTCCGGGCGTCCCTCCAGCCTGAGATATTAGGTGAACGCTATCGGCTGTGAGGGATCCCACTCGTAATGTCTGCGCACACTCATATCCCGGCGGTTTGAAAACGACACTTGTCGCAAGGAGAAAACCTGCATTTCAAGCAGATCTGGCAGAGATCATGGCAAATGGTCGGGGGATCGGCATAGACAAGGCCGGTCTTTCATGGCACGATATTTCTACACTTGTAACCGGGAGGCTGAATGACGAAGAGAAGCGTTCTCCGAGATAGGCGTCGACGGCAGCAAGAGCGTCAGAGGTTGGTCATTATCATCATCATCGTCGTTGCCGCGCTGGCGGTGGCAGGTCTGCTTATCCTGCCGAACTTCCTCCCGGTCGGCGAAATCGTATCTATCACCCCGCATCCTCGCCCGAACGCACAGGGCACAAGCATGGGGAACCCGGACGCGCCGGTGCGGATCGACGTGTTCGAGGATTTCCAGTGTCCCGCTTGCCGGGCGTTCACCCAGAACTACGAACCCAAGCTTATCGCCAACGATATCCCTACCGGCAGGGTTTACTACGTGTTCCGCCAATGGCCGTTCATCGGCCCCGAGTCACACCAGGCCGCCAACGCCAGCATGTGCGCCAACGCCCAGGGACGCTTCTGGGACTACCACGACATGCTCTTCACGAATCAGACGGGGGAGAATGTCGGCGCGTTCGCCGACAGGCGACTGGTGGCATTCGCCGAGGATCTCGGGCTGAACATGTCCGACTTCAATGCGTGCTTCAACCGCAACGAGTATCAGGCTGAGATCCAAAGCGACTATTCCGAGGGGACACAGCTCGGCGTCCGCGGGACACCGGCGGTCTTCGTCAATGGAGTGCAGCTTGCGCCAGGTCTCGTCCCCAGCTACGATCAGATCCTCCAGGCGATCGACAGCGCCATCGCCGGAACCTCTGTTACGCCCTGATCCTTCGCCCCGCCTGTACTCTTTGACAGATGCCAAAAGTGCGGCTGGTGCAATAATCCCAGCCGCACTCGCTTTCTCTCCCAAGACGTCGGATATCCCGGTCGGCAGCCCGTGGGAGGATCGTTCAGGTGGCGTGCACCCTCGCTGCCTCACCTGCGCCGGCTCAGCTTCGACCGAGCCATTGTAGGATCCACACGATGAGCGGAGAAACGGCCAACGCCGGGAGCAGGTTTCCGGTCCGGATCGGTTTCAGGTCAAGCAGACTTCCGATCGAGAGACCCATGAGCAGGATTCCCCCGACCGCGGTCAGCTCGGCCGTCATCGGATCGGTCAGGATACTGCGCGCCTGCACCGCCATCAGGCTAATCCCACCCTGGTAAACGAAGACGGTCACGATCGAGAACATCACGCCCACGCCCAGTGTCGAGGCGAGGGCCAGTGCTGCAAACCCATCCATCATGGACTTGATCGCCAGGAGCTGGTAATCGCCGAGCAAGCCATCCTGGATGGAACCGATAATGCTCATGGGTCCGACGCAGAAGAGCAGGCTTGCGGCCAGGAAACCACGCACAAAGCGATTGCCTCCCGCTTCCTCCCCCCCGGACGAAAACCTCGCCTCCAGCCATGCGCCCAACCCTCGCAAACGATCTTCGATCCGCCACCATTCCCCGAGCAGACCGCCGATGAGCAACCCGCCGAGCGCGATCAAAGGGTTGTTCGTCTGGAGGAACATCTGGATGCCGATGGCGAACGTAAACAGGCCTAATCCGGCCATGACGGTCTGACGAACTCGCTCGGGCAGACGCGAACCTACGGTCATGCCGAGCTGGGCGCCGATTACGATCGTGACGACATTCAGGAGAGTGCCGGTCACTCCCGATCACTTTTGGCCAGGCTCGGCCGCTGGATGCCGGCAGCCTGCATCTCGAGCAAAGACAGAAGGAAACACAACGACGATAGACGATTGAGGTATGGCAGAACCACGCTGTTGGAGAGGGCGCCCCCATGTGCCAGGCGAGCCACAAGACGTTCGGCGCGCCGCACCACTGTCCGCGCGAGGTCAAACGCTGCGCCGGCGGAGGAGTCTCCTCCCATGACGAAGTCCTTGGGCAAGCTGACCGACTTCCCTATCCGTTCGATGTTCGCCTCGATCCACTCGAGGCGAGTGTGGTCTACCGACGCAAAATGCACCGCGTTCCCGTCCGTCGCTGCGATCTCCGACATAACGTGGTAAAGATCGCGCTGGAGCTCCTTCGTCAACCGGCGACCATCCTCGGTCTTCGCCAGGGAACGCGCCAGGCCGAGTGCGGCCGAAGCCTCGTCGACGGTTCCGAAGGTCTCCGGTCTCGGGTCGTATTTCGGAACCCGGCCCTCACCCAGGAGCCCCGTATATCCATCATCGCCTTGACCTGAAAAGAAGGATGGCATTTGCGCGATTATAACTGCTTTGAAACACGATCTCGCATCCTCTATAATATACGTGAGGTCTTTTCGGCAGACCCGGCCCCGCCCGACCTCACATCTGATCCGACAAGGGGGTTACAACCATGGTCCGACGAGGCAGCACGTTCCTTGCAGGGATCCTGGCTGGTCTGCTCGCCGCTGGCCTACTCTACCTCGTGGTTTCAAAGCCTCGCGGGGAGCCTGTTCGTCTGCTGCCGCCCCCGACCCCCCGTCCGCTCCAAGTACATGTCGTTGGCGCAGTCCGGACTCCTGGCGTCTACCAGCTGCCCCGAGGCGCGATCGTACAGGACGCGCTCGCAGCCGCAGGTGGTCCAGCTGCCGAGGCGAATCTGGCGGGGATCAACCTCGCTGCAGGGCTTTCAGACAGCCAACAAGTGTATGTACCATCCCTCGGCGAAACTCCACAGGCCGCTTCCGCCGTTGGTTCGGCCAGCATCGCCAGCGGCGATCTTCGCCTCAACCCAAATACCGCTTCGGCCCCCGAGCTGGAGGGCTTGCCGGGCATTGGGCCAAGTCTGGCCCAGGCGATCATTGAGTACCGCGAAAGCCACGGGCCGTTCCAGCAACCGGAGGATCTTCTGCAAGTTCCGGGCATCGGGCCGGCCAAGCTGGCTCAGATCGAAGATTTGATCGTTCTCCCATGAATCACGCCTACCAAGGGCGATAGCCGCGTTAGGTCTTGCATCGAATCAAGCACCCAGAGCAGAACCACCCCCAATCTAGTCGCGCTCTTTTCATTGATGTGTCCAGCGGCAGGGCCTGGCGTTGTCGTCGTCGTGGACAGGTAGCTGGACCCTCCCGGCACGACACGCCTTATGCTCCCTGGTGCTCGCACCGGTCGATGACTCACCCGATCGGATCCCTGCGTGTCTCTGAATATGACCGGAAACCCTTTGGCCTGATGATTCGGCCGTCTTCACGAGACAATGACAGGTTCTCGATGACATGCCCGGTGTGACGCGTCACCATCGTGTCGGCCAAGCTTGCCGGGCTGGTCATGGGCATGTCGGCCAGACCCGCGCCCTCGAACACTATCGCCGGGAGTGAGATCGCTCCGGCCTATTCGAGCCGATGCGCTTTTGCGGTCTTCGTCGGCTCGTACTCCCGTCGACCTACTTCATAGAGAAACCCTTCGAGAGCATGACGCGCCTGAGTGCGGGTACCCTTTGCACTGGGCTGCTCTGCCCAGATTACATCGTGCCGGTTGAGCATTTTCGGCATGGTCTGCATGAGAAACGCAAGTCGTCCGAGCTATGGGACGGCGAATTCCGAGGTCTGCATGTCACGAATTCTTCGGAGCAGACGGCTGAGCTGCGCGGGGTGATAAGCGGCTCCAACTCCGGTGAATCATGGGACCTTCGCTGCCTCGTCCGCGAGCAACTGGTCCGATATCTTCGGGACGCGCCACCCGGCCAGCCCGCTCACCCTCCAGGCAGAACTCATCCAGCCGGGCAGGAAGGGCATCGCCCAGGCACGACACAATCCGGGTCTGACCGAGACTGATGCGCCAAAGTCAGCCGGCCCGCGATCATCAAGGCCCCAATCCCCTTGGGCCATCGATGGGTTATCCAATCCGTTCGACATCGAGCAGTCCCTGCCCTTCGTCCGCCAGGCTGCGTGCGGCTGACCGATTCCCCGACGGCAGGCCCCAAGTGTATAATCCGCGGCGATGCCGGAATTACCCGAGGTCGAGACAATCGCTCAGGCGCTCAAACAAGGCTATGACGGCCGGCCGCCCCTGCCCGGGAAGCGGATCGAAGGCACTAGCCTACGCTGGCCGCGCCATATCGCCGAGCCGTCTGTGCCCAGCTTTCAGCGCCGTGTGCGTGGCCAAACGATTCACGACGTCACACGTCGGGGCAAGTACTTCGTCATGCCGCTCGACGATGACACGCTATTGATCCACCTTAAGATGAGTGGGGACTTGAGAGTGACAGAACGCTGGAGGGCACGCGAGCGTTTCGAGCACACGATCCTCCATCTCGACGGCGATTGGGACCTTCGTTTCAGCGACGCCCGTAAGTTCGGAAGGGTCTACCTGCTCGCCGACCCCGATCGGCTTCTCGGGACATTGGGACCAGAACCCCTATCTCGGGCCTTCACCCCCGCCGTCCTTGCTAAGCGTCTCGCCCGACACGATCGGCGCCTTAAGTCTCTTCTACTCGACCAGACGTTCGTTGCCGGACTGGGGAATATCTATGCCGACGAAGCGCTTCACCGGGCTCGCCTTCACCCATTGCGCCGCAGCCTTGGGCTGACCTCGGAGGAGGTTGGCGCGCTGTGGCGCGGCATGCGGGCCGCGCTGCGCCAGGGTATCCGTCACAACGGGGCGAGCATCGATTGGGTGTATCGCGGTGGAGACTTCCAGAACCACTTCCGTGTGTACCAACGAGCAGGTGAAGCCTGCCCGGCGTGCGGAACCACAATCGTCCGCACCATTATTGGGCAACGCAGCAGCCACTTCTGCCCCAGTTGTCAGCCGGAGCCAGAACCATGATTGACAATCAACTCCTCATCGGGATCGTTCTCATCGCCGCGGGTGTGGCCATCGGTCTCCTCGCGTACGCCCTTGTATTGAACCGGCGCGAGGCCGCGCAACTTCAGGAGGCCGAAGTCGCGTCGCCCTCGGGCATGGCGGGGGACGCGGAGGCGAAGGAAGAGGAAGAACGGGAGGCTCAGGCCGAACCCGATCATGTCCAAGCCGAAATGCCAGGGGACGACACGTCGGATACGTTCGAGACAGAAGGGGACGAAGAGCTGGCGCAAGAGCCTACGATGACCGGAGACGAACGAACGACCGCCGAGCCTCGCCCCATCTCGCCCGCCATGCCCGAGGACGAAGCTGTCGACGAAGCCCTCGCGCCGCCTTCAGGCGGTCGGCTCGCCGTAGCCACCTTCATGCGAGACAGCAAGACCGGGAAGCTCGCCCTTCTCGTAGGCGACCGCGAATATACCGACCCCTGGATGCTCAAGGGAACGAACGACTGGGTGACCGTCGAGCAGGCGTCGAAAGACCTCGCCAGCTGGCTGAGCGAAGCCCAGCCGCCCGAACCCGGTACAACCTCCAGGGGCAAGAAAGCTCTTCCGCAGGCCAAAAGCCTCGTCGACGAAGTCAACGAGATCCTGGAGCGGAAACTCGTCGAGTCGGGATTAACACAACGCGGCGTGCGTCTCAGCGAAGACCGAGAGGGCTCGGTTCGCGTATACATTGGGATCCAGAGCTACATGATGAATGAAATACCGGATACCGAGATTCGTGAGATCATCCGGCAGGCTGTTGCCGAGTGGGAGGGGCGAAAGTAGGGCCCGAATCCAGCTCCACCGGCTCCAGGTCGCGACGGGAGCCGCGCTCTACAAGCCGAGCGGCCATCATGAAAGGGTCGTGCTCGAACAACAGCCAGGCATCCTCTGCCAGGGCCCATCGCTGCCAGCGTTCCTTCGTTGTGACATTCTCAAGGGGCAAGACATCGTATGACGTTAGCCACGCCGTCCTGAGGAAGTGGGCGGCAAATGAAGCCATGTCGGCGACATACATGCCGCGCCAGGATCCCGAACGAAGCACAACGGACTGGTGCGCCCGGGTATGCCCTGGCGTCACAACACACACAACCTGGTCCGTGACCACGAAGTCCCCATGCAGAAGCTGGAGCTGTCCCCGGCTCATGACAGAGGCGAAGTTCTCCGAATGATACGTGCCTCGCGTCCGAGCATCGACGTGACTGGCGTCGGCCCATTCGATCCGTTGGACGAAGTATGTGGCTTTGGGAAATGTCGGGACCACGGCTGAACCCTCTCGGCGGGTGTTCCATCCGCAGTGATCCGCATGCAAGTGCGTATTGATCACAATGTCAACGTCGTCGGGAGAGACGCCGAGTCTCTTGAGCTCGCTAACCAGTCCCCCGTCGGCCCGCGTAGAGTGCCAGCCCTCAGCGCCCTCATCTGACAGCTTGTCGCCTAGCCCGGTGTCGATGAGGATCGTCTTGCCCCTCGAATGGACCAGCAAACAGTTGAGAACCATCGGAATCCGGTTCTCCTCAGTCGGTTTGAAGAAGCGACTATACAGTCCACGCGGGACAAGCCCAAATGGACCACCCGCATCGACTTCAACCCGTCCGTCGCTTACAAAGTGGAACTCAAGATCTCCAATCTTCATCTTTTTCGCCTCGTAGCCCGGTTCCCCTATCGCTTCATCCCATGTTTCGCAGTCCCGGTGTTTCGCGAGGCCGTCACCCGAAGTAGGCCGACTTCAAGCTTGTCTCCAGCGCATTGCGGACCGCGGCCGGCTGGATAGATGATGTTCTCGGCGGAGGCGCCAGCGACGGCTTCCCCGATCAACCTTTGGATGATCCCCGGTGAACGGAATATCCGCCGCAGGCTGGCGGACTTGGAAATGCGTGCCTGAAGCGTCTTGCGCCCGTCCGGTTCCACTTGAACGAGGCATTGAAGCTGGTCGGAGTCGCGCGGCAAGTCCAACACTACCGCTGGACCAAATCACGGATTGTCGTCAACCTCAGCGACCCATCGAGCTGCTGATGCAGTTCGACTTTGGGGATCACAGCCAGACTCGAGCGAAGGTCGGGAGTAGTTAAGGCCAACGCGTATCTGGTCCGTGTGATGGGCCCGGATTTCGGGTTGGCCTGGGGCGCCAAAGAGCCTGCGTCTGTTGCGATCGTCGCCGCGACCGCGTTGGCCTGCGACCCCCATCCTCTCCGACGAGCGGTCAGGCGCGCTACGGTATCGGTCTGTTCTCCTGCGAGGTGAAGAGGTTTGCAGCGGAATTGTCAGCCGGAGCGGATGTATCGAAGCTGAGACCGGCCTAACGCCTCCGGCGTCGCTTTTTCTTCTTCCCGTCATCCGAGTTCTGCTGGGCGGGCCTTGCCCCGACCGCTTCCGGAGTTTTGTCGGAAGGGGGAGTTTCAGACATGGGGATCGCCTGAGGCGGCCGAGCCGCAGCTTGAGATCGGAACAAGTTGGAGATCACACCCGACCGTATCTCGGAGGTCAGTTGCTGGAACATGTCGAAAGCTCGACTCTTGTATTGGACCAGAGGGTCACGCTGGCCATAGGCTTCCAGCCCTATAGACGTGCGCAAGGCCTCCATCTGGGTCAGGTAGTCGATCCACAGCCGATCACCCACGGCCAGGATCAAGCCACGCTGCGCCTCTGTCAGGGACACGCTACCCAGCGCTCGGGCGATCCGATCCCGAGCGTCGCGGTCGAGTGAGGTGATGGATCCCGCACTGGCGAGATCCGCAAACCCATCATCGCCTAGCTCCCGGCGCAGGGCAGCCTGGAGAAAAGGATCCATTTGTTCCAAAGTCAGAGCGCCGTGTCTGGCCAGGCTGGCGTTCCCCAGGCTCAGCTGCAGCGCTGACTGCGCCCCTCGCAGGTGGTCGAGAACGCGCTGACTTAGTTCATCGACTTTCTCTCCGGTCAGGAGGCCGGCGGCGGCGAACGCGTACGACAGGCGCGGGACAACAAGTGATCGCCGCTGGTGGGTCTTACGATCGAAGAAAGCACGCTGGCCGTAGCTGAGCTGAACGAGGAGCCGCGTCTTGAGACGCTCGTTGATCTCGTCCCCCTCCGATAGACGGTTCACCAGTTCGCGCCGGATCTCCTCCAGCGTTCGCTCCTGGCGCTGTTCCCAGGTCGTATCGAACGCTGTCAGCAATCCCTCCAACGCCGCGTCCCAATCAATCGGCGTCTCGAGCGTCGGCTCAAGACCCAGACTCTCGCCGATCCTCCGCTCAACGGCCTGCAGCATGCCCGCCCAGACGCGGATTCCCAGGCTTG
>Ga0326597_10003980_pt1 | contig 20946 bp, 17 predicted proteins | sample RVTome_12_FD_203789 | JGI IMG/M metagenome (GOLD analysis project Ga0326597, IMG submission 203789) | Soil microbial communities from uranium-contaminated site in the Upper Colorado River Basin, Wyoming, United States - RVT100D185 | ecosystem: Environmental > Terrestrial > Soil > Contaminated >...
CCCGGCGGCTCGGTGCATCGCCGCGCGCTCGCCGTACTGACCCGCTAGAACACAGCCGGTAACCCATTCCTAACCAGTCCGCGCGCTCGCGCGCGCCAGCCCGGCGTGGTCAATGTCCCGTTAACCGAGGCGCTGAGACGGTGGCTGCCGTTGCTTTGCCAAGCGGGAATTTGCCAATGCGTGGTGGCCGGCACTGGCCCGATCACTGGCCCGATCACTGGCCCGATCTGGGGGCGAGATGCGCCCTGGTGGCGCTCGCCGGACTGGCGCTCGCCGGATGCAGCTGGTTCGGTTCGAGCAGCTACGATCCGAACCCGCAGGTCTACGGTCTGCACGACCGCGTGCCCGAGGGGGGAGGGCGCTACAAGGTCGGCGATCCCTATGTGGTGGACGGCCAGCGCTTCTTTCCGCGCGAGCAGCCGGATTACGACCAGTCGGGCACGGCTTCGTGGTACGGCGAGTATTTCCACGGCCGCAAGACCGCCAACGGCGAATGGTACGACATGAACCGCATTTCGGCGGCGCATCCGACGCTGCCGCTGCCGGTCTACGCGCGCGTCACCAATCTCGAGAACGGCCGCACCCTCGTGGTTCGCGTCAACGATCGCGGACCGTTCCGGCGCGGCCGTATCATCGACCTGTCCAAGGGCGCCGCGACCAGGCTCGGCATGCTGGGGCAGGGCACCGCGCCGGTGCGCGTCACCTATGTCGCGCGCGCGCCGCTCGAGGGCGATGTGGCCAACATGCAGACCGTCGACCGGGGAATGTCGCGGCTGGCGCCGAGCCGAACCGCCACGGCGGCGGAGCCCTGGCCCGCCGATCGGCTGGATCAGTCCCATGCGGCGGGCGCGGCGGCGGAAGCCCCTGGCGTCACCGGCAGCCTCTCGCGCTCCGGGGCTTCCGGGGCGGCCTCCGGAGCGGCCGTGCCGGCGGGCGCGGCGTCGCGGGCGGCTGGGTCGCCGGGCTTCTACGTGCAGGCCGCCTCCTTCACCGATCAGGCGCGCGCGCGGGGGCTTGCCGACGAGCTCGCCCACCTCGGCTCGTTCCAGGTCCTGCCGGCGGAAGTTCGCGGCGACACCTATTTCCGTGTCCGCCTCGGCCCGTTTGCGTCCGCGCGCGAGGCGGAGAGCCGGCGCGGCGAGCTTGCCTCGAAGGGCCTTGGCGAGGCGCGCGTCTACGGACCGTAATCGGGCTCGACCGGCCGGTTGATTTCGCGCGTCGCCGAGAGCCACAATAGGCGCGCAATCGGCAGACTGGGGGGAAGGGAGCGGGCCATGCGGCAGCGTCTCGCCCATATCGTCATGGGCGCAATCTTGATCTTCTCCGCCACCGGGGCCTACGGCCAGGAAGGCGATCTGCCCAAGTTCGAGACCGACGCGCAATACGCGATCCTGCTCGATTCCGATTCCAACGCGGTTCTGTTCGAAAAGAACGCCGATCAGCTCATGCACCCGGCGAGCATGAGCAAGCTGATGACCATGGTCATGGTGTTCGAGGCGCTGCAGCGCGGCGACCTCAAGCTCGACGAGAAATTCTTCATCTCCGAGAACGCGTGGCGCAGCGGCGGCGAGCAGTCGGGTTCGTCGACCATGTTTGCCAAGGTCAATTCGGACGTGCCGCTCGAGGACCTGATCCGCGGCGTCATCATCCAGTCCGGCAACGACGCCTGCATCGCCATCGCCGAAGGCATGTACGGCACCGAGGAAGCCTTCGCCCAGGCCATGACCAAGCGCGGTCGCGAGCTCGGGCTCAGGAAGTCGAGCTTCACCAACGCCACCGGCTGGCCCGACGAGAACCACCAGATGACGGCGCGCGAGCTCGCCATGGTGGCGCGTCACATCATTTACGACCTGTCCGACTACTACCACTACTACAGCGAGACCGAGTTCACCTGGAACGGCATCACCCAGAAGAACCGCAACCCGCTGCTTACGATGGATATCGGCGTCGACGGCCTGAAGACCGGCTACGTCAAGGAGGCCGGCTACGGCCTGGTGGCCTCGGCCAGGCGCGACGGCCGGCGTCTGCTCTTGGTCATCAACGGGCTCGACTCGCTCCAGCAGCGCGCCACCGAGGCGCGCAAGCTGCTCGACTGGGGCTTTCGCGCCTACAAGCAGTTCGTGCTGTTCGAGCCAGGCGAGGAGGTCGGCACGGCCAGCGTCTGGGGCGGCGAGAAGGGCACTGTCAGACTGTTCACCAAGGATCGGGCGACGGTGTCGATGCAGCGCATGGTGCGCAGCGACATCAAGGCCCGCATCGTCTATCAGGGTCCGCTCAAGGCGCCGGTCGAGGAGGGCGCCGAGGTCGCCAAGCTGCGCGTCGAGGCGCCGAACCATACCCCGGTGGACCTGCCGCTCTACGCGGTCGAGAGCGTCGGCGAGGGCGGACTGACGCGCAAGGCGCTGGATGCGCTGGGCTCGCTGGTGCTGGGCCGGATCGAGGGTTTTTGAGCACGCCGGAAGCGCGGCGCGCTCCCGTGGCCAGGCGCGATTTCCCTTGCGCGCGGAATCCACTACCGTTCGAGCGGCCATGACCGGCAGTTTCTTCATCACGCTCGAAGGCGGCGAGGGCGCTGGCAAGAGCACCCAGGCAGCGCGGCTTGCCGGCGCGCTCGAGCGCGCCGGCCACGAGGTGGTGCTCACCCGCGAGCCGGGCGGCGCGCCCGGCGCCGAAGCGCTGCGCGAGCTTCTCGTGACGGGCCAGCCGCTGCGCTGGACGGCGCTTGCCGAGGCGCTTCTGTTCGCGGCCGCGCGCGACGAGCATCTGCGCGCCACGATCCGCCCGGCGCTCGATCGCGGCTGCGTGGTGATCTCCGACCGCTTCGCCGATTCGACGCGCGCCTATCAGGGCGCCGCCGGCGGTCTCGACGAAACGGTAATCGGGACGCTGGAGCGCTGGGTGGTTGGCGACACCGGCCCGGACCTGACGCTCATTCTCGATCTCGATCCGGGCGAGGGCCTTGCCCGCGCTGGCCGCCGCGGCGGCGCGGACGACCGCTTCGAGCATCACGGCCGCGCCTTTCATGACCGCCTGCGCGCGGCGTTTCGCGACATCGCCCGGCGCGAGCCCGGCCGCTGCGTGCTGGTCGATGCCGGCCGCGCCGTCGACACCGTCGCGGGCGAGATTGCGGAGCTCGCGCTCGCCCGCATCGCGCAGCGCACAGGTCGCGCCACACCATGAGCGCGCAACAGGCGCCGCTTCCCGGCCCGCATCAGACGCGCGACCTGTTCGGTCACGCCGCCGCCGAGGCGCGCCTCGTGGAGGCTTACCGCTCCGGGCGCCAGCACCACGCGCTCATCTTCGCCGGCCCCCCCGGTATCGGCAAGGCGACGCTTGCCTATCGCTTCGCGGCCTTCCTGCTGACCCATCCCGATGCGTCGGGCGTGCCGGCCGGGGCGCGCCTGGCGATCGATCCCGAGAGCCGCACCGCGCGGCTGGTGGCGCGCCTCGCCCATCCCGACCTCATAGCCGTCGGTCCCGACATGTTCGCGGAGGAGAACCGCAGCGGCGAGATCAAGGTCGACCACGTCCGCTTCGCGCTCGCCCGGCTCTACACCACCGCCGACGCGGGCGGCTGGCGGGTCTGCATCCTCGACAGCGCCGACGACCTCAACCGCAACGCCGCCAACGCGCTCCTGAAGGCGCTGGAGGAGCCGCCGCCGCGCACCGTCTTCGCGCTGGTCAGCCATCGCCCGCGGCGGCTCGCCCCGACGCTGCGCTCGCGCTGCGTCACCATCGAGCTCAGGACGCCTGAGCCCGACGACGCCCGCAGGGCCATCCTCGCCGCGCGGCCCGATCTCGCCGGCGCCGCCGATCTCGACGAAATCATCGCGCTCGGCGAGGGCGCTCCCGGCATGGCTCTGAGGTTCGCCGGGCACGACGGGGTCCAGCTCAATCGGCGGCTCGGCGCGATCATCGCCGGGCTGCCGCGGCTCGACCATGCCGAGCTGCACAGGCTTGCCACGGATCTCGCGAACCCGCGCGCCGAGCCGCGCTTCGTGCTGTTCATGGATATGCTGATCGCCGAGTTGGCGCGCATCGCCGGCCGCGCCGCCCGTGCGTCCCGGCCGGGCGCGCTTGAACCGTGGATTGAGCTATGGGACAAGGTAGCCCGCGCCTATGACGACGCCATGGCGCTCAATCTGGACCGCAGACAGCTGATCCTGACGGCCTGTTTCGGGCTCGAGGCGGCGGCGCGCAGGAGCGCGCCGCGGTGACGCTGCCGACCCAAGCTCCATCGATGACCGACCGCACCCCCTTCTACATCACCACCGCGATCTCCTACCCCAACGGCGCGCCGCATATCGGCCACGCCTACGAGGCGATCGCCACCGACGCGATAGCGCGCTTCAAGCGCCTCGACGGCTTCGACGTGATGTTCCTCACCGGCACCGACGAGCACGGCATCAAGATGCTGCAGACGGCGCGCGGCGCCGGCCTGACGGCGCGCCAGCTTGCCGACCGCAACACGCCGCTGTTCGAGAAGATGGTGGCGGCGCTCGGCTGCTCCAACGACGACTTCATCCGCACCAGCGAGGCGCGGCATCTGCGCGCGAGCCAGGAAATCTGGCGCCGCATGGCGGCGAACGGTGACATCTATCTCGGTAAATACGCCGGCTGGTACTCGGTGCGCGACGAGGCCTATTACGACGAAAGCGAGCTCGCCAAAGGCGAGGGGGGCCGCCTCCTGTCGCCGCAGGGCACGCCGGTCGAATGGGTCGAGGAGGAAAGCTATTTCTTCCGCCTGTCGGCCTATCAGGAGCGGCTGCTCGCGCATTACCAGGCCAACCCCGGCTTCATCGGCCCCGAGGCCCGGCGCAACGAGGTGGTGAGCTTCGTCAGCCGTGGCCTGCAGGACCTGTCGATTTCGCGCACCACCTTCGACTGGGGCATCCCGGTGCCCGACGCGCCCGGCCACGTCATGTATGTCTGGGTCGATGCGCTTACCAACTACATCACGGGCGTCGGCTACCCCGATTGCGCCGACGCGCGCTTCCAGCGCTACTGGCCCGCCGACCTGCACGTCATCGGCAAGGACATCGTGCGCTTTCACGCGGTTTACTGGCCGGCATTCCTGATCTCCGCCGGGCTCGAGCCGCCGAGGCGCGTGTACGCCCACGGCTTCCTGTTCAACCGCGGCGAGAAGATGTCGAAATCGCTCGGCAACGTGGTCGACCCGTTCGCCATGGCGGAGCATTTCGGCGTCGACCAGATGCGCTATTTTTTCTTGCGCGAGGTGCCGTTCGGCCAGGACGGCAGCTACAGCCACGAGGCGATCGCCAATCGCATCAATGCCGATCTCGCCAACGATCTCGGCAATCTGGCGCAGCGCTCGCTGACCATGATCGAGCGCAATTGCGAGGGCCGCATGCCGGCGCGCGGCGAGACCCTGTCGATGGCCGGGATTTCGCTGCTTGCCGAGGCCGACGCGCTTGCCGGCGCGGTGCGCAGGGCCATGGACGAGCAGGCGGTGCATCTGGCGCTTTCGGCCATCTGGGCGACGGTGGCCAACGCCAACCGGTTCTTCGCCGCCGAGGAGCCCTGGGCGCTCAGAAAGACCGATCCGGAGATGATGGGCGCGGTCCTCAATGTTACCGCTGAGGTGCTGCGCCAGGTCGCGATCCTCGCCCAGCCCTTCATGCCGCACACCATGGCGCGCCTGCTCGACCAGCTCGGCGTCGCGCCCGACGCGCGCGACTTCTCGCGTCTCGGCCCGGCCGGCCGGATTGCCCCGGGCACCGCGATCGGCCGGCCGTCACCCGTCTTTCCCCGCTATGTCGAGCCCGTGAGCGATGACGCAGCCGGCGCTGATCGATAGCCACTGCCATCTCGACTTCCCGGATTTCGCGGCCGAGCTCGACGAGATCGTGGCGCGCGCGGTGGGCGCCGGCGTCGCCGCCATGATCACGATCTCGACCCGCGTGCGCACCTTCGACGCGGTCCTCGCCATCGCCGGGCGCTACGACAACGTGTTCTGTACCGTGGGCAGCCATCCCCATTATGCCGACGAGGAAGACGGCATCGACGCGGCGGCCTTCATCGAGCTTGCGCGCCATCCCAAGGTGGTCGGCATCGGCGAATGCGGGCTCGACTTCCATTATGACAACGCCTCGCGCGCGGCCCAGGAGCGCGGCTTCCGCACGCAGATCGAGGCCGCGCGACGCACCGGCCTGCCGCTCGTCATCCACAGCCGCGATGCCGACGCGGCGACCGAGCTGGTCCTGCGCGAGGAGGCGGCGAGGGGGCCTTTCCGCGCTGTCCTGCACTGCTTCACCGGCGGTCCCGGCCTCGCGCGCGCCGGCATCGAGCTCGGCCACTATGTCTCGTTTTCGGGCATCCTGACGTTCAACCGCTCGCACGAGCTGCGCGCCATCGCCGCCGGCCTGCCCGATGACCGCATTCTGGTCGAGACCGACGCACCCTATCTTGCCCCGGTGCCGCGGCGCGGCCGGCGCAACGAGCCGGCCTTCGTGCGCTATACCGCAATCCGTCTGGCCGAGGCACGCGGCGTCAGCGAGGCCGAGATTGCTGCCATGACAGCGATGAACACGCTGGCGCTGTTCACCCGCATGCCGACGCCGGCGGAGCTCGGTCTTGCCAACATCTGACAAGGACGGCGGCGACGCGCTGACCGCGACGGTGCTGGGCTGCGGCTCGTCGACCGGCGTGCCGCGCATCGGCAATGACTGGGGTGCCTGCGATCCGGCCGACCCGCGCAACCGGCGCCGGCGCTGCGCGCTGCTTATCGAGCGGCGGCGGGCAGGGGGCGTTACCCGCGTCCTGATCGACACCGGGGCCGATCTGCGCGAGCAGCTGATCGACGCTGCCGTGACAACAATAGACGGGGTGCTGTACACCCACGATCACGCCGACCACATTCACGGCATCGACGATTTGCGTGTCGCGGCAATCAACCGCAGGCGCCGCGTGCCCGTCCATGCCGATGTCCGCACTGGCCGGGAGCTGGTGGGGCGCTTCGCCTACTGCTTCGAGACGCCGCCCGGCAGCGGCTACCCGCCGATCCTCGACCTGCACGAGGTAACGCCCGGCGACCCGGTGACGATCGACGGCGACGGCGGCCCCATCGAAGCGACTCCGTTCCTGCAGCGCCACGGCGATATCGACTCGCTCGGCTACCGCGTCGCCGGCCTCGCCTATTCGAGCGATCTGCACGACCTTCCCGACGCGTCGCTCGCGCGGCTCGCCGGCCTCGATGTGTGGATCGTCGACGCGCTGCGCTGGCGCCCGCATCCGTCGCATTTCTCCGTGTCGGACGCGCTGGCCTGGATCGAGCGCGTCGGACCGCGCCGCGCCTACCTCACCAATATGCACATGGACCTCGACTATCGCACGCTGGCCGGCATACTGCCGTCCGGCGTCGAGCCGGCCTATGACGGGCTGCGGCTGACGCTCGCCGAATAAGTCGGCGGCGGCAGCTTGCTGTCGGGCGGATCGCGTCCGATACAGAACCAAGCCATTGAAGCGATGGGGATAATGAAAATTTTCCATAATATATATTATGCGAATCGGCCATTGAGCCCAGGCGGGCCGCTCCCCGCGCATTGCGGCAAGCCGCGCCGCCCTGCGCCATGACCGCACCGCCAGGGAAACGCGACGTCGCGGCGCTGCGCCGCATCATGGCCGATCTGCGTGACGCCCGCAGCGGTTGTCCGTGGGACCTCGAGCAGTCCTTCGCCACCATCGCCCCCTACACCGTCGAGGAGGCTTACGAGGTCGCCGACGCGATCGAGCGCGGCGCCATGGACGAGCTCAAGGGCGAGCTCGGCGATCTCCTGCTCCAGGCCGTCTATCACGCGCAGATGGCGTCCGAAGCCGGGCTGTTCGGCTTTGATGATGTCGTGACAGCGATCTGCGAGAAGATGATCCGCCGCCATCCGCATGTCTATGGCGAGGCGGCGGCGGAGCGGCGCGCCAGCCTGGTCAAGGGATTTTGGGAGGATGCGAAGGCGAGGGAGCGGCAGGGCGGCGACCGGGAGCGGGGGGTGCTCGACGGCGTCGCCCGCGCCCTGCCCGCGCTGTCGCGCGCATTCAAGCTGCAGCGCCGCGCGGCGCGCGTCGGCTTCGACTGGCCGGACCGCGGCGCGGTCGCCGCCAAGCTGCGCGAGGAGCTGGCCGAGCTCGAGGAGGCGGCCGGTCAGGGCCGGCCCGCCGCCATCGAGGAGGAAGTCGGCGATCTGCTGTTCGCCTGCGCCAATCTGGCGCGTCATCTGGGCGTCGATCCCGAGGCCGCGCTGTCGGCCGCGAACGCCAAATTCGTGCGCCGCTTTCGCCACATCGAGGCCGAGCTGCGCGGCCGGGGGCGCGATATCGGCGAGGCTGGGCTCGACGAGATGGAAGCGGCCTGGAACCGCGCCAAGGCGGCGGAGAAGCCCGCCCGCGAGGCCTCAGGAGGCGGCGGCCTGTGACGCGAAGCGGCGCTCGAACTGGTTGAGCCGTGCCGCCGGCACGCGCACCGTGAACACGACCGACCCTGCCTCGCCCTCGCGCCGCTCCAGCACCTCGCAGTTCTCGTACACCCAGTTGATGTCGCGCCCGCGGTCAGCGGCGATGCGGATTTCCGTCACCCTGGAGTGCGTGCCGAGAGCGCCCTCGATGGCGGCGAGCAGCCTGTCCATGCCCTGCCCGCTCAGCGCCGACACGGCAACCGCGCCGGTGCCGCCCGCGTCCGGCGCCGCCGCCAGCCGCGTGCGCGCCGCATGGTCGAGCTTGTCGATCTTGTTCAGGACCTCGATCACCGGCGCGGCCGGCGCCTCGCCCCACAAAAGCTCGAGCACCGCCTCGACGTCGCTTGCCTGTGCGGCCGCGTCGGGGTGGGAGATGTCGCGCACATGCAGGATCAGATCGGCGTTGGTGACCTCCTCCAGCGTGGCGCGGAACGCCGCCACCAGATGAGTTGGAAGGTCCGACACGAAGCCAACCGTGTCCGACACGATGGCGGTCGCGCCGTGCGGCAGCGAAAGCCGCCGCATCGCCGGATCGAGGGTCGCAAACAGCAGATCCTTCGAGGATGCGTTGGCATCGGTGAGCCGGTTGAACAGGCTCGATTTGCCGGCGTTGGTGTAGCCGACCAGCGCGACGATGGGGTATGGCACGCGCGCCCGCGCCGCGCGGTGCAGCGCGCGCGTCCGCCTCACCGATTCGAGCTCTCGGCGCAGCGCCGTGATGCGCTCCTGGATCAGGCGCCGGTCGGCCTCGATCTGGGTCTCGCCGGGGCCGCCGACGAAGCCGAGGCCGCCGCGCTGGCGCTCGAGATGCGTCCAGGTCCGCACCAGGCGGCTGCGCTGATAGGTGAGCCGGGCAAGCTCGACCTGCAGGCGCCCTTCCCTGGTGCTGGCGCGCGCGGCGAAGATTTCGAGGATCAGCCCGGTGCGGTCGAGCACCTTGACGTTCCATGCGCGCTCGAGATTGCGCTGCTGCACCGGCGTGAGCGGCGCGTCGATGATCGCCAGCTCTGCCTCCTCCGCGCGCAGAAGCCCGCCGAGCTCGTCGACCTTGCCCGATCCGATCAGAGTGGCCGGCCGCGCCTTCGTGACGGTAACGATGCCGGAGCCGGCGACGTCGAGCCCGAGCGCGGCGGCCAGGCTCACCGCCTCCTCCAGCCGCGCCGCCGGGGTACGCTGGGCCCCTGCCCGTGCGCGGCCCGGAGACGACGGCGCGACCATCCGCGGATGGATCACGATTGCGCGAGGATTGCGTGATCGCGTGTCTGTGCCGCCCATCCGGGCGTCGCGGTCGGACGGACGAAGCGGATCGTCGGGACGGTTGGTCGGGCGCACCTAGTCTTCCGCCGCTTCCTTATCCGCGTCACCATCGAATAGCTGAATGGCCTGGCTCGGCATGATGGTGGAGATTGCGTGCTTGTAGACAAGCTGCGAATGCCCGTCCCTGCGCAGAAGCACACAAAAATTATCAAACCACGTCACGATACCCTGCAATTTGACGCCATTCACAAGAAATATTGTCAACGGAATCTTTTGCTTTCGGACATGATTGAGAAAAGTATCTTGTAAGCTTTGGTTTTTCTCTGTCGGCATGGCCACTATGTTTCATTAATTGTTGCTGAAATCGACTTAATACGAGCGAATATGTTGCGGCCAACCGGAATGTCAGATTTCTGCCCGGTGCGGCGAGGTCACCTCCTGCAACCCCACTGCAACCGGCCCCTCATCCGCTGTGTCCATACGGGCGGAATTTTCCGGTTTCCTGCACCGCGCCAGCCCGCTTCAATATAGCGCTAGCGCGTCCAGAATAAAGGTGTCAACACGGCCAGCACGGCGAGGATCTCGATGCGGCCGAGAATCATGGCCAGCGCGACGAGGCCGGTCGCCGGCTGCGTCAGGCTGGCATAGACGACCTGCGTGGCGCCGGGCTGGCCCAGATAGTCGATCACCGGCCCGGCATTGGAAATTGACCCGGCCGCCGCGAGCAGCGCGGCCTCGAAGCCCAGGCCCGAGCCGGCCAGGATCGTGGCCACCGCGACCACGGTCATCAGATAGACGATCAGGTAGGACCACAGCATGCGCTGCGGCTCGGCGCTGGGGCTGCCGCGCTCGGCGCCGGCGACCACGCTTGGATGGACCAGCACGTCGAGCTCGTGATTGGTGACCTCGACCATGCGCGCGACGCGTCCGATCTTGATGCCGCCCGAGGTCGAGCAATGCGCGCCGCCGACGATGATGATGCTGACGACGATCGCCAGTGGCACGCCGCCGACGGCGCTCGAATCGTGGACGAAGGCCGTGGTGGTGGCCAGCGATATGGTTGCGAACAGGCCCTCCCACACCGCCTGCGCGGCGGCGCCCGCGCCGCCTTCGTCGGCCCGCGCGGCGAAGGCGATCGACATGATGGCGACGACGACCGCGAACACGCCGAGGCGCGGCGCGAAGGCCGCGAGCTCGAAACGCCGCCACCTCCCGGCTTCGCCGAGCCCGCGCAGCACCACGAAGCTGGTCGCGCCGAGGATCATGAACACGCCCAGGATTGGCGCGACGAGCGGGAGCGCGTATTGCGCGAGGTCGCCGTCGCGCGGCATCGCGCCGCCGGTCGAGATGGTCGACAGGGCAAGGCAGACGGCATCGAATGCCGGCAGCCCGGCGAGCGAAAGCGCCACCACGCAGCCCAGCGTGAACAGGCCGTAGAGCGGCAGCATGTCGCGCGCGATCGCCTTGAGGCGCGATACGTTGGCCAGCGCCGAGGACAGGAGGTGGATGCCGCCCTGGCTGCCATCGCTCCTGCCCGCGAAGGCGGCCGCGGCCATGACCACGGTCAAGAGGCCGCCCAGCCATTCCAGCTCCGCCCGCCACAGCACCAGCGCGCGCGGCAGCCGGTCGAGCGAGGCGAGCGTGGTGGCGCCGGTCGTGGTGAACACCGACACCGCCTCGAAGTAGCCGACCAGCGGCCCGGTATCGGCGATCGCCATGAACGGGATCGCGCCGAACACCGGCAGCAAGATCCACGAGGCGAGCACGAGCGCGAGCCCGTGGCGCCGGCGCGATGGCGCGCCGTGGCCGCGAAAGCCCAGGATCAGGCCGGTGGCGACAAACACCATCAGCGCGGCGGCGGCGATGAACACACGCGCGCTTTGCGGGTCGTCGTTGGCTGCGGCGATCAGCCCGGTGAGCAGCGCCGCCGCCGCCTCGATCTGCAGCAGCCAGCCGAATGTGGCGATAAGTCTGAGGCCGCCCATGGCCGCCACCCTCAAAAGAATTCGAGGCTGACGCGAAACATCTGCTCGACCGCGTGAACCGCATCGGCGAGCGCGAAGATGACGATGCGGTCGTGCGGCGCGATGCGCATGTCGCCGTTCGGGATCAGGATCGCGTCGCCGCGCTGCACCGCGCCGATGCGCGTGCCGGCGGGCAGCTGCGCCTCGCGCAGCGGCTTTCCGATCAGCGGCGAGGTCTCCAGCGCTTCGGCCTCCATGACCTCGGCCGCGCCGTCGCTGAGCGAGTGGACGCCGCGAATGCGCCCGCGCCGGACGTGACGCAGGATGGTGGAGACCGTGGTGGTGCGCGGGTTGATCAGGGCGTCGACGCCGAGCGGCCCCTTGAGCCGCGCATAGCTGTTGTCGATCAGAAGCGACAGCGCCTGGCCGCAGCCCGCTCCCTTGGCCATGACGCTGGCCAGCAGGTTGACCTTGTCGTCGTTGGTCAGCGCCACGAACACCTCGGCGTCGCCGGCGCCCGCCTCCGCGAGCACAGCCTGATCGAGCGCGCTGCCGTGCAGAACCACGGTGCGCCTGAGATTGTCGGCCGCCTCGGCCGCGACCTCGCGGCTGGCCTCGATCATCTTGACGTGGGCGCGCGTATTGCGCTCCTCGAGCTGGCCGGCGACATAGCGACCGATATTTCCGGCGCCGGCGATGATGATGCGGTGCGCCTGGGTCTCGCTGTGCCCGAAGATGCCCAGCGTGCGGTCGACCTGGGTGCTGTCCGCGACGAAATAGACATCGTCGCCGACCAGCATCTGGTCGGCGCTGCGCGGCACGAACACCTCGCCGTTGCGCACCACGCCCACCACCACCGCCTTCAGGTCGGGAAACAGCTGCGAGAGCTGCGACAGCGGCGTGTCGACCACCGGGCAGTCCTCCTTGAGCGACACGCCGACCGCCGAGATCGTGCCCTCGGCGAAGGTTACCGTCTCGAACGCGCCGGGATAGGCGAGACGGCGCATCACCGATTCACCGACCTCGACCTCGGGCGAGATCACGACATCGATCGGCATGTGCTCGCGCGAGAACAGGTTCTTCCACCTTGGCTCGAGATAGCTCTGCGCCCTCACCCGCGCGATCTTGGTCGGGATCTCGAACAGGGTGTGCGCGATCTGGCACGCCATCATGTTGACTTCGTCAAACAGGGTGACCGCGATGATCATGTCGGTATCGCCCGCGCCCGCCCGGTCGAGCACGTCGGGATGCGAGCCATGGCCGACGACGCCGCGCACCTCGAGGGCGTCGGAGATGACATCGATCCGCTGCGGCGAGCTGTCGATGACGGTGACGTCGTTGCGCTCCTGCGCCAGTCGCTCGGCGATGCCGAAGCCGACCTGGCCGGCGCCGCAGATCAGGACCTTCATGGATTGCCTCGCGCGCCCCCTCGCAGTGACCGCGGAGACTAGCGCGTTTTCCGCTCACGCGGAATCGCCGGCGCAAGGCGACTTCAGCGAACCAGGCGGCCCCGCGCGGCCGCCCGCGCGGTTCAGGCCTGCCGCAGCCGCGGTTCCGGCTCCGCCTCGGCGCCGCTGCGCTCGCCCGGCCCCAGGCCAAGGCTCTTGAGCTTGCGGTGCAGCGCGGAGCGCTCCATGCCGATGAACGAGGCGGTGCGCGATATGTTGCCGCCGAAGCGGGCGATCTGAGCCTCGAGATAGTGGCGCTCGAACAGCTCGCGCGCGTCGCGCAGCGACAGTGCCATGAGCTGCTCGCCGCCGCTGCCGTTGACATCGGGCGGCGAGGCCGCGCCGACCTCGCTGGGCAGCATGTCGGCGGTGACCACCACGTCCGGATCGTCGCCGGCGAGGATCATCAGCCGCTCTACATTGTTGCGCAGCTGGCGCACGTTTCCCGGCCAGTCATGCGCCTGCAGCACGGCGAGCGCGTCCTCGCCGATCTCGCGTGCCGGCAGCCCGCTGGTGCGCGAGATGCGCTGCATGAAATGCTCGATCAGTTCCTGGATGTCCTCGCGCCGCTCGGCCATGCTCGGCATCCTGATCGGCACCACCGCGAGGCGGTGGTAGAGATCCTCGCGGAACCGCCCGGCCTCGATATCGCGCCTGAGGTTGCGGCTGGTCGACGAGATCACGCGCACGTCGACATTGACCTTTTTTGCGCCGCCGACGCGCTCGAAGCTCTGCTCGACCAGGACCCGCAGCACCTTGGTCTGGGTCTCGAACGGCATTTCGCCGACTTCGTCGAGATAGAGCGTTCCCTTGTGCGCCTGCTCCAGCGCGCCCACCTTGCGCGGGCTGTCGCTCGCCTCGTCCTCGGTGCCGAACAGCTCGATCTCGACCCGGTCCGGCGCCATAGCCGCCGCGTTGATGGCAATGAACGGACCGCCGTCCCGGGCCGAACCGGCATGGATCAGCCGCGCCGCGTGTTCCTTGCCGGTGCCCGGCGCGCCGGCGATCAGGATGCGGCTGTTGGTTGGCGCGACCTTCTTGATCGCCTGGCGAAGCTGGCTCATCGCCAGCGAACTGCCGACGAGACCGTCCTCGAACCCCGCCTGCTCGCGCAGTGCCGCGTTCTCGCGCTTGAGGCGCGTGGTCTCGAGCGCGCGCGCGACGATCAGCAGCAGCCGGTCGGCCTTGAACGGCTTTTCCACATAGTCGTATGCGCCGCGCTTGATGGCGGCGACCGCCGTCTCGATGTTGCCGTGGCCGGAAATGATCACCACCGGCAGCCCGGGGTGCTTCTTTTTCACCAGGTCGAGCAGCTCGAGCCCGTCGAGCCGGCTGCCCTGCAGCCAGATGTCGAGCACCAGCAGCGACGGCACGCGCCGGCCTATCGCCTGCAGCGCGGTATCGCTGTCGCGGGCAAGGCGGGTCTCGAAGCCCTCGTCTTCGAGAATGCCAGCGACGAGATCTCGGATGTCGGACTCGTCGTCGACGATAAGAATATCAGACGCCATGTGTCGCGCTCTCGAGTTCGCTTTGGGTTGAGTGTTGGGTTTCACTCTGGGCGGTTTCGTGGCGCAGCGGGATTTCCAGGCGGACCAGCGCGCCGTGCCCGCCCGCCGCAACGGCCGGCGCGTCCTCCAGCGACAGCGTGCCGCCGTGCTCATCGACGATCTTGCGCACGATCGCCAGTCCGAGCCCGGTGCCCTTCTCGCGCGTCGTCATGTAAGGCTCGACCAGCCGCTGGCGCCCTTCGGCCGGAAGCCCGACGCCGTTGTCGCTCACTTCGATCGAAACAGTCTCGCCATCGCTCCGGGCGACCACCTCTATGCGGCCCTTCCAGTCCGATCCGCGGTTGTCGGCCACCCCCTCTATCGCCTCCGATGCGTTTTTCACCAGATTGGTCAGCGCCTGCCCGATCAGCCGCCGATCGCACATCGTGACCAGCGGCTCGTCGGGCACCGTGCAGACGAGCTCGAGCTCCGGCCGGCCGACGCGCTGCAGCACCACCGCCTGGCGCACGATCTCGTATATGTCGCACGGCCCCATCGTCGCCTTCGGCATGCGCGCGAAGGAGGAGAATTCGTCCACCATTTTGCCGATGTCGCCGACCTGGCGGATGATGGTGTCGGTGCATTGCTCGAAAACGTCGCGGTCCTTGCGGATCACCTTGCCGTACTTGCGCTTCAGCCGTTCGGCCGAAAGCTGGATCGGCGTCAGCGGGTTCTTGATCTCGTGCGCGATGCGGCGCGCGATGTCGGCCCAGGCCGACGAGCGCTGCGCGGTGACGAGCTGGGTCACGTCGTCGAAAGTGACGACATAGCCCCGGTCCTCGCCGTGCGAGCGCTCCGAGGTGACGCGCAGATGCAGGTTCTGCTCCGCACCTGCGCGCACGACGTTGATACCGGCGTCGACGCGCCGCGGATGGCGCTGGAAAGCCTCGCGCAGCGAGGCGGCGAACTCGGGAACGGCGCTTGCCAGCTCCTGTCCGACGAGCTGCGCGTGGTCGAGGCCCAGCAGCTCGCTGGCGGCCCGGTTGGCGAGCTCGACGCGGCCGGCCTGGTCGAGGCCGATGACGCCCGATGTCACGCCCGACAGCACCGCCTCGCTGAAGCGGCGCCGGCTGTCGAGCTGGGCATTCGCGGCGACCAGCTCGTCGTGCTGGCTGCGCAGCCGCCCGGTCATGTTGTTGAAGGTGCGGCCGAGCGCGGCCAGGTCGCCCTCGTTGCGCGAAATGGCGACCGTGACGTCGAGATTGCCGTCGGAAACCTGGCGCGCGGCGTTGATCAGCCGTCCGATCGGCTGCACCAGCCGGTTGGCGACCCAGATCCCGAACCAGATCGCCGCCAGCAGGAAGATCAGCGTCATGCCCACATAGAGCAGCGCGAAGGTGATCTGGACATCGGCGCGCCGGTTCTCCAGCGCATCGTACTCCGCGCGCGACTCCTGGGTTTCGCGCAGGTGCTGCACCACCGTCGGGTCGACGGCGCGATAGGCGTAGAGGTAAGCGTCCTCGTAGGCCGGAAGCCTGGTCAGCGCCCGCACCATGTTGTCGACGCCGGGACTGAACACGACGATGCGGTCCTCGCCCGCCTGCTCGAACGCATCGTCGGGCGGCGCCAGGTACTTGACGTCGTCGCGCCGCGACACCGCGTGCACGATGACCTCGCCGTCGCGCTGGATCATGTAGACCGCCGACAGTGCGCGCAGCACCGCCTGGCTGGTGAAGAGCTGGGCGAAGCGCGTCTTGTCCGCGTCGAACACTTCGCTCACGCGGTTGATGTCGTTGCGCATGGCCGCCGCGTCGCCGCGGATCACCTGGCTGTGCTCGGCGAGATAGGCCTCCGCGACGGTCTGCGCATTGTCGATGATGGCGCGTGTGCGGGTCGAGAACCAGGCATCGAGTCCGCGGTCGAGCGTGACGCTGGCGAACACGGCGACCAGCACGGCGGGAAGTGCCGCGACGAGCCCGAACATGGTGATCAGCCGAACGTGCAGCCGGGCGCCGGCGGCGCCCTTCTCGCGCCCGCGCCACACCGCGCTGAGCTGCCACGCGATCATCGCGACCATCGCCACCACTAGGGCGGCATTGGCGGCGAGCAGGCCGAACACGACCTCGTCATTGGGGGCGAAGCGGGTCTGGCCGGTCAGGATCAGATAGGTGGTCAGCGCCAGCACCACCGCGATCGCCACCACCGAGATGCCCAGGGTGAACTGCATGCGCGGCGCGGCGGCGGGGTCGGCAATCGGAGAATTGGTCGCTATGTCACGCGACGTGGCGGCCATGTGCCCTCCTCGTGCGTCGCGCCGGAGCCGGCCGACGCTGCGTGGCGGCAAGTGTGCCCCCACCCCCTGATGCTAATCAACAACAATGTGGCGAATCTGCGACAGGTGGACGGCCACTCATTGCTTACGGCTTCGGCGTGCGTATGACGCGGATGTCGAGCTCGCGAATTTTCTTGCGCAGGGTATTGCGGTTGAGGCCGAGCAGCTCGGCCGCCTTGATCTGGTTGCCGCGCGTCGCCGCCAGCGCGTGGGCGATCAGCGGACGCTCGATATCGCGCACGATACGGCCGTACAGGCCGACCGGCGGCAGCGCGTCGGGAAACTGTGCGAAATAGGCGCTGAGGTGGCGCTCGACCCGTTCGGCGAGGCTTCCATCGCCGCTCTCGTGGCGCCGCTCCGGCGCCGGCATCATCTGCGCCAGCTCGCCGGCGACGATTTCCTCGGTGATGGTTTCCTGTGGATAGAGCGCCGTCAGCCGGCGGATCAGGTTCTCCAGCTCGCGCACATTGCCCGGCCAGTCGTGCCCGCGCAGCCGCGCCAGCGCCTTGCCGTCGATTTCCTTGCGCGCCAGCCCCTGCTCCGCCGCCTGGCGCAGAAACAGCCGCGCCAGGTCCGGTATGTCCTCCAGCCGCTCGCGCAGCGGCGGCAGCCGGATCGGCACGACATTCAGCCGGTAGAACAGATCCTCGCGGAACAACCCCTGATTGATCTGATGCGCGAGCTGGCGGTGCGTGGCGGCGACGATGCGCACATTGCTCTTGATCGAGGTGGCGCCGCCGACCGTTGTGAACTCGCCCTCCTGCAATACCCTGAGCAGCCGCGTCTGCGTCTCGAGCGGCATGTCGCCGATCTCGTCGAGAAACAGCGTTCCGCCCTCCGCCTGCTCGAAGCGGCCGGCGCTGCGCGCCGTCGCCCCCGTGAACGCGCCCTTTTCGTGCCCGAACAGTTCCGCCTCGATGAGGTCGCGCGGCACCGCGGCCATGTTGATGGCGACGAACGGCCCGTTGCGGCGGGCGCCGAAGTCGTGCAGCGCGCGCGCCACCAGCTCCTTGCCGGTGCCCGACTCGCCGGTGATCATCACCGTGAGGTCGGTCTGCACCAGGCGCGCCAGTACACGGTAGATTTCCTGCATCGCCGCCGAGCGGCCGACCAGCGGCAGGTTCTCGTTCTCGTCGGCGGCCGGGCCCGCCGGGCGCGGCGCCCGCCGCGGCTCGGCCAGGGCGCGTCCGACAATGGCGGTCAGCTCGTTCAGGTCGAACGGCTTGGGCAGATATTCATAGGCGCCGTGCTCGGCCGCCGAGATCGCCGTCATCAGCGTGTTCTTGGCGCTCATCACGATGACCGGCAGCGAGGGCCTGAGCTTGCGGATGCGCGGCAGGAGCTCGAATGCGCTCTCGTCGGGCATCACCACGTCGGTGATCACGACGTCGCCCTCGCCCTTGGAGATCCAGCTCCACAGCGTCGCGGCATTGCTGGTGAGGCGCACCGTGTAGCCGGCGCGCGCCAGCGCCTGGTTGAGCACGGTGCGGATGGCGCTGTCATCGTCGGCGACGAGAATCTGACCGCTCGGCATACTGGCCTCACTCCTCGGGCGCGGGACCGTGATGCATCGGCATCAGGATCCTGAAACGGGTGCCGCGCGGGCTGGAATCGCATTCGATGACGCCGCCATGATCGCCGACGATCTTGGCGACCAGGGCAAGCCCGAGGCCGGAGCCGCCGGCGCGGCCCGACACGAAGGGCTCGAACATGTGCGGCACGAGCTCGTCCGGCACGCCCGGCCCGTTGTCGGCGACCGTGAATTCGAGCGGCAGATTGGTGCGGTCGCGCAGGCCCGGAACCGACAGCCGCATGCCGGGCAGGAACGCGGTCTTGAGCGTGATCTCGCCCTCGCCGCGCCGCCCCTCCAGCGCCTCCGCGGCGTTCTTCACCAGATTGAGGAACACCTGGATCAGCTGGTCGCGGTCCCCCGGCACCGGCGGCAGCGAGGGATCGTAGTCCTCGATGAAGCGGACATCCTTGGCCACGCCCGCCGCCGCGATGCGTCTGGCGCGGTCGAGCACGGCGTGGATATTGACCGGGCGACGCTCGATCGGGCGGTCATGCGAGAACAGCTCCATGCGGTCGACCAGCGTGCAGATGCGGTCGCTTTCGTCGCAGATGAGCTGGGTCAGCGCCAGGTCGTCCTTGCCGACGGTGGCGGAGAGCAGCTGCGCCGCGCCGCGGATTCCCGACAGCGGGTTCTTGACTTCATGGGCGAGCAGCGCGGCGAGCCCGGAAACCGACCGCGCCGCGCCGCGATGCGACAGCTGCCGGTCGATCTTGGTCGCCATGGTGCGCTCGAGCAGGACGATCATCACCGCGCCCGGCCGCTCGGCCACCGGCGCCACCTGAATGTCGACGAGCCGGGCATGCGCGTCGTCCGGCAACGCCAGATCGACGGCGTACTCATTGACCGCGCCGCCGCGCCGGCGCACCTGGTCGATCAGCGCCGGGAGCGGACTCGAAAAGGCAACGATGTCGGATATGCGGTGGCGGCGGAGATAGTTGTTGCTGGCGCGGAAGAACTGCTCCGCGGCGTCGTTGGCGAGCAGGATGGCGTCGTCCTCCGCCACCATGAGGATGGGGTGCCACAACGCGCGCAGCACCGCCTCGGCGTTGCTGTTCTGATTGCTATTCTGGGCGGCCGCGCCGCTGTCGGCGGAATCCGCGCTCACGCCGCCGCCCGCCTGTCGAGAAGCTCGTAGAAGCGCGCCAGATGGCCGATGACGCATACCGGGTCGGTTTCCATGCACACCAGCCTGCGCCAGCCCCGCGCGTCGGCGACACGGCCGGCGTGGCGCTCGATCGCCCAGCCGAGGTGCTTGCGCGCGCATCGCGCCCCGTGCTCGCGGCCGTAATGGGCGAGCGTCCGGCGGTACAGGCGGCGCATGATCTCGAACTCGCCCGACGGCGACGGGTCGGCGGCGACGCGCCCGGAGCTCAGATATTCGGCGACCTGGCCCGGAAACCACGGCCGGCCCTGGGCGCCGCGCCCGATCATCACCGCATCGGCGCCGCTGGCTTTCAGGATCGCCGTCGCGTCGGCGAGCGTGCGGATGTCGCCATTCGCGACCACCGGGATCGCGACGGCGCCCTTGACCTCGCCGATCGCCGCCCAGTCGGCGCGCCCTTCGTAGAACTGGCAGCGCGTGCGGCCATGCACCGTGATCATCGCCGCGCCAGCCCGCTCCGCCGCGCGCGCCAGCGCCGGCGCGTTGCGGCTCGCGTCGTCCCAGCCCAGCCGCATCTTCACCGTCACCGGCAGCCGGCAGGCGCCGGCCACCGCGTCGACCAGTCGCAGCGCGCGGTCCGGCTCGCGCATCAGCGCGGCGCCGGAAAGCCCGCCGGTCACCTTCTTGGCCGGGCAGCCCATATTGATGTCGATGATGTCGGCGCCGAGGCCTTCGGCGATCCGCGCGGCCCGCGCCATCGCCTCGGGCTCGCGCCCGGCAAGCTGCACGATCAGGGGCTCGCGCCCGCCCGGCGTCGCATGGCCGACGACACGGCGCAGCGCCTCGGGCTTGCTGTGCGCGAGTTCCGGGCTCGCGATCATCTCGCAGACCACGGCGGGCGTGCCGAGCTCGCGCGCCGTGCGCCGCAGCGGCGCGTCGGTGATGCCCGACATTGGCGCCAGAAACACCCGGCCTGCGATCGCAGTCGGGCCAATGGCCAGGGAATCGGAAGACGGGTGCACAGTTATTGCCTAGAATTTGATCATTTAGTGCTATTGCCTTACTTGACGGCAGTTCCTGCGTCAATCCCGGCCTGATGCCGCCTGCCCCTGGCCCGCCCCTGGCCTGCCCCGGCTTGCCGCGCTTGACCGGCAGCGCGATCGGTGCGAGCCCAATCCGATGTCAGTTGCGGGGGGATGGTTTGGCCGGCGAGCTTGCAGACCAGGTGGTTGCGCTGATCATGGCGGCGGGCCGGGGAAGCCGTGCCGCCACCCCCGGCGACGCCGGCGCCAAACAATATGCGCTGGCCGGCGGCAGG
>Ga0326597_10003981_pt1 | contig 20945 bp, 27 predicted proteins | sample RVTome_12_FD_203789 | JGI IMG/M metagenome (GOLD analysis project Ga0326597, IMG submission 203789) | Soil microbial communities from uranium-contaminated site in the Upper Colorado River Basin, Wyoming, United States - RVT100D185 | ecosystem: Environmental > Terrestrial > Soil > Contaminated >...
CATGGGGTCGATTATTTTTTGTGGCTCCCAACCGTCGACGGAGATGCCCCATCGCCAGATAAACTAGAACTAGGTGTCCGTACGATTGAATTTTTTGTTAAAAAAGGGATCAAGATGTACATCCATTGTAAAAACGGACACGGGAGAGCGCCAACATTGTACATCGCCTATCTCGTAAAAAGCGGGATGGATTTTGATGCGGCGTTCTCCTCATTGAAGCAAAAACGTCCAGGAATACACCTTACAGAAAAGCAAGTCCATGCATTAAAAACATATGAAACCCGAATTCAAAAATGAAGAAGAGCGGCTGGCGGCGTTTGAGTTGCTTCGGGCGCAAACACACAAGCGGATGGAGAAAGAAGTAAAAGAACGCGAGGAGCGCAACCCTGTTCCAAGCGAGGAAGAAGCTTTTCTCGGGGCGTTTGCCGAGATGCTTGAGCCGCAAGTGCGCGATGCGGCTATTGCGATGGTCAAAAAAGGCTACATGCCCGAGTCGTCGGGATTTTATGGGGATCATGAAACCTATCAAGCCATTGATGGATATTTTGATCTTACGCAAACGGAATCACGAGCCGTAGAAGAGTCGGGAGGGAATGTCCTTTCGTCCGATCAATTAGGATTCCCAGGCTTTGGAGAAATATGGCAACAAATTCGATTTGATACGGAGAGTCCTGATCTTGAAGCGATGAAGCGTAGATGGGACGCGATCGCGGAAGCACTTCCCGCGCGATCAGAATCCGCACCTCCGTCCGTGAACGGTGACTTTGAATTTCTCCAGAAGTACGCTCCAACCAGAACAGACATCGAGGCGGCCGTGCTCAAGCGCCGTCTGGCGGTGAGTGAATCCCATCCTGATGTAGTCAAAGAGATGGAGGAGCGGATCGCCAAGATCGAATCCGGAGAATCGACACGCGTTGAATCTTCGTAACCATCGCCCTTCGATTCGAATTGTGCTATCATGGTTATAATAACTCCTCTTTAACAGAGAGAAATATATGCATCAGGCTCCAAAATGGACGATGTGGGCGTACGGTATTGGCGTCCTCATCATTCTCGCGACACACATTTACATGCTCGTCGCCGGTCTTCCCGAAGAGCAAATGGTTCCACACGCGGTGTTGAACCTCGTCGCCGCTGTTCTGCTCGTTGCAGGTTGGTGGAAGAGCAGATAAGATAGAGTTGAAAACAGGTCGACCGCGGCCTGTTTTTGTTTGTCCGGGCTTGACGAGGATCAAAAAAAGGCGTACTATCCTTGCTTGAGCCACCTCTTTTGACTCAAGTGGAGAACGCCTTGATTACTGACCCAAAAGTTGTCCGCGTCCAGATCGCCAAGGATGCGCAAGCCCTGTGGGGGCGCGTGCTCTCGCTCGGCGCAGTCGCGACCATCGTTGCAGCTGCCTGCTTCTTCTCCCAGATTCCGGCGCTCGAATACGTCGGCATGCTCATCCTGTTCGGCTACGTCCTGGCCTGCAGCATCTGGATGCGACGCCTCTCGGACCGCGCGGTGGCCGCGCGACTGATTCCCGAGCCGGCCTTCGATTCGCGGACCACCAGGGCCGCCCGGCGTCGCGCCGATCGCGGCACCGAGTGATGCAGGAGGCACAATGTTCATTCAGCGACTTCTCGTCCTGACGGCCCTGGCGCTCGTGCCAATCGCGGCGTGTGCCTCGAATCCGACTGATCCCTACAACATGAAGTTCATGCCTCCTGTGTGTGACAACAGCGGATTTTACCCCTGCATTTACCAGGGGAGGCTGATCACCAACTCGGTCGAGGATCCGAGGAAGGTGGATGACAAGGGCAAGTTGAAGCCCTTGAAACCCCGCCTGTGTCCTTTCGGAGAGGAGTGGGGCCTCATCGTCGAGCAACAGAAGTTCCCCGAACCGGCAAAGGTGACCGTAGGATGTCGTCCATTTGGGGGGAAGAAGGGGTCGGAGCTGGAACCTGTTGTGAAAGAGCCGGAGCCAGAGCGCGCGCCCACGACCGTGGTGCACAGCGAGCTTGTTCCCAAGACTGTGCCGGTCGAGAAGATAGAACCGAAGGAGGAGTCGGAGGAGATCTTCAGCTTCGTCACGGCTGACCGAGTTCTGTGCCTGATCGTCGGATTCCTGATCTGCGGATTGGTGCTCATGGGACCTCGGAGGGAATAGGCCGCCACCAGCAACCTTCTGCCATCGCTCACACTCGAGCGATTTTTTTATTCCACGTTTTGACTCGATGTTTCCTTGACAAAACGGGCTCGGAGGTGTATCCTCCTTTCTTCTCTCTAAAACTTTGGGAAGACCTGAGAAACCTCTGGAGGAAGAAATGACAAGCTCGTTTTTGGACGCGATGCACAGCCTGCGTGACTTGCAGGTTTTGAGACTGATGATCTTCGTTCCGACAAGTGTCGACAAGGCGGTGTTGGAAGCGGGACAGGTGCCGCGCCCGTACATCACCATGCTCGAGCTGGTCACCGCCATGACGGCCATGAACCCGCCCCACCCGATCGTCGATCGACGGCCGAACGACCACCTGGTCGACCACTCGAACATCCTGTCCAATCGCGGACCGGATCTGCAAGCCCTTCTCACCGGACTCGTGTTCCTCAGCCAGCAGAACGAGCACATTCCGGACGAGATCGGCCAGCGCCGCTACTTCCTTCGGTTCGCAGATCTGAGCTTCACCGTCCAGGGCGAACGCGTGAACGGCAGCAGCGAGATCTAGCTCCGCACGGCATCTCCTCGAGGTGCCTTTTTTCTTTGCCTCTGCGTTCGCACGATTTCGCGATGACCGAGATCTTCGTTTTATTCGCCAAAGAAAAAGAGCCACCTGTTGTGGCTAGTCGCGCTCGAAGGGCTTGTTCAGCCGGAGCGCGATGTCAAGGATATGCTCGATGCCGTCTGGCACTTTGGCGCGCAGGTCTTTTGCAAGGCTTGCTGCTGTCTTCGGGATGAGCACGTGCGCAGCCGCGATGTGCGAGATCAGGCCCGGATGCTTGGTGAACAGACCGTTCGCAGTAACTTCCGTGATTTGTCTGTCCTTGCAACTGAACTGGAATTCTCCCTTCTCGATCAGCGCATCAGGCGTGGGGTTTTCCGCAAGGATCTGTTCGGTCGCCTCTGCGGAAAAACCGTTGTCCGCCAGCCATCTACCGAGGAAGGCCTTGGCTGCCTGGGATCCCTCGGGAATGACCAGGTCCTTGCCAACAAGCTTGTTAAGGGCCTGTTTGGCTTCCTGAAGGAGGGATTGTTGCTCCTCAACAATGTATCCAGGGGCGTTCAATTTGGCCATGCGATCAAGGAGGTCGCCTCGGCACAGGATGCGAATCACGTGCCTTCCGATTTTGAGCTTCTCTTGGTCGGGGATACGGTGGACCGACTCATGGAAGGTCAATTGGAAACCTTTTGGGTCCATCCCGATCGTGACGAAGGTATTCGTCACGATGCCGTCCTCGGAACCAGCGAAGCCGGAGACGAACAGGGCGAAGGCACGCTTGCCTTTATGGCAGAGAACTTCCCTATCCAGAATAGCTGACGTGAAGGTTTGCTTCAGGAAGACATGGCGCTTGCTGTGGCCGATCATGCCGAGGATTCCTTGCCGCCCGGCATGAACCGTTCGCCAGTGATTTGGCAGAACGTGCCAGCAGAAGCGTTCGGCGCGATCACGCCGGAGCGTGACGATTTTCTCCATCCAGTCATCGAACATCATCGGGTGCCCGGCATCCGGTTCGATGGCGAATTCTTGTTCCCAATAATCGCTGTTCAGCGGCGGATCGATTGGGGCCGCCGTGCCGATGTGCGAATCGAATTCTGCCGCCTGGACGATGGCCTTCTGAAGGTCCTCTTCGGTCACGAAGAAGTTGCCGTAGTCTGCAAGGCAGAGGCTCTCAAAGTCAAAGAACTGGTCCATTATTTCCCCCGTGGAGTTGGACGGAGCATCCTAGGTGGATTTAGAGTTTTTGTCAATAATTTCATTGCCGTAAGCTGGAAAACGTGGGAAACTCATGCTACATGAAATCTTGGTTTGTCTATATGCTTCGTTGCAAAGATGGATCTTTGTATACCGGCGTTACCATCGATTTGGAAAAACGCATCCAGGCGCACAATGCAGGAACGGGCGCGAAGTACACGCGCGGGCGCGGGCCCGTGAGACTTGTTTGGAGCGAAAAGATTGGGTCGGAAGGCGAAGCGAAAACGCGCGAAGCAGAGTTGAAAAAGTTGACGAGACGAGAAAAGGAAGAACTTATTACTTCTTGAGTTTGTCGAAGGGCAGTGAGTCGCATGAAAACAGTTGTCATCGCACACAATATTCGAAGCATGCACAACGTCGGGGCGATCTTCCGTGCGGGTTATTGTTTTGATATCGAAAGGCTTTACTTGACCGGATACACCGCCGCTCCGCCACGTGACGAGATTTCAAAAGTCTCGCTCTCGACCGATGAGTTTGTCGATTGGGAATATCGGGAGGACGTCGATGCACTCCTGGTCGAGTTACATGAGCGCGGATACTTAATCGCCGCGCTTGAGCTCGACAAGCGTGCCGTGGACATTCGGACGTTTGCAACCGACAAGCCGGTCGCGCTCATTTTAGGATCGGAAGTGGAAGGTGTGGCGCCGGAGCTCCGCGATCTCGCGGATGTCATTTTAGAGATCCCGATCAAGGCTGGCCGCACCTCGCTTAACATTTCCGTTGCGACCGGCATCGCCCTGCACGAGCTGTCGAAGCGGTAGCCGACACTGTGCTATAATCGGTTCGTATGATTCCAGATAAGATCGTCTATATTGCCGACGAGGTGATTCAATCGATTCCGCTCAAGGATAACGGGGAAAAATTGGTGAACGTATACGATCATGTGCTTGCGCGTCGGGCAAAGGTGCGGACAGTTGAAAGTGTCCGGCTTCGAGAGGGAATTGTGGATAAGCTCATTGCCGCGCAGAATTTTGTCCCCGAAGGGTATGTGCTTTTTGTCGTGGATGGTTGGCGCGATCCGGAAAAGCAGGGCGAGCTTTGGCAGGCGTATCGAGCTGAGTTGGCAAAGCGTCACGAAGACTGGCTGGAATCAGAAATCGACGCGGCCGCATCAAAACTCTATTCTCCGCCTGGATCGGTAATGCCACACGCAACCGGCGCGGCATTCGACATCACGCTTTTAGATGCCGGTGAGAATATCGTTCCGATGGGAACGCAGATTAACGTGGACGCAGAGTCCACTGAGAATCGCACGTATACGCGCGCGCAAAATATCAGCAAGGAACAAATTGCGCATCGAAACATGTTGATCGAAGCATTGGGCAGCGTCGGATTTATCAATTATCCAACCGAATGGTGGCACTGGTCATCTGGCGACCAGTACTCTGCGTATATTCATGAGCAGCCGTTTGCTGTATACGGGCCGGTCAAAGGGGATTCATAAAACGGATTTTAGAAATTCTGGTAAGCGAGATGATATGAAAAAGAAACAGTTTATAAAAGCCTTTTGGGTGGTCGCGAGCATCATGATCATTCTCAGCATGGTGATGTTTACGTTCAGTTTTGGGTTCTAACGGGCTAGAGATCCTTACGCCCTCGATACAAACTCGGGCTCAGGATGACGGAAAACGGAGCAGGGCAAGAAGCTTTCTGTCATCCTGAGGAACCGGCTAAGCCGGTGACGTAAGGATCTTTCGATGTCAGAACAATAGAAAGTGAGTTGGGAAGCTTGTCCAATCATGGTCGATCTTCCTAACTATCTTTCTATGTCCGAGAAGCACTGGAAGTTTGCTGAGTCGATTTCTGGCGAGGTGAAACAGGAATTTCCGGAGCTTGATCCGCTTGTTTTGCAGTTGCTTGTAAATCGTGGCGTGCGAAGTCAAGAAGAGATCGATGTGTTTCTTGGTCCCGATTGGAGCCGAGATACGTTTGACCCGTTTTTGTTTACGCGAATGCGTGAGGCTGTCGATCGTGTGTTTGCTGCGTTTGCGGCCGGTGAAGTCATAACGGTGCACGGGGATTATGATGCCGACGGCGTGTGCGGAAGTGCGGTCATTGTTTCGACGCTCCGGCAAATCGCTCGCGCAATGAATTTCGACGAAGATCGCATTTCTTCTTACATTCCCCATCGCGAAAAAGAAGGATACGGCATGTCGGTTTCCACTATCGAACATCTCAACGAACACGATAAAACAAAACTTGTCATCACGGTTGACTGCGGCATTAGCAACAAAGAGGCGATTGATCGCGGAAAAGAACTTGGCATCGACACAATCGTCTGCGACCACCACACCATGCCCGAGGAACTTCCGATTTCGGCGATTCTCATTCATCCACTCGTGCCGGGAGAAACGTATCCGAACAAGTATCTGTGCGGAACGGGTGTCGCTTTCAAGCTCGCGAGTGCACTTATTATAGAAGCGCGGAATCGTGGCGCGGCGTTTGCTGAGGGTCATGAAAAGTGGTTGCTCGACCTGGTTGCGATTGCGACCGTGACGGACGTGATGGAATTGCAGGGCGAGAATCGTGTGCTCGAGACATTCGGTCTGCTCGTTTTAAACAAGACAAAGCGCGCCGGTTTGAAAAAACTTGTCGAGATTGCCGGAGGTAAGTGGGGAGCACTCGATACGGTTTCCATTGGTTTTGTGATTGGTCCGCGCTTGAATGCGGCCGGCCGAATGAGCCATGCCAACGAAGCCCTGAACCTCTTGCTTGAAGAGGACGAAGGAACGGCAGCGATGTTGGCGGAAAAGTTGAATCAAACAAATCTCGACCGCCGTTCGGTTTCCGATGCGATGTACAAGGAAGCTCTCGGCCAGCTGGGTGAGATTGGCGACGATGCGTTACTTGTGGTGACGCATGATTCTTGGTCGCCGGGTATTGTTGGTCTTGTCGCCGGGAAGATCTTGTCCGATTTTGGTCGGCCGGTTTTCGCTATCGGGAGGCATGGCGAAACGTACGTCGGTTCGGGGAGAAGTCCGGACGGTTTCGATATTACCGGTGCGCTTCGCCGTGCATCCGAGTTTCTTGAAAAATTCGGCGGGCATCCGCAAGCGTGTGGATTTTCCGTGTCGTCGGAAAATCTCGAAGCGGCCATCGAGTGCATGAAAACCTATGCGGCCGAGCACGCGGCAGAAGATATGCTCCAGCCGACCCTGCACATCGATGCGGAGATTTCACTCGACGATATTTCTTGGGATCTCGTCGAAGCCGTGCGTTCTTTTGCTCCGTTCGGTCGGGGAAATCCGCAACCGCTCTTTGCCATCCGCGGAGCCGAAGTGATGCAAATCGACACGGTCGGCAAGGATGGCTCGCATTTGAAACTGACGGTGCGATCAGAGCGTGGTAAAATATGGCAGATGATCGGTTTTCGATTTGGTTTGCACGCAGAGCGGTTGTCGGTTGGGTCCCGCATCGACGTCGTCGCAGAGCTTGGAGAAAATCGTTGGAATGGCCGGAGGGACGTGCAAATAAAGATTGAGGATTTGAAATACTAGCTATGCCAAAACAGGTACGCATTTATACTGACGGAGGTTCGCGCGGAAATCCAGGGCCAGCGGCTTCGGCTGCAGTGATTAAATCGCTTGATGCCGGACGCGAAGGCGAGGTCATCGACACGGCGACTCGGTTTTTGGGAACGACCACCAACAACATTGCCGAATACACGGCCATCCTCATCGGACTCGAACGGGCAAAACACATCGGTGCCACGCATGTGGAAATGTACATGGATTCGGAACTTGCCGTTAAGCAGCTCAAAGGTGAGTATAAAGTCAAAAATGCGGGCATTGCGAAAATTTTTCTCAAGGTCTGGAATCTCAAGAATGATTTTCGTTCTGTGACCTTTACCCATGTAAGGCGCGAAAAAAACAAGGAAGCGGACGCTCTTGTGAATAAGAGTTTGGATGAACATCTTGGGACGTAGGGTGTTGGGCGTAGGAATCTGTGGTCTTTGTATGCTATACTAGATACACTATGGCGCTATTTGGCGGTTCAAAATCTTCCAGTTACCTCGGCGTGGATATCGGTGCCGGGGGAATTAAGGTTGTTGAACTTTCTGGAGATAAAGGACGTCCTAAGCTCATGACCTACGGCTACGTGGAATTCTCCGCACAGGATGCGGTTGGTTCGCCGTTTGATGATCCGAAAGCAACGGGCACATCGCTTGGCGGCCTCATGAAAGCCGCAGGAGTCAAAACCACACAGGCCATGGCGGCTCTCCCACTTTCGAGTGTTTTTTCCGCGATCATTGCCGTGCCGAGAAAAAAAGATGAAAAGGAAATGAAGCCGCTCATCGACGCTCAAGTTTCTAAACTCACACCGCTTCCGCTTCAGGAGATGATCACATATTCGACGTTCATCGATGACATAAAACAATCAGAAGAGCCAAAAAAGAAAAAGAAAAACAAAAAAGAATCTGAATCGGAAGGAATAAAAGAACCGAAGACGCCGGAGAAAAAACCCGGGAATTATGTGCGTGTGCTTGTAACCGGTGCGGCAAAAACACTCGTGCAGAAATACATTTCCATTTTCAAACAAGCTAAACTCGAGCTCAAGGCAATCGATACCGAATCATTTGCGCTTATTCGTTCACTTGTCGGTAAAGACCGAAGTGCGATCATGATTCTCGACCTCGGAACAAAACGCACGAATCTCACAATCGTAGAAAAAGGAATTCCGGTTTTGACGCGCAGCATCAACATTGGCGGCATGTCCGTGACCAAGCGGATTATGGAGCAGATGGGGATGCCCGAAGAGCAGGCCGAGCGCATGAAACGAGATTTGGGAACAATGGAAGGAGCGGGGCCGACGGTTGCCGGGGGCATGCCTGCGATTTTGGAATCGATGATGCATCCGATTATCAACGAGATTCAGTATGCGTTTCAGCTTTATGCCGGCATGGAGCTTACGGAATTTAAAAAAGTGGAAAAGGTTATTATCACGGGAGGAACCTCACATCTTCCGCGCATTCCCGAATATCTTTCCGAAACGCTTAATTTAAATGTGTATCGAGGTGATCCTTGGGCGCGCGTTGTCTTCCCGAGTGACTTACGTCCGGTGCTGGATGAAATTGGTCCGCGCATGAGCGTTGCGGTCGGGCTTGCCATGCGGGATATCGAATAGTCTATGCCACGAGGAGTCAAAAAGAAAAAGATTTTGATTATCGATCCGGATGCATTTCTCGCGGGGATCTACGCGCGGCGATTTGAGCAAGGAGGTTTTTCTGTGATGGTGAACGAGTCGTTAAAAGAAGCGGAAAAAATTCTTCGGGAAAAAAACTTGGATGCAATCTTGATTGACTTGGAAACCGTTCCGGAAGGTCTTTCCTTCTTGAAAAAAATTCGTAGCAAACTCGCAAACGATCTGGCACTTATTGTTTTGACAAAACTTGGGGACAAAACAATGATCGATACTGCCATGCAGGCAGGCGCAGATGCTTACCTGCTCAAGGGTCACTTTGTGCCATCGGAGGTGGTGGAGAAGGTTGAGCGGCTCGTTTTGCGAGCGCAGGAATAGCGTGGATTGACCTTCTTCGCTCTGCCAGACTTCCAGATATCATGTTATACTTTCACCATATAAGAACCTATGAATAAAAAAGGATTCACCTTGCTCGAGCTCCTCGTTGTCCTTGCGATTATCGGTATTGTTGGAGTTTTGGCCGCTGTGGCGGTAAATTCTGCCCGATCTCAGCAAAGGGATGCATCGCGGCTTTCCCATGTTCGGCAATTCCAATCAGCACTCGAAGACTTTTTTAACGAGACAAATAGCTATCCACAGGGCGAGAGTTTGCCACTTGGGGATAGCGCACAGAGTGCGTGTTTGAGTGCAGATGGGTTTTTGGCGGATTGTTCAACAGAAAACACGGTCTTTATGCGGATTGTGACGCCAACGCTTGCAAAAGGATTGGACGGCGCGGTTTTGTGCGGAACACCTTCGCGACAAGCATTTTGTTACTCGCAGTCGCTCAGCGGTGCCGGTTACCAGATTGAATTCGAACTTGAAAACGGCCTTCGCGAGCTCGGTCTTGTGAAGGGTATCAACTGTGCAAGTCCAGACGGCATGGAGGGCGGTCGTTGTTCATAATTTTACGGTTCTATGCTCCTTGGAGGGCTTCTCGTCTTTACTATTGGTACGATCATCGGGAGTTTTTTAAACGTCGTTGTTTTACGCACAAACCAGGGTCGTTCCATTGTCAAAGGTCCTTCTTCTTGCGTGCACTGCCACGTGCAGATCAAACCGTACGACATGGTTCCGATCATTAGTTTTTTCTTGCTCGATCGGAAATGCCGGAATTGCAAACAACCGATTTCTTGGCAATATCCTCTTGTTGAATTTTCAACGGGTCTCATATTTGCTCTTTTTTTTCTCCGGTATGTTTACGCGTTTTCCATGCCGCTTGGCCTCACAGCAGATTTGTGGATCATTTTCCTGTTGCGTGACCTTGCGTTCATGACATTTTTGATCGTTCTTTTTGTCTACGACCTGCGCTACATTCTCATTCTTGACCGGTTTACGTTTCCCGCCATGGTGCTTGCGCTGACCTTTAATCTTCTGCTTGGCATGGATCCATTGTCACTGCTTGTTGGAGCGGCGGTTGTTGGTGGCTTTTTCTTCATCCAATTTGTCATTTCTCGCGGAGAATGGGTGGGGGGAGGCGATGTTCGTATGGGTGCTCTGATCGGACTTATGTTGGGTCTTCAGCAAGGTCTGATCGCGCTGTTTCTTGCCTACATGATCGGTGCGCTTGTTGGCTCGTTGCTCCTTTTGAGTGGTCGGGCCCAGTTCCAGACCAAAATTCCAATGGGAACATTTCTTGCCGTCGGAACATTTATCGCTCTGTTTACCGGAACCGCCATCATGAATTGGTATCTTGCTTTTTTCTAAAAACACTGCTATAAGACGCGTGACAAAAGGTCGTTCTGCGACTTTTTGTGAATCGTTTTACCATCGGGAGGAACTCGCATGAGTCCGTTTGATATCGAAGATGCCAAGCAGTCTATCGGAAACATCATCGGCGAGCAGGTCGCCAAGCAGGGTGGCGTGACCGCACAGATCGAGGGTATCATCCTTTTCGAGCTCCAGCGGATGCAGCTCGCCACCAGCCAGACTCGGGTGGTGATCGGTGAGGATAGTGTCACGATCACGCCGACGCGTGTCGGGCCGATCAAGATCACCGTGCAGGCCGCCCGTGAAGTGATCAAGATCGACTTTGATGACGAGGCCATGAAGGCATACCTGGACGCTCTCCAGAAAAAGCCGGCCGTCGCCTAAGAAGACACAACTGCGCGCCGCCGACCTTGGGGAAGGCGGTTTTTTCTTTGTGAATCATTTTGGTTCTGTGGAATCGTCCTGTCTGTCATTTTTCTGATATACTGGCTTCTGTTATGACGAAATCCGAAGCGAAGGAGCGCATTCTAAAACTTCGAAAATCCATCGATACATATCGATACGAATATCACGTCCTGGATAAGCAATCTATCTCGGACGCAGCTTTAGATTCGCTCAAGCACGAACTGTACAAACTTGAGCAAGCGCATCCGGATCTCATTACACCAGATTCGCCGACTCAGCGTGTGGGAGGAAAAGCCCTGGAAAAGTTCGAGAAGGTCACGCACAAGACGCGCATGCTTTCAATGGAGGATGTCTTTTCTCTGGAAGAATTTGAAAAGTGGTACGAGCGGGTGAAGAAACTTGTTGGAAAGAAACAACTCGATCTTTTTCTGATGCCCAAGCTCGACGGTCTCGCTATTTCACTTGTTTACGAAAACGGTTTGCTCAAAACCGGAGCGACACGTGGCGATGGGTTGGTTGGTGAAGATGTTACGCAGAATGTGAAAACGATCGAATCGATTCCGCTCAAACTTCGCGAGCCAAAGGGAAAGAAATTGCCGGAGCGGATAGAAGTTCGCGGTGAAGTGTATTTTTCGTTAAAGGTTTTTGAGAAGCTCAACAAACAGCTCAAAAAAGAAGGGAAGATTGAGCACGCGAATCCGCGCAATACCGCGGCTGGTTCAGTTCGACAGCTTGATCCGCACATTACAGCAGAGCGGAAACTTTCGTTCGTGGCATGGGATTTGGTGACGGATGCAGGACAAGTTCATCAGTCAGAGGAATGGGAGTTCTTAAAAGAGATTGGTTTTCTTCCAACGCCCGAGTCGGGTGTTGTGAGTTCCGTTCTGAAAGCACAGGCTCAGTACAAGAAACTTTTGAAAAAGCGTCCATCGCTCGATTATTGGATTGACGGCATGGTCGTTCGCGTGAACGATAATGATGTGTATGACCGTCTTGGTGTGGTCGGGAAGACGCCGCGTGGTTTGGTGGCGTGGAAATTTCCGGCTGAAGAAGTGACCACGATTGTCGAAGATATCGAATGGACCGTCGGTCGAACCGGAGCAGTCACACCGGTCGCCGTTCTGAAACCTACCGCTGTCGGAGGGACGATTGTGAAACATGCCAGCCTCCATAATTACGACGAAATCAAACGGCTCGATGTCCGTATTGGCGACACAGTCATCTTGTACAAAGCCGGTGATGTGATTCCAAAAGTGAAGAATGTGCTGAAGGATTTGCGTTCAAAAGAGGCAAAAGCAGTCCGACCGCCAAGAACGTGTCCGGTTTGTCACGAGCCTTTGATGCGCAAAGAAGACGAGGTCGCAATTTTATGTATCAATCGCAACTGTCCGGCACGTGATCGCGAGCGTGTCATGCATGCGGTTCGTGCGTTTGAAATCGATGGATTCGGTCCGCAAACGGCGGCCGCACTTCTTGATCGCGGCATCATTCAATCGCCGGCAGAGCTTTTCAAACTGGAACCATCCGACTTTCTCGAACTGGAAGGATTTGCGGAGATCTCAGCAAACAAAGTCGTTGATGCGATTCAAGCCAAGAAGCGTGTTGACCTCAGCCGATTCATTATGGGACTCGGCATTAAACATATCGGAGAGGAGAATGCGATTGTCCTTGCAGATGCATTCAGGTCGTTGGATGCACTCAAAAACACGTCGGCAGAAGATCTTGAAGCCATTCCGGGAATCGGTAAGAAAGTTGCGGATAGCGTGGTGGATTTCTTTTCGCAAGAATACAATTTAGATCTCATTGCGGAGTACAAAAAGAACGGTGTGAAGATTTTCCCTCCGAAAAAGAAAGGAACGCAACCCTTGAAAGGCAAAACATTCGTCGTGACCGGAACGTTAGAAAAATATTCTCGTGAAGAGGTCAAGGATCTGATTCGTCAGCACGGTGGGGATGTATCCGGGTCGGTGAGCAAAAAAACGGATTTTGTGGTTGCGGGAGAGGAACCGGGTTCAAAATTCGACAAGGCAAAAGAGCTCGGAATTAAGATCTTGCCCGAAGATGAATTTTTGCGTATGATCAGCTCGTAATCTATGGCATTTACAGATGAGGACATTCGGCACATCGCACACCTCTCTCGTCTCCAGGTAAGCGACGAGGATGTGGCAACCTATCGAGACCAACTCGGCGCGATTTTGGAATACGTGAACAAATTGAAGGAGCTCGACACAGAAAACGTTCCCGAACTCGCTCACGCGGCCGGTGTCGTGAATACGTTGCGTAAAGATGAGGTCGTGGGATGTGAGTCGAACGTGCGCGATGCAGCCATCGAAGCGTTTCCACTTCGGGAAGGCGACTTACTCGAAGTGCAGGCCGTTTTTACGGACCGCGACGAATAGTCTATGGATATTCAAAACCTTCGCATCAAAGACATTCACGCCCTCTACGAACAGAAAGAGCTCTCATCCAAAGAGCTTGTTTCGATGTATCTCGACCGAATCGAATCAGAAAATCCGTCTCTCAATGCTATGCTTTCCGTTTCCAAGGATGCGCTCGAAGAGGCAGAAGGCATTGATGAGGCCATTGCGGCAGGTGACGAAATGGGCCCATTGACGGGCATTCCCGTCGTTTTGAAAGACAATATTCTTGTGAAGGGCTGGGAGGCGACGGCTGGTTCGCGTATTTTGGAAGGTCATATCGCCTCGTACAGTGCAACCGTTGTCGAGCGCCTTCGCTCTGCCGGAGCGATTCTCGTCGGTCGCGCCAACATGGACGACGCGGCCATGGGTTCGTCGGGTGAAACATCTCACTTTGGCGCCACAAAAAACCCATGGGACACCTCAAAAATTCCCGGCGGATCAAGTAGTGGCCCTGCCTCGGCGGTTGCGGCTGGATTTAGTCCTGTGGCGCTTGGTTCTGACACGGGTGGATCCGTTCGGCTTCCAGCTGCCTTGTGCGGCGTGGTCGGACTGAAGCCAACCTATGGACGCGTGTCCAGGTACGGCCTCATTGCCATGGCGTCGAGCTTGGATCAGATCGGGCCGATGGCACGAACCGTTCTGGATGCGGCGCGTGTTCTTCAAGCGATCGAAGGTAAAGACGCAAAAGATGCCACAAGTTTAGGCGATCTCGACACGACCGTGCCAGAAATTCTTGAAACAGGCGTAAAAGGAATGCGCATCGGCTTGCCAAAGGAATATTTTATCGATGGCATGGACGAGCGCGTGAAAGAATCTGTTCTCTCGGCCGCTCGCGTTTTGGAAAGTGGGGGAGCCGAAATTATCGACGTCTCTTTGCCGAACACCGAATATGCCCTCGCTGCGTACTACATCATCATGCCCGCCGAGGCGAGCTCAAACCTTGGCCGCTACGACGGTATTCGCTACGGATTTTCTTCCAGCGGAAAAGACTTGATCGACTCTTACGAACAAACACGCGGAGCCGGCTTCGGTCGCGAAGTCCAGCGCCGGATTATGCTCGGGTCATTTGTGCTTTCGGCCGGATATTACGATGCCTATTATCGAAAAGCTCTCCAAGCAAGAACACTGATTAAGCAAGATTTTGACAATGTCTTCAAAGAAGTCGACCTCGTTCTCGGCCCCACGTCTCCCGCGCTGGCTTGGCCGATTGGCGAGAAGTTTGATGATCCGCTTGCGATGTACCTCGCAGACATTTACACCATTTCCGCCAACCTTGCGACGATTCCTGCGATGTCGATTCCGTGCGGATTCTCAGATGGCCTGCCCATCGGATTCCAGCTCATGGCCAAACCGTTCAATGAACACGCCATGTTCCGAGCCGGAGCGTATTATCAATCCGTTACTGACTGGCACCAGCGCACACCCGTATGATTCCCTACGTCGAATGGACGCATTTCAATATCGGACCTCTCACGATTCAAGTGTGGGGCATGATGGTCGCACTCGGGATTATTGCGGCGGCATTTGCGGCGACTCGACTTGCCAAAGAGCGGGGTCAAAAACCGGAAATTATTTGGGACATGACGTTCTGGGTGATTCTCGGTGGTTTTTTTATGGCGCGCGTCTTCGTGGTTCTTTTTTACGAGCCGGAATTTTACTTTGCTGATCCTGTTCAAATTTTTCGGATTTGGGAAGGTGGCTGGTCGTCGGTTGGGGGATTTTTGGGCGGCGCCGTTGTTGCACTTTTTTACCTTCGCAAGAAACAGGTTGACGTCCACGCCTACGCGGACACGACGATGTTCGGCATACCGGTTGGTTTGTTCATCGGCCGTATCGGCTGCTTTCTTATTCACGATCATCCCGGAACGGCCACGGATTTCATTTTGGGTGTGAAGTATCCGGACGGCGTGGTCCGGCATGACCTTGGACTGTACCTTTCCATCAACGGTCTCCTCATGTTCCTGGTCTTTTTATTCTTGCTGAAGAGAAAGGCAAAATCCGGGACGTTTTTGGTGGTCGGACTTATTTGGTATGGCGTGGCCAGGTTTTTGCTCGACTTTCTGCGCGCCACGGAAGGTCCGATTGTGGATACCCGGTATTTCTCGCTGACGCCGGCGCAATACGCCTCGATTGTGATGGTGGCCTTGGGGCTCTGGCTTTGGAAGAAGAGAAAATAATTGCCCTTCGACTCCATTAAAGCTCGCTCAGGGAATATGATTTATTGCCTGAGCTTGCCCCGCTGAGCGGGGTTGTCCCGCTCAGCGGGATCGAAGGCCTTGAAGATTGACAAAGTTTCGCGTGCGGTCTAGTGTGGCCGCACGTTTGTATTACCAAGGGGGGAATAACGTGTTCGTTTATTTTGATCTCGATCGGGTTCTGGTCGATATTGATCGAGGTTGGAGCGAAAATTTCGTCCGTCCGCTCGCACACGTGCTCCATAAGAGTGAGGAGGACGTGGCACAGGTCGGCCGGGAAATCTGGATGTCGGATCGAGAGCTCTACACGCCCGAGACGCACATGTGGCGACTTCGCGTTCGCGCATCCAACAAGGAAGCGGCAGCCGTTCTCGCTTCCTACTACGACTGGCTCGACAGCGGCGCGGCTTCCTACGCAGATGTGAAGAATTTCTTTCTGCGGATGAAGGGCACGTGTCGGTTCGCGGTCATCACGTTCGGTTCTCAGTGCTATCAGCGTCGCAAGTACGCTGCGCTTCCCATCGAAGCGAGCTGCGTCGAATACTTCCATGCTGCCGAGCGTCACGGACAGAAGGGGAGGATCATCTCGTCGCACGCCCGACTGCACACAGAGTCCATCTTCTTCGTGGACGACAATCCGGGAGAACATGAGGCAGCGGTAGACTCCTGTCCCTCGGCGACGCGCATCCAGATCAAGCGTTCTGCTTCGATTCCGCATAGTTTGGACGCCCATTTCCATGTCCGAAACCTTGCAGAGCTCGAGGAACTTCTCACGTCGCTGCGCTAATTGCGCGGCTTTTTTGTTGTTTATATTTAATTGACGGAAGGAAATTGACAAAAATTACTTGACAAAAATCCCTATATTTGGTACAAAAAGAGGGTTATCCACAATCCTGTCTGAAAAAAATTGTCGAATATGGCTCTAAAAGATACTCTTAACGAGAAGACGCTTGAACTTCTTGGACTGAAATCCAAGGACATGGAAGTCTATCAGGCTGTTTTGCGCCTTGGATCCGCTCCGCTGCGACGTATTGCAGAGGAAGCGAACCTGAATCGTGGGACAACCTACGACGCCTTGAAGCGACTTCTGGACGTTGGATTAGTAAGTTACGTCGATGCAAAAACCCACCGTTACTTTACGGGGGAAGATCCGCAAAAGCTCCGTGGGCTCGCAACACGTCGCGAAGTCGCCATTCAAGAAGCACGAGAAAAAGTGCTCGAGGCGATTCCACAGCTTCAAGAAATTCTCGGAAACGCCAAGCATCGACCAGCGGTTCGATATTACGAAGGTGATGCGGGAGTTCGGGCGATCTTGGAGGACGTTCTCGAGTCCACGGGGCGTGCGGAGTCCACAGAAAAAGAATTCTACATCTATTCTTCCTCGGCGCTTCGAGACAAAATCGCTGATGCCTGGCCGGGCTTCAAAAAGAAGCGCGTGAAAACCGGGATTCCTGTGAAGGTGATTTCCTTCGGGGAAGGCGGAGAAACGATTGGACTGGATGAACGCAAGTGGCTCACAAAAGAAATGAGTGCGCCAACCTACATTTTCCTCTACTCAAACAAGACCGCATACATTGCGGCGGATGATTTAGGAAAATTGTTCGGCGTCATCATTGAAGGTGATGCGATTGCGTCGACACAAAAAATGATCTTTAAAGCGCTTTGGGAAACCTTGTAAGGTTTATCGCTGCGCTCTTTGGCCCATCCATGCTTGGGGCCACGGTGCGGAGCGATGAACATGAACGAGGTAAAGATGCTTCCTAAAATTCTGATTGCCGTCTTCTGCGGCCCGTGGCGTACACAAACGCGCTTCTGCGGCCCGGACGAGGGCGGGCAGATCGACTACGATCGCATCGATGCGGGGATCGAGAAGGCGCTTTCCACGAAGGAGAGCGGCCTGCTCATCGTCGGTGACGGCAACGAGGGACGCGACGTGCGTGATTTCCATATACGCGCGACCAGTTGCGGCGTGGAGCAGGTGTTCACTTGCTACGACGACCGTGCAAACACGCTGTCTGACGCGCAAGGAGTCATGGCGGCGCTCGACACGCACCCGCGGCTCATTCGCGTTCAGCGGATCGTCGTCGTTACGCACAGCTGGCACCTTCAGCGTGCGCGAACCATGCTCGCGAACGAACTCAAGAGCCTTCCCGAATACGACCTTCGCATCGAGGGGCTTGGAGTGGACGCCGGCCCAGGGCCAACCGCGGAAATGCTTCTTGGCGAGTCCAAGGGCATCCGCGATTACCTCGCCGGTAATTACGGCAACAGCCCCGTGGGCAAGCCTGTCGGCAAGCCCGTTCGCGTCCTTTGGCCACAGGCAAAGTAGCCTGAAACTTCAAAGAGCACCCCGGCCAGGTGCTCCTTTTTTTATCGACTGAGAAGGGTTCCCCAAAAGCCCTTTTTTTTGCTGTTCGCGCTCAGCGCAGGTTTTGTCTGCTGGACGGGAGTCATTTGCCTCACATAGCCTTGGATGCGGTTCATTTCCTGTTCGACGAGCGGGCCATCGTATTCGCCCGAGTGGGCATGGGATCCCGCATACGTTGCTTCTTTTTGATCGACGTGGAGATTGATTTGGAGTCCGCCATCGCGGTCTTCTACGTAGGCGTGGTATCGGGGAAAGGATCCTTGTGAGGCTCGTTTTACAAAACTCACTTGTCCATCTCGCTTCCTCTGCTCGCTGTATCCGATGCGGCGCATAATGTTGCGTGCGTGGTCTGGAAGTGGTCCGGGAAGGAATAATTTCATACTATGAAAGCAGGATTTTCAGTAAAGATTTTTTGGGTTTTTGCGCCGGTGGCGTCGGAGAGTTTCTGAGTTTGTCGACAATCGCTCCCACGCGTGCAAGTTCTTGAGCAACATGAGGGCCGCGATACGCCCATTCTTTTTCATGATTTCCGATCTTGTGAGGATGTTGTTGATCGAGATGCAGGTCCAGTTCAGTGCCGTCCGCTCCCATTTTTACATAGAGATGGAATCTTGGATAGCGGGTATCGTGCATGGAACGTTTGAAACTAAATTGTCCTTCAGTTTTTTCATGAAGGTAGTAGCCACATTCTTTCTCAAAGATCGATAGAATATCTCGCGGCAGCGGATGTAAAAGCAAAAACCGCATACTCGTAAGGTTACTTGATAGATCCACTAAAGACAGGGTTTTATTTTCCTGTCAAGCACATATCCCCAAGTTTTCGGAACGATTCTATTTGTCTTCGGAAGTACGGTTGTCAGAAACAGAGATTTAAGATATATTTTCGGCACAATTTGATCACGGAGAGGTCGCATAGTGGCCTAGTGCGCCGCCTTGGAAAGGCGGTATACCGCAAGGTATCGGGAGTTCGAATCTCCCCCTCTCCGCCAAAATTGGAAATCGGAATCAGAAGCCAAAATGGGGTCGGCGCGAAGCGCCGACACAAACGCATTCCCGCCAAAAATTCCCGAATTCAAAAGGTTTTTCCACGCTCCGCGTGGCTCAAAAAAGACGGTTCGATCCTTAATTTGAAAGTTCGAACCGGCTTTTTTGTACAAATGAAGTTTTTCTTCATTTGTACACTCGTTTGCCAATTCCATATTGTATTTCAAAAACTTTTCGGTAAGTTCGAACCGATTATTTGCTTTTTGCTCAAAAGCCGATAATTTCTCTTTGAGAAGCTGTTTTTCGTTCACGAGCTTGTTTTTCATATCTCGATATTCTTCGAGCGACAAAGCGTTTTCGAGATAAGCATTCATTAGCTTCTCAATCTTGGAATCCAAAAGAGAAATATCGGCTTTGGTGTTGTCTGCAAAAAGCGTAGATGATTGGGCTTCATTCAATATATCTTTTCTATTTTCCACTAACATCCAAGAAGCCCAATCGTCTGGCAAAGAAACTTTTTTGATTTCCTTTTGAATTTCTGAAGTGATGATTTCCTCGCGAGCATATTTTTGTGAACAAGGATTTTTCCGTTTAGTACATCGCAAATAGTTATGACCTTTCTGCGTTTCGGTGGTAATGAAGCAACCACATTCTCCGCAACGGAAAAATCCTCTATACAAATAATCCTTCAGTCCGCGCGACTTCGGTTTAGATTTTCTCGTCATCACTTCTTGAACGGAATCAAAAAGTTTCTTTGAAATAATCGGTTCGTGCTTGCCTTCGTGTATCTCGCCGTTATACAACATCAAACCTGTATAAATCGGATTTTTCAAAAGTTTTTGATAATTCGACACCGCAAGTTCCTTTCCGCTTTTTCGCTTCAATCCAAGTCCATTAAATTTGTCGCGAAGCTCCCGCAAAGTGAAAGACCCAGACGAATATGCCTCAAATGTTTTCTTGATTAAAGGTGCGATATTTTCATCAACTACAATTCTCCCACCAACATTTAGATATCCAAGTGGAGACATTTGAGGCCATATTCCGTCTTTCACTTTGTTTCGCTTACCGCGCTTTATATTCTCGCTTAAATTGTCCACATAATACTTGGATTGCGAAAAAGCGATTGAAAGCATGAATTTGCCTTGCGGTGTCGGGTCACACCAGAAAGTTGGAAATTTTAGCTCGGCAAGTTTTTCCGTATCGAGCAAGTAGATAATTTTGCCACCATCAACACTATTTCTCGCCAATCTGTCGGGATGCCATGCCAAAATCCCATTTGCCTCACCTTGCTCGATACGGAGAAGCATTTCATTAAATACTGGCCGGCCTGGTGCTTTAGCAGTTTGTTTTTCCACGAATATATCTACAACCTCAATTTGTTCTTTAACCGCTAACTCTTTAAGTTCGGCCAGTTGGTCTGAAATGCTTCTCACTTGCCGATCCTCTGTATCGGTACTTTTGCGAGTGTATATAAAAAACTTTCTGGTGTGATTATTCATAAAATTGTATTGGCAAACGAGTGAGCCACGCGGAGCGTGGAAAAACCTTTTGAATTCGGGAATTTTTGGCGGGAATGCGTTTGTGTCGGCGCTTCGCGCCGACCCCATTTTGGCTTCTGATTCCGATTTCCAATTTTGGCGGTGTGTATTGGACGAAGTTCGAATATATTTCGGGCAAAATCCGCAGGATTTTGACGACTAATCGCACGCGCGGAGCGCGTGGTGGTTCTAAACC
>Ga0326597_10003982_pt1 | contig 20944 bp, 17 predicted proteins | sample RVTome_12_FD_203789 | JGI IMG/M metagenome (GOLD analysis project Ga0326597, IMG submission 203789) | Soil microbial communities from uranium-contaminated site in the Upper Colorado River Basin, Wyoming, United States - RVT100D185 | ecosystem: Environmental > Terrestrial > Soil > Contaminated >...
GAACAAGCCCATCACGGCATCCCGGCGCGCCGGGAGCGTGGCTACCCCGACAGCTTCAAGCTCGCTGCTTGGGTGGACGCTCCTTTACCCCTCGACTTCGCTCGGGGCAGGCAGTCGCGGCTCGGATCGGAACAAACCCACGGCACGAACAGCGTGCCGTGGCTACCCAGGCTTTCATTGCGGCTTCATTCCGCTTTTTGCAATCCGCTCCTGCCTCCGCTATCCTAACAGAGATTTTCGGGCAGAACCGGGACGAGCAAATGCCGCTTTCCTCCGATCAATTGCGCAAGATTCTGGGCCACTTCGCCACGGGCGTGACGGTGGTGACAACGCGCCTGGCGTCGGGCGAGCCCTGGGGATTCACGGTGAACGCCTTCACGTCGGTGAGTCTCTCGCCGCCGTTGATCCTGGTCTGCGTGGGCCACGGGGGAGAGAGTTACCAGGTGATGAGCGAGGCGGAGTATTTCGCCGTGAATTTTCTCGCCGAGGATCAGGAAGAGTTGTCCCGAGTCTTCGCGTCCAGGTTTCAGGACCGCTTCCAGGGCGTCCAGCACAAGGACAGCCCGAACGGGGCGCCGCTGCTCCACGGGTGCCTCGGATACGTCGAATGCCGCAAGACGGCCTCGCACGCGTACGGCGACCACACGATTCTGATCGGAGAAGTGCTGGCAGGCGAGGCGCGCGGCGGCGCTCCCCTGCTCTTCTACGGGAGCTCCTACGGCCGCATGGAAGCGGCGAAAACAGTGACCAGTGAATAGTGACGAGTGACGAGCGGAAGGTTTGAAAACAGTGACAAGTGAATAGTGACGAGTGACGAGCGGAAGGTTTGAAAACAGTGACAAGTGAATAGTGACGAGTGACGAGCGGAAGGTTTTATTTTCAGGAAGAGTTCCGCTCGCTCACCGCTTGTGGAGGCCGGTGGCTCTGTGCCGGCAGAGAGACGCGAGTAGGATAGTCTGACTTGCCGAGGTTCGGAGCAAGCAGAACTGGGTGGCCGCTCCTTTACCCCTCGACTTCGCTCGGGGCAGGCAGTCGCGGCTCTGATCGACCGCTTGCTTACGCGCGCGGCTCGGATAGCGGGGGCAGAGCGGAATCGGGGTCGGACTGCAGGCCGAACTCGACGCCGAAGCGCTCGAAAATGAAATGCGACAGAGCGTCGGCGTAGAACTGCTGGCTGCGGCGGCGGACGGCCGATTCGAGCTCCTCGGGATTGACGAGGTGGTGGAGCTCGTGGAGGAACACGGCCAGCAGGGCAAGCTGCCACTGCAAGGCGCTCATTTCCCGGGTCGCGGCTTCGGGCGGGAGCGCGAGGTGAGACAAAGGGAGCGGCTCCCATTCGCGGATGGCATCAAAGGCAAGGTCCATCTCGCCGGTGCGGACGCCGCTCAAGTCACGCAATTTTCGCGTCATGCGGCTTTCGGTGGTCGGCGGATGGTGGTGCCCCAGACAGTGGCAGATATTGCGCCGCCGCAACAGCACAATGACGAGCGGAGGAGCGCCTTCGAGAATTCCGGCGTAGCGCCTCCGGAACGGCTCCGGCACGGAGGGCCACACCACTTCAAGCGCTTCTCGGAAGGGGCTCACGCCCTCAGCGTCGCCCATGGCGTAGGAAATCAGCACCAGCGGCAAGTCGGAGGCGGGCCGGACCAAAACCTGCTCGCCGCCGCGCAGCCAGCGATAGAGGCGCGTCAGCAGCCCCGGCAAATGTCCGATGCTCCGGCCGTGGATTCCTCGGCTCATGTGTCCCCAACTCTGACGATAGCACCGGAGAGTGATTCCGGGGACGCGAAATTTGGGGGTGTTACCTGTGACGAGACCTGCGTGTGAAGCACGGAAGCCAGTGAATCGGGAGTTGTGAGTTGTGAATCGTGCCGTGTGAATGGAAAGACAAACCTCAGCGGCTAAAGCCGTCTCATTTTGCGACGCTTACGGCATGGCTGAAGCCATGCCCTTACGGGGCACACAAGAAGTGAAAACACTCTAGGCTCGGGACATGCGGGATGACACGGAAACGGGTGGTGGGAACAGGCGCAACTGATTGACGGGCGCAAATGGAGAGGACAGCGAACTGGCGCGGGGGCCTGTCAGACGGTACTTCCGCCGCAGCTCACTCGCGAGGGATTGAATCCGCTCGGCGTACGGGCCGCGCAGGTAGGGGCCGCGCGCGTAGAGCCTCTGATACTTGGCGACCAGGTGGGGGAACTCGGCGTCGAGAAACGGGAAAAACGCCTTGCGAGCCGCGGGCATGAGATAGAGAACGTTCGCGGCAAACGAGCAGGCGCCGATGCGGGCGGCCTCGCGGGCAATGGCTTCGAGGCTGCGCGGATCATCCGTGATGGCGGGCAGGACCGGCATTGCGAATATGCCCACGGCGATACCGGCCTGGGCGGCTTCGGCCGCAGCGGCGAGACGCAGGTCCGGCCGGGGGGCGCGCGGCTCAAGCCGCCGCGCAAGGTCCGGGCGCAGCGTCGTAATGCTCATATTGATCTGCAACTCATTGCCGTGGGCGATTTCCCGAAGCAAGCCGATGTCGCGGCGGATGAGATCGGACTTCGTGGTGATCGAGAGGCGCAGGCCGCGAAAGTCGCGCAAGGTTTCCAGGATGCTGCGCGTCGTTTGGAAGAGCCGCTCGGCGGGCTGGTAAGGATCCGTAGCCGTGCCGATTGCGATCATGCCGGAGGGGTCCCGCGCCAGCTCCGCGCGGAGAATCTCCCCGGCGCGCTCCTTGCTGTAGATCTTCTCTTCAAACTCCGCCGACTGCTCCATGCCGAGATACTCGTGCGTGTAGCGCGCGTAGCAGTAGCGGCAGCCGAATTCGCAGCCGCGGTACGGATTGATGGTCCAAGTGAACGGGACGCGGGGACTGCGGCAGCGGTTCAGGACGCTCTTGGATGGCAGCGCGAAGTACCGGGCCTTCTGCTTGCTGACCGCTACGGGACTTTGGGCGGCGACTTTGGCGAGGCCGACCAGAACCGGGGGATTCGAGGGGATGGGAGGCTGGCTTTGGATTTGCGGGAAGAGTGTCATGCGCATGCCCTAGTTTCGCTTTTTATTCGCTATCTGTCAAGTCCTCTGGAGCAGTCCTGGAGCGGCGGCCAAGCCGGGGCCGCGGGGGGCGGCGGCGGAAGCGAAAATACGACTCCCGGCGGCCCGCCAACCCCGTCGATCTGAATTGACAGCCGGACCATGGGGGGCGATAATGGGCTCTTATTCAGCTGCCGGTAATCGGGCAGTGCCCGCATGCAGGGCCTGCGCAAATCACCAGAGACCTGAGGAGAACCGGAAACCCGACCCATAGACCGCGATCCCTGCCCCGCTTCCAAAAGAGGCGGCACTGGCTGCACCAACGGTTTCCGGCAGACCAGGAGACAACTTGTCGAGGCAGGCAGCAAGACGCGGGAGTTGCGCACAAGGCCCACGGCAGGGGCCCAGCTCGACCCCCTCGCACCCAACAGAAAGCTAGGAGACGAAGAACCGCAGGAACCCACTCGTGCGGCCCGGAGACGACCGGGAGCGTGTCCGGGCGCCGATCCGCAGAAGACGGAAGAGAGCGCCTAATTTTTGCGAAAGGGGAACGTGAATGGCAGCAGCAACGCCATCCCTGACCGGCCCATCGAAATATGCGGGGCTTAGCCCGAAACGGCTCCTTTGGGCTTACCGGACGATGCTTCTATCGCGCCGGATGGATGAGAAGGAAATTCAACTGCACCGGCAAGGGCGGACCTTTTTTCAAATCAGCGCGGCGGGGCATGAAGCGCTGCAGGTGGCGGCAGCCGCTGCGCTCGAGCCCGGGTTGGACTGGCTGCTGCTTTACTATCGGGGGCGGTCGCTGGCGCTGGCGACGGGCCTGAAGCCGCTCGAACTCTTGCTGGAAGCGGTGGGAAGCGCGGAGGCCCCGTTCAGCGGCGGGCGGCAGATGCCTTCCCATTGGGGCCACCGGAAGCTGAAGGTGTTTTCGCGGTCGAGCCCGACCGGAACGCAGTGGCTGCAGGCGGTAGGGTTTGCGGAGGCCGGGATTTTTTACCGCAAGTTTCCCGAGGCCCGTCCTGACGGCGAGGCTGCGGGCAAAGCGGCCAAGGGTCTGAACGAAGTTGTTTGCGTCAGCGGCGGAGACGGCTCGACGAGCGAAGGGGAGTTCTTCGAATCGCTCAACGTAGCCTGCCGCGACCGGCTTCCGGTTCTCTACCTGATCGAGGACAACGGCTACGCCATTTCGGTGCCGGTCGAACGGCAGACCCCCGGAGGAAAGATCTCGCATCTGCTCTCGGGATACCCCAATCTGCTGCGCGTGGAAGTGGACGGGACGGACGTTCTCGCAAGCTTCCAGGCAGCCCAGGCAGCCGTGGCGCATTGCCGCGCAGGGCGCGGGCCGGCGATGCTTCATGGGCACGTCGTGCGCCTGCACTCGCATTCGGTTTCCGACGACCAGAGGTTCTACAAGACCGAGGAAGAACTGGCGGAGGAAACCAGGCGCGATCCGCTCACGAAATTCGGGGCGTTCCTGGAGGCCGAAGGGCTGCTCTCCTCCGAGGCCCGGGAGCAGATGGATCAGGAGGTCCGGCAGGAGATCGAGAAGGCTACCGAGAAAGCGTTGCAGGCGCGGGCGCCGGAAGCCCGGACGGCGACCGAGCACGTCTATTCCCCCACGGTGGACCCGACCAGCCGCGCGTTTGAAACCGATCCGCAGCCGAGCGGCGAGCCGCGCACCATGGCCGACCTTCTGAACGCGTGCCTGCGCGATGAGCTGAAGCGCAACGGGCGCATGATCGTCTACGGGCAGGACGTCGCCGACTGCACCTACGAGGATCACCTGGACAAAGTGAAAGGCAAGGGCGGAGTGTTCAAGGTGACGTACGGGCTGCAGCGGGAGTTCGGCAGCGGGCGCGTCTTCAACACGCCGATCGCCGAAGCCGGCATCGTGGGCCGGGCAATCGGATACGCGATACGCGGGGTGAAACCCGTAGTCGAAATCCAGTTCTTCGATTACATCTGGCCGGCGATGATGCAGATTCGCAACGAGCTCTCCGTGCTGCGGTGGCGCTCGGTCAGCAACTTCTCCTGTCCGGTGGTTGTCCGCGTCGCCTACGGCGGGTATTTGAACGGCGGCTCGATCTACCACAGCCAGTGCGGCGAGAGCATCTTTACGCATATTCCCGGGCTGCGCGTGGTGCTGCCGTCGAACGCGCAGGACGCGAACGGCCTGCTGCGCACGGCGATCCGGTGCGACGACCCGGTGCTGTTCCTCGAACACAAGCATCTTTACCGCCAGCCCTACAACCGCAGCCCCTACTCCGGACCGGACTACATGATCCCCTTCGGGAAGGCGCGCCTCGTCAAGGAAGGCAGCGACGTGACGCTCGTCACCTACGGGGCCGTGGTGCAAAAGGCGCTGCAAGCCGCGGAGAAACTCGAGCGGGAAGGCTTCCACGTCGAGCTGCTCGACCTGCGCACGCTCAGTCCCTACGACTGGGAAGCGATTGCGCGCTCGGTCACGAAGACCAGCCGCGTGCTGGTGGCGCACGAAGACTGCCTGTCATTCGGATTCGGGGCGGAGATCGCCGCGCGCATCGCGGACGAGCTATTCGACAAACTCGACGCACCCGTCAAACGCGTCGGCGCGCTCGACACCTTCGTCGGCTACAGCCCGGAGCTAGAGAAGGCAATTCTTCCGCAGGCGCAGAATATCGAGGACGCGCTGCGGGAATTGCTGACGTGGTAGCGGCATGTTGGTTCTGCGTACAATGTACTGGTCAGAGCAGAACATTCCGCGGGGTGTCGAGTAAATGGCAGGTTCAACCCGAAATAATCCGGAGCAATCCCAAGCGCCGCTAGGGTAATATACGGAACATGGAAACGAATATTTCAGAGGCAGAGGTTGCCAGTCGGTTCTCTGATATCTTGAACCGAGTAATCGAACGGCAAGAGGAATTCGTCGTTCAACGGGAGGGCGACCCGGTATGCAGGATTATTCCGGCTGGTCCGTCACGGTTTACCCTGGCTGAGCTTTCGGAGCTTCTATCGAACGTTCCAAAACCGGATTCCGCATTTTGGGACGAGGTTGAAGCGGTGACAAGAACCCAGTCCAGCGTCCCGAAATCCCCATGGTAGTCATAGATTCCAGTGTCTTGGTTGCGGTTGAGCGCGGTCAACTGGAACTCAGTACGGTTCTGGCCGCGTCTGGAACGTCGCCCGTTGCGATGGCAGCAATCACGGCTTCTGAATTACTCCATGGAGTTCACCGCGCCGGGACAGCGGCGCAGCGCGCATTGCGCGAAGCCTTTGTAGAGCGCCTGCTTATTTCCAGCCCGGTCCTTCCGTTTGATTTAGCCGCCGCCCGCGTTCATGCCCGCGTGTGGGCAGAGCTGGCAGCGCAAGGGATCACCGTAGGCGCACACGACCTTCTGATTGCCGCCACGGCTCTGGCCAACGGCGCAACGGTTGCAACCCGGGACGAGCGCAGCTTTCCGAGAATTCCCGGCCTATCCCTGCTCCGCTGGTAGGTTGCGTTCATTGAGGGGGGAAATGTCCCGTTTGGACCCGGTTTCCCCGCCCCCTTTTTCTCCGAAGAGTTACACCGCTTCAGAGGCCAACTGAGCGCAACCCTTGTTCGACAAGGTTCTTCACTGCATCAGACCGGGTTGCGTTGGGATCATTCATAGCCTGTTTGTGGGAATCGATTCGGTCCACGAGCTCCGGCGACGCCTTAAACGCTACAACGATCTGCTGGGCACGTTCCTTCTGGACCTGTTCGGTGATTTCTTTGAGTGGCCTGAGAGGATTGGCGACGAAAGCGTCCTTCAGGTCTTTCCGCTGCTTCGCCTCCGTGTTCGCAAAGACACGAAGGAATTCCTCCCGCGTCTTTTCCGCCTGTTCTGGTCCGACCTCGTCCAGCTTGTTCTTAACTCTCGGATCGGTCAGGATCGGCATGACCTGTCTTGCAACACTCAGAGGCGCGGCGGGTCGCTTGTAATCCCCCCGGTTCCTGACCTTGATAGTGATGCCCGGAACCTGTTTCTGAAACTCCGCATCTTCAAGCGCTTTTCTCACTCTTTGCATGTCAGGATACCGCTTACCTTTTGGCGTTTCGACCGTCCAATTAAGCTTTGTGGCCACCCACTTCAGGACGCCCTTTTCATCGCCAGGGTCGTTCGGATAAAGGGCCATCAGCCTATTCACAACCTCGCCAAGTTCGCGCGCTGCGAGGTCGCCACGCTTCTGGTTTTCATCCAGGGAGAGGCACAAGGCATTCACCTCGTCGCAGTTATTTACCACGCGAGCGTGGATTTGCTTCCATCCGAGCTCTCTCGCAGCTGCCAGCCGCCGCGACCCGGCGATGACCTCGAACATCGCAGGATTGTCCGGAGCGGGTCTAACCAGAATGGGGTGTTCCAGCCCACGTACTTTCAACGATTCAGCTAACTCCGTAACATCCCCTGTTGCGCTTCTGACGTTCGTCACGCCGGCCGTTAGCGAGTCTAGTTGAATCTTCCGGACCCTGTCCTCAATTTCATGTGGTAGCGTTTCGCTTTCCCGTGATTTACTGATTGCCATAGCGTCCTCCGTTGTTGTATTGCGTTAATTGTTTCCGGCCTGGCCTACTGGAGTGCTATCGTCCAAGGGGTCTGGGCTATCGCTTTTCTGCCAGTGGTTGCTGCTGCATGATCCTGTCGAACTCAATCCAATTCGCTTTGTGCCCGTAGGAATTGTTCTTTGGATACCAGACGAGTGAACCTTTGGACACGCCGAGTGTCCCAATTTTCTCGCCCTCTATCTTGACATCGAAGAGAACATCGGCCTTGCCGAGGTCGCGCTTCGGAACAGTGAATTGCACGTCGTGCTTCATGAAACCTCCTCTCGCGCGGGGCTAGTTGGCCAGCTACCCTGAGAGCGTACGCCACCGCCCCGTGAAAATCAATAATAATTGTGTAAATATTGTTTACCGAGTTTACAGAATTTATTGGATATTAGCCCATGCGAGCCGCAAGGGGTCCCCCCGGTCTAACAAACGCTTGCAACCGCCGAGAAAACGAGGGACAGGCGGAAACGAGGGGACGGTTTCTCTTCGCAGAATTTACGACGCGGCCCCATTTACAATAACGGAATCACAGGGCGCAACGCCATATTGGATTAACTTCCGCTCACCCGTTTCCTAGCCATCTCAAAGACTCGTAGAAACATCTTCCGCGTCAGCTTGCCCGTCTGGGTGTTTTGGCGGGAGGGATGGTAGCAGGCGATCAGGATGGGCAGCGGCGGCGGGAGTTTGTGTAGCGCGCCGTGGGCGAAGTGGAACTCGGAGCGGCGGGCGATGAGGCCGCGGTCGTGGAGAATGGAGAGATAGGAGTCGAAGGCGATCTTGCCGAGGGCGACGACGACTTTGACCTCGCGCAGCAGATCAATTTCCCGCTCCAGGTATTCGCGGCAGTTGCGGAACTCTTCGGGCAGCGGCTTGTTGCCGGGCGGGGCGCAACGGGCGGCGGCGGTGATGTAAGCGCCTTGGAGTCGCAGGTCGTCGTTTCTCGAGATGGACTCGGGCTGGTTCGAAAAACCGGTGCGGTAGAGAGTGTCGAACAAGAGGTCGCCGGAGCTGTCGCCGGTAAAGACGCGGCCGGTGCGGTTGCCGCCGTGGGCCGCCGGAGCGAGACCGATCACGAGCAGGCGGGCGTTCGAGTCGCCGAAGCCCGGGATGGGCTTCCCCCAATATTCCCAATCACGATACATGCGGCGCTTTTGGCCGGCGACCTTCCGGCAGTGCGCGACGAGGCGCGGGCAGCGGGTGCAGGCGATGACTTGCTTCTCGATTTGTTCGAGGCTGTCGTTCATGCTGCGGAAAATGAGACAGTGCGCTGTCTGGAAAAAGCAACTCTAGCGATTCAGTGAGCCGTGCTCGAAATGATCGGGGAATGATCGGTTTGCGATTCCGAGTTTGGTTACCGGGATTTGTTTCGGATTCAGGCCAGTTTTACAAGTGGTGGATAGGGCCGCCAACGGATGGGTCTCTGTCGCCCCTTCCGGGGCTTGCGCCGTAGGCCACATTCTTGCGCCTCTGCCGGGGCTGAAAGCGGCAGCACCGCAAACGCTATCCCCCATCCCTGAAAATGGTCTAGAACTTTCCCGCCCCGTATTACCTCCGGCCTCGCCCCCGCAGACGCAGATCGTCCGTGATGATCCGGATGCGCTGGCGGGCCTGGAATTCCTGGTCCGGATTTTTCCCGCCGTCGAGCGCGAGGAACCGCTCATAGTTCTCGACGGCCTCTTCCTGATGGTGCAGATTATCGTGACTGACCGCCCGGAGAAAGTGGGTGCCGGCCGTGTCCTCGCCGAGCTCCGCGACTTTGGCCAGAACGCGGAGGGTCGGCTCGTACTGCTTCATCAGAAACAGCGTGGAGGCGAGATTGACGTGCGCTTCCGCCCAGTCCGGCCGAAGCTGGGCCGCCCGCAGGAACCGCGCCGCCGCCGGCTCATACTCGCGCTTCTCCAGGCGCAGCCGCCCCGCCAGCATCCAAAGCTCCGCGTCGGTCTCGTTCCGCGAAAGCATTCGGGCAACCAATTCCGACGCCTTATCCTTTTGCGGCTCCGGCCCTTTCAGATACGCATCGAGCAGCAGCCGCTCCAGTTTCTCGCTCGAATCGCCCGCCACCCAGGCGGCTTCCCATTGCTCGACAGCCTCTGTATTCTTCTGCTGCGACCAATAGATCTGTCCCAGGCGGACGCGCAGGTCGTTGCTCTCCGGCGTCGCGGGGTGCGCCGCCAGGTAATTGCGATACAGTTCCGCGGCCTCGCGGAGCGTGTCCGCGCCCTGGGCGGCGCGCGTTTCCAGAACGGTTGCCAACAGCAGCCGCGCCTCGTCTCGCGAGGGATCGAGCTCCAGGACGCGGCGCAGGTAGATCTCCGCCAGTCCGGGATCACTTTCCACCAGCAGTCTTGCGTAGGACTCGTTCGCTTCCGCGTCGTCCGGCTCCAATTCGAGCGCCTTCGCATAGGCTTCCCGCGCTTCCGGAATCCGCGCGGCGCTGGCAAGCGCTTGAGCGAGGTAGATGGCGGGACGGAAATCGCCGGGCTGCTTCTCCGCGGCGAACCGCAAGTGCTCGGCCGCCTCTGCCGGCTGCCCTTCCTCGACCAGAAGGATCCCGAGGTTCAAACGGGCCGGAACGATCTCCGGCTGCCGCGCGACGACATTCTTGTAATGCGTGATCGCGTCCGCGCGGCGGCCGATCATGCTGTAGGCATAAGCGAGGTTGAACTCCGCGCGAAAGTCTTCCGGGTTTCCGGCGAGATATTCTTCGAGCACCTTGGCCGCGCCGGCATAGTCCTGATTCTCCAGCGCCACGGCGGCCTGCTGCAGCGGCGACGCGGGTTCCTGCGCCCCGGTCGGCGGTCCACACAGCACAGCCCACGCCGCAACCGCCCAGAGAACCAACGCGGCGATACGGGTCGCGGACCAGGATACTGGAGGCGTTCGTTTCATCCCCGTCTTCTCCGCGAGCGAGCCACTCGCTTCGGCGGCTCCTCGGGGCTGGTCCCATGCTTGGCCAGCACCCGCCGCAGCGCCCGCCCGGTGTGCGACGCCTCGCAACCAGCCACGGTCTCGGGCGTTCCGCACGAGACCAACTGCCCGCCGCGGTCGCCGCCTTCCGGGCCGAGGTCAATCACCCAGTCGGCGGCCTTGATCACGTCCAGGTTATGCTCGATGATCAGGATGCTGCCCCCGTTGTCTATCAGTTTCCGGAACGCTCCGAGCAGCCGCGCAATGTCGTCGAAGTGCAAACCGGTCGTCGGCTCGTCGAAGATGTAGAGCGTCGAATCGCTCTCGCCGAACGCCAGATGCCCCGCCAGCTTGACGCGCTGCGCCTCGCCTCCGGAGAGCGTCGTGGCCGACTGTCCCAGCCGCAAATACCCGAGCCCGACATCGTCCAGCACCTGGAGCCGGCGCGCGATCGTCGCGTGCCCGCCGAAGAAGCCGAGCGCCTCGCGGACCGTCATCTGCAGGACATCGTGAATGTTTCGGCCGCGGCAGCGAACCCCGAGCACTCCGCTCTTGTACCGGGTGCCTTTGCACTCCTCGCAGACGAGCTCGACGTCGGCCAGAAACTGCATCTCGACGGTGATCGTCCCGCTGCCCTGGCAGGCGTCGCAGCGCCCTCCCGCTATGTTAAAAGAAAAGAAGCCCGGAGAATAGCCCCGTTTGCGCGCCTCCGGCTGTGCTGCAAAAAGCACCCGAATCGGGTCGAACGCCTTGATGTAGGTCACCGGGTTCGAGCGCGGCGTCCTGCCGATGGGCGACTGGTCGACGAGCACCACGCTCTGAACGTGCTCCATGCCTTCGACGCCGCGGCATCCGAGATGCTTGGTTTCCCGCAGGTCCTCTGAATCCAAAGCCGCCGAATTCAGTCCTGCCGATTGCAATGCCGCGGATTGCAACTCCGCACCCTGTACAGGCTGCTTCGTCCGCGCCTTCGCCGGCCATCCCGCGCCGCGGTTCCGCAGTGCGTCATTCCGTAGCGCATCATAGAGAACGTCGTGCACCAGCGTGGACTTGCCCGAGCCCGAAACCCCCGTGACGGCCACCATCATCCGGAGCGGAATCGCCACGTCAATGTTCTTCAGGTTGTGCGCGAACGCTCCGTGAATCTTCAGGTGCTTGCGCGCCGGCGCACGCCGCTCATGAGGCAGGGGAATCGAAAGGCTGCCGCGCAGGTAGCGCCCCGTCAACGTTCCCGTGCCGGCCAGCAGTTCGGCGTAGCTTCCGGCGAACTGGACGCACCCGCCGTTTTCCCCCGCGCCGGGTCCGAGGTCGAGGATATGGTCGGCGGCCTCCATCATCGAAGGGTCATGCTCGACCACGACGATGGTGTTGCCCTGGTCGCGCAGCTCCTGCATGATGCGGATGAGCCGCGCCGTGTCGCGCGTGTGGAGGCCGATCGAAGGCTCGTCGAGCACGTAGAGCGCGCCCACCAAGGCCGCGCCGAGCGCCGTCGCAAGCTGGATGCGCTGCGCCTCGCCGCCGGAAAGCGTCGAGGCCATGCGGTCGAGCGTCAGGTATTCGAGGCCGACGTTTTCCAGGAACCGCAGCCGCTGGCGCACTTCCTCGAGAATCCGCTCCGCAATCGCCGCCTGCGTCGGGGTGAGCTCGACCGTGTCGAAAAACCTGCGCGCCTGCTCGATGCTCATCCGGCACACGGAGCGAATGTCCTGCCCGCCCACCAGGACGCGGTATGCCTCGGCGCGCAGCCGGCCGCCTTGGCAGTCCGGGCACAGCGCGTAGCCGCGATAGCGCGACAGAAACACCCGCACGTGCAGCTTGTACTTCTTCCGCTCCAGGTAGGCGAAGAACCCCTGGATGCCGATGCGCCGCGACCGGCGAGGCACGGCCGTCCCCTGCCAGACGAAATCTTTTTCATCGTCGGTCAGTTGATAGTAAGGCACGTCGAGGCGAATGCCGCGCGGCTCGGCCTCCCGCTGGAACTCGTGATAGAAGCGGCGATAGCGGGGCTTGGTCCACGGATCAACCGCGCCGTCGTCGAGCGAGCGCGTCGGGTCCGGGATCACCAGTTGCGGGTCAATGTCCATGGTGTTGCCGAAACCCTGGCAGCGCGGGCACGCTCCGTACGGGCTGTTGAACAGAAACAGCCGCGGCTCCGGCTCTTCGTAGACGATGCGGCACGCCTTGCACTCAAACCGCTCATTGAACGCCAGCCGCAGCGGCTCCCCCGGCGCATCACCACGAGCGTCAGCGATATGTTCTTGCGTGTCATCCCGAAGCACGTAGTGACGAGGGACCTGCACTTGCTTGTCATTCTGAGCGGAGCGGAGAATCTGCTCTTCCTTGTTTGCGCTATTGCTTGCGCTCGCCCCCGCCGCCACATCCGGCAGCTCGATCACGGCTTCGCCGCCCTCGCGGTAGCAGATCTCGACGCTGTCGATCAGGCGCTGGCGGGACTCCGGCTCCAGCACCAGCCGGTCGGCCAGCACCCAGACCGGCCGCCGGAAGTTGATTTCGAGCAGCGACTCCGGCGTCGAGAACTCGAAGACCCGGCCGCCCTGATAGAGCCGGTTGAACCCGAGCTTGCGCAGCTCAAACAAGCGTAATTTCAGCCGTTCCGCGTTCGCCTGCGCGGCCGCTTTCGTTTTCGGCTGCTGCTCGCCCGGCGCGTGCGCTGCAGCTACGCCTCCGCCGGACTCTTTCGCCTCGCCCGGGGGGTGCTTTCCATTCGCGTGCCCATCCGCCCGCAGCAGCGGAAACAGGACGCAGGCCCGCACGCCATCCGGATGTCCCGACTCCGCCGGAAGCGCCAGCAGGCGGTCGGCCACTTCGTCCACTGAATCCTTCTTGACCTCCCCGCCGCATTGCGCGCAAAAGGTCTGCCCGGCGCGCGCGAACAGCAGCCGCAGGTAATCATAAATCTCCGTAGCCGTAGCAACCGTCGAGCGCGGGGTGCGCGAGGTGTTCCGCTGCTGGATGGCGACGGCGGGCGCGATCCCTGTGATCTCGTCGGCCTCGGGCTTCTCCATGCGCTCCAAAAACTGACGCGCATACGCCGACAGCGACTCGACGTAGCGCCGCTGTCCCTCGGCGTAGAGCGTGTCGAAGGCCAGGCTCGACTTGCCCGACCCGCTCACGCCCGTGATCACCGTCAGCGCGTTGTGCGGAATCTCGCAGTCGATGTTCTTGAGGTTATGGACCCGCGCCCCCCGCACACGGATCGACTCCGTGGCCAGGTCTTTCTTTGCTGCGCTTGCCGGCCTCGCCGGAAACTCGATTTGTTTTGCCGTCGCCATAGTCTCGCGCCCGCCCCTCACCCCAAACTATCAATTATACCTCCGCGCACAGATGCCGGCTCTCTTGCTCTCTCGCTGCGGACCACCAAGGCTGCGTTGGGGGGCATTTTTGCTGCCCTGAGCGAGGGCAGAGAGCAACCAGGCACTTGCGCCTGCTCTCTTTGGAGAAACCCGTCACACCCTCGCGGCGTAGCTGTGGCAGGCTCAAAACGAATCGGAATGGTGACGTGTCTCGTTCGATACAATCTTTGCAAGGCCTCTTTGCGGGAACAGAGGCGTTCTCCCTTGACCTATGATCTACCTCATGCGGTTCGGGAGGTAGACAATGAAAATCAGGTTTTGGGGTGTGCGGGGCTCGACTCCTACTCCAGAACGCCGGAATTCCCGGTACGGCGGGAACACAACCTGCATCGAAATCCGCCTGGCAGACGGGAGTCTCCTGATTTTGGATTGCGGCAGCGGGCTGCGCGGCTTGGGCAAGAGCCTCGTGCGGGAGTTCGGGGATGCCCCCATCGGCTGCCACATCTTCCTGACCCATTTTCACTGGGATCATCTCCAGGGAACCCCCTTTTTCCTTCCTCTCTATCGCGAGACCAACGAATTCTGCTTCTATTCGGTCCAGCGCAAGGAATCCGACCTCAGGTCGGCCATTGAGGGCCAGATGGCGAACCCGTTTTTTCCCATCAATATGGCTATCCTCCGTTCCGTCCGGCATTTTGAGGATCTCGACTACGGCTCGCTCGCGGTCGGCTCGGCGGTCGTCCGCCCCGCGCCCTTGAACCACCCGCAGGGCTGCGCCGGTTACCGGATCGAGGCCGACGGCAGGGTGTTCGTCCTCGCCACCGACACCGAGCCCGGCTCTCCCCGGCACGACCGCTCCGTGCGGGACCTCGCCGAGGGCGCCGATGTGCTGGTCTACGATGCGCAGTATACGCCCGAGCAGTTCCGCCGGGAGCGCCGAGGCTGGGGCCACAGCACCTGGCTGGAAGGGACGCGCATCGCCAAGGAGTGCGGCGTCAAGAACCTGTTCCTGTTTCACCACGACCCGGATCATGACGATCGGTTCCTCGACGGCATCGTCGAACAGGCCCGCTCCGAATTTCCCAATACCACCGGCGCTGCCGAAGGCCTGGAGGTCGAGCTGCCGCGCATTGCGGCGCCGCAACCCGGCCGGGCGCAATCCCGGATTCCGCCCCGCCGCGCCGTCGAAAGCCGCAGTTTCGCGCGGGCCGGGGCACGGCGTTCTCGCCTTCGGATCAGCTCCAACTTCGTCGCCTCGTAATACGCGCCGCCGCCATCCGCGAGGCGATCGCCCTGCATCTCGAAGGCGAAGCCTTGGCTGGGCATGGGTTTGTCAGTGATCCCATCGTTGTCGCCACTTTGGAACTTGAAGCTGTAGCGCGTGATGCCTAAGCTGCGGACTCTTCTGATGTATGATTGGGTAGGGAGGTTGAGGGACCCGGCGATGAATCAGGACCAACCGGCGGCGGTTCACAGCGATCCACGGATCATGGGTGGCACACCAGTCTTTGTTGGCACACGCGTCCCCTTCCAGACGCTGCTTGACTATCTGGAGGCGGGCCAGCCACTTCGTAAGTGCACATCATCTGCGGAAAGGATCATCATGCGATATACAATCACTGTTCGGTACGAGGAAGACGATCTTCGTGCCTCCTTGCATTGTCCACTTTGCGATCAGGAGAGGGAGTTCCCTTTTCCAGCCCGAGAAGTCCATGGAAGTCCGCAACCAGCACCTAAAGTGATTGTGGAACAGCATCTCTACGGTGATGGAGTCCACCCAACACAATGCCAGGCCTTTCTTGGCGGTCCAGTGCTAGCCAAACAAAGGGGTAGAGACACCGTAGAACTTACGCTTGAACCGATCATGCTGTAACCCCGAGGCGGAAGCTCAGGGCACGCTCAGAATGGAGAATTGGAGATGAAACTGCGTGTGGTCTTGGAACCGAGCGACGAGGGCGGATACACGGCGACAGTCCCCGCGCTTCCGGGATGTATCAGCGAAGGAGATACCCGCGACGAGGCCTTGGCCAATATCGAGGAAGCGGTTCGGTTATACCTCGAACCAGTGGACGACGACCAACCCTTCGCGCCAGACGCCGAGGTTGTCGAGATCGCGTTATGACCAAAGTCCCGAGCCTGAATTACGACCACGTGGTTCGGGCGCTGCGTCGGGACGGGTGGATTGTTCTCCGCCAGCGCGGCAGCCACATCCGACTCCAGAAACAGACACCGAGCGAAACCTTGAAGCTCGTTGTCCCGGCACATCGGCCCATCAAACGCTCAACGCTATCGCACATTTTGAAAGAGGCGCGCCTGAGCGTTGAACAGTTCCGCCAGTTGTTGTAAGGCCGCCCCATCGCACCCTCTATGCCATTCCAACTCGCCAGCACCTATCAGCCGCGCGGAGATCAGGCCGCGGCCATCGAGCAGCTTGTCCGCGGCATCGAGAGCGGCGAGCAGCACCAGGTTCTGCTCGGCGTCACCGGCTCCGGGAAGACCTTTACGATGGCGAAGGTCATCGAGGCGCTCGACCGCCCCACGCTGATCCTGGCGCACAACAAGACGCTCGCCGCGCAGCTCTATCACGAGTTCCGGACGTTTTTCCCAAATAACGCCGCCGAGTTTTTCGTCAGCTATTACGACTACTACCAGCCGGAAGCCTACATCCCCGCCACCAACACCTACATCGAGAAGGAGGCGACGATCAACGAGGAGCTCGACAAGCTGCGCCTCTCGGCGACGCGCTCGCTGTTCGAGCGGCGCGACTGCGTGATCGTGGCCAGCGTCTCCTGCATCTACGGCCTCGGGTCGCCCGAAGCCTACTACGGCATGCTCCTCATGCTCGAGCGCGGGCAGCGCATCCGGCGCAAGGAAATTCTCGGGCGGCTCGTCGAAATCCTTTATGAGCGGAACGACCACGATTTCAAGCGCGGCACGTTCCGCGTGCGCGGCGACGTAATTGAACTCTTCCCCACCTACGACGACTTCGCCTACCGCATCGAGCTTTTTGGCGACCAGATCGAGCGGCTCTCGCGCATCGATCCGCTGCTCGGGCAGGTCAAGCAGACTTACGCGCGCCTGCCGATCTATCCCAAGACGCACTACGTCATGACGCCGCAGACGCGCGAGGAGGCCATCGAAAGCATCCTCAAGGAACTCGCCGACTGGCTGCCGGAGCTCATCAGCCAAGGCAAGGAGCTCGAGGCCAAGCGCCTGGAGCAGCGCACGATGTTCGATATCGAGATGATGCGGCAGATCGGCTACTGCCACGGCATCGAGAACTACTCGCGCCACCTCACGGGCCGCCGCGCCGGCGAGGCCCCGCCGACGCTGCTCGATTACCTGCCGCACGACTCGCTGCTGTTCATCGACGAGAGCCACCAGACCGTCCCGCAGCTGCACGGCATGTATCGCGGCGACCGCTCGCGCAAGACCACCCTCGTCAACTACGGCTTCCGCTTGCCGAGCGCCCTTGACAACCGCCCGCTCATGTTCGAGGAGTTCGAGCAGCGCGTCAACCAGGCCGTCTGCGTCTCGGCCACGCCAGGCCCCTACGAGCTGACCAAGTCCGCCGGCGTCGTCGTCGAGCAGATCATCCGCCCCACCGGCCTCGTCGACCCCGAAGTCGAAATCCGCCCCACGCAAGGCCAGGTGGACAACCTTCTCCGGGAAATCCGGGACCGTGCGTCGCGCATGGAACGCGTTCTCGTGACCACCCTCACCAAGCGCATGTCCGAGGACCTCGCGGAGTACTACTCCGAGGTCGGCGTGCGCTGCCGGTACCTGCACTCCGAAATCGAGACGCTGGAGCGGATCAAGCTGCTGCGCGACCTGAGGCGGGGAGAGTTTGACGTATTGATCGGAATCAACCTGCTGCGCGAGGGGCTGGACCTGCCGGAGGTGTCGCTGGTGGCGATTCTCGACGCGGACAAAGAAGGTTTCCTGCGCTCGGCCGGCGCGCTGATTCAGACCGTCGGGCGCGCGGCCCGGAACCTGCACGGCAAGGCCATTCTCTACGCCGACAGGATGACGGATTCCATGCAGAAAGCGATCTCGGAAACGAACCGGCGCCGGGAATTGCAATTGCGCTACAACGAGGAAAACCACATCACGCCGGAGTCGATCGTCAAACCAATTGACATGAGCCTGGTGCAGGCGGCCGAGGCCGACTACTGGACGCCGCCGCCGCTCGACCCGGAGGCCGAGCAGTTTGCCACGGCCGCCGAGCGCGATGCGCACATCTCCCGCATGGAGGCCGAAATGCGGGCCGCCGCGCAGAACTTCGAGTTTGAGCGCGCCGCCCAGATTCGCGACCGCATCCGCGCTCTCCGGCAGGCGACGGCCTTGGTGTAAATCAGAGCCGCGACCGCAAGGGAGTGGTGCTTTGTTCCGAGCCGAAGCCACCACTTTGGTGTAAAGCAGAGCCACGACCGCAAGGGAGTGGTGGCTTTCCCGAAAGCGAATCAAAACCACCGCTTGCTTACGCGCGCGGCTCTGACCACTCACTATTCACCGTTGTCTTGCCTCACCGCGAGACCTCGCGGCGCGACAACGAACGGGATCACGCGCGCGCCCGCGCGGCGCAAGACGGTTTCGACATTGCGCTTTGCCCCCGGCTCGCAGAGAAAGAAAACACAGCCTCCGCCGCCCGCGCCGCAGGCTTTCGCCGCCCTTGCCCCGTTGCGCCGTGCCGCCCGGATCAGCCGCTCGATCCCGGGCGTCGTGATTCCGGGATGATTTCGCTCGCGGGCTTCCCATTCCTGGTTGAGCAGCCGGGCCGTCTCTTTCCAATCGTTTTGTTCCATCGCCGACCGCATGGCCGCTGCGATGGCTGCAATGCGGTCAAAGTGCCGGCGGACGGCGCGATTCCCATCAACGTGCGCCTTCATCACTTCCCAGTTGTTGATTCCGGAGTTGCGTGATTCGCCCGAGTAGCAGAGCACGCCGCGCGCGGCAAGGTCGGCGTGATTCACCGCCAGCCGTTCGGACACGATACCGCCTGGTGCAAGGCGAATCGCCTGCACGCCGCCGTAGGCCGCCGCGTAGTAGTCCTGCACTCCGGTGGGAACACCGAGCACCTGCGCCTCGACGTCGCCCGCAATTTTTATGAGCTTTTCCGAAGACAGCCTCTTCCCCGTGAAGCGCACCAGCGCGCCGCAGATCGCAATATTGAGCGACGACGATCCGCCCAGCCCCGCCCCGGCGGGCGAGTCGGAATCGGTTTCCAGAGAAAATCCCCCACTCTCCCTTTTCCCTGTCATCCCGAGGAGCGGAGCGACGAGGGACCTGCTCTTCACAAACGCGACCACCAGCCGCGCCAATAGCGGCAGCCGAAACTTCCGCGTCTTCACGAGAGCGTCGAGCGAAGGGAACCGCTCTTCCCGCGCGAGGTCGCGCGAGATCAGATGTATCGCCCGGTCCCGGCGCGGCGTCAACCGGCAGCGCGCATAACACCGGATCGCGACGTTGATCGTCTGCGAATTGCCGTGGAAGAGATACAGCGGCCAGATATCGAGCGTGCCGCCGGCCAAGTCAACGCGCGTGGGAGCTTCCGAGAGAATTATCATCAGGACGGATTGGCCAGATACAGGCTCTTACGGATAAATGCCGTGGAGGAACGAAACTACTCGTTCGATCTTCAGAGCTTCCAAGAGTTGGCTATCGGGGTAGTAGTTGGTTACGATTCCAGCCAGTTCCAAATTGGCGTGCCAAAGTCCACTTGCAATACGTCGTCTCCACCAAACGCCCGCTCCGCTAAGCCCACGTGCGTGCACACCGTCAACAGCGAACTCGTGCTTCATCAAAAAGCAGCTTGAAGGATCGTGATCTCGAAGGTCTCTTGGCTGTTCGATGAATGTTGCTTGCATGGTTAGGGATGCTGCTCTGGCTCCGGCAGCGACAACGTGACTGGAATCGGAAGGGTATCCTGCGACAGTTACGGTTTCACCAGGAGGCGGCGTTGCCGTATTCCGATCCAGCACGTGAAATCGCAAGTTGTCAATGCTCGTCGAGGTGGCATCAAGCTCTATGAGGGCGATGTCATCATCGTCGCTGAGCACAACGCTACGGATCGGCAGGCGTCTTCGGCTCTCAAGTCCAAGGGTGGCTGCGTTTACATCTGTAACGGTGGAGGTCTCTAACGGCTCGGACGGCCTGAGGAAAAAGCGAAGCTCGTCGTGAGGAGTATCTTGGATTACGTGCTTTGCAGTCAGAATGATGAAGTGTGCATGCCACTCGATAGCAGCGCCCGTTCCAATTCCTGATTCCGCGATCCCTTTGTCTCTAGTAATTATTCCTACGGTATGCCAGGGGACCGCTTCCTTTATTGCTTCCGCAGCAGCATTTTCAATATCAATTTTCGACGTGTTTTCCATGACCGAGTCCAGGAATTAGTTCTCTGTCTCTTACCTTGAGCAGAATCCAACCTTCAAGCACTTCCTGCAGTTCATCCCTGCAGTGCTCGATCGAATCTGCGTCGGCCCACACACCCCGCAACCCCGGGATTTCACCGAAGTAAGTGCCATCGGCGAGAATCTTGTACTTGGCCCGGCCTAACTGTTTCGCGATGTAGTCGGTCAGCATCACAACTTTGATTGACGGAAAACAAAAAGCAGGTCCTTCGCTTCGCTCAGGATGACCGCAGGGGAAAGATGCCGGTCCGCTCACCCCGCGGCGCCGCAGCACTTCTTGTATTTCTTGCCGCTGCCGCAGGGGCAGGGATCGTTGCGCCCGACTTTCTGCCCGGTGCGCACGACGGTCTTGACGGCGGCGGCGGAGCCGTCGTCGGCCCCTTGCAGGATCATCTCAGCCTGCTGCTTGCGCTGCCTGCGCTCGATCTCCTTGACCTGCTCTTCTTCCTGCACCGGCTGCATCAGGTAGAGGAACCGCAGCGCTTCCTGGTCAATGCGGTTCATCATGTCCTGGAACATCAGGTAGGATTCCTTCTTGTACTCGACGAGCGGGTCCTTCTGCCCGTAGCCGCGCAGCCCGATGCCTTCCTTGAGGTCGTCCATCGCGAGCAGGTGCAGCTTCCAGTTCTGGTCCACCACCTGGAGCAGGATCATGCGCTCGTGCCAGCGCATCACTTCCGTCGTCAGCAAGGCTTCCTTTTCCTCGTATTTCTTGTGCAGCCGGTCGGTCAGCGTGT
>Ga0326597_10003983_pt1 | contig 20933 bp, 24 predicted proteins | sample RVTome_12_FD_203789 | JGI IMG/M metagenome (GOLD analysis project Ga0326597, IMG submission 203789) | Soil microbial communities from uranium-contaminated site in the Upper Colorado River Basin, Wyoming, United States - RVT100D185 | ecosystem: Environmental > Terrestrial > Soil > Contaminated >...
TCCACAGTGGACGCTGCAATGGTTGCGAACTCCAAAGTTCGACCCGTGGTCAATGCGCATCTCCCGGCCAAAGTTTGTGGAAGCCTTCCCGCTCATGTTGGACGCTGGCATGGATGTTCAAGGGCTGGAATGGATTCTGTACAACAATCATCATTTGCAAAATGGAGCAGTCCTTTGCATGCTCTGGTGGCAAACCTTGAAGCGCCCTCAGAGCATGCGAGAAAAATGTGTGACAAGGTTTTTGACTCGTCGGTTTTCAATTGGTTGTGGCTGCACCCAAGTAGCGTTGTTGGAAAGCGCAAACGAGAACATCAGCTTTTCCTTGTTGAACATGCCAGCGAATACATTGTCATGTCTGCAACTGAGTGTGCTTCATAACATTCGCCTGTTGGATGATTGGATGATAAATGAGTGCGAAGAAGAACCGCCAACTGTGAGCCGGGCAATTCTCATCAACCTCTGGGAAGAAATTGCGGATCGGAGCTTGAATGTGATTGGGTGTTTTATGAATTATTTACTCAAGGACCAACTCTATGTCCTCGAGATTTCTCCCATCATCTTTTATCTGATTGCACAACAACAAAAAAAAGTTGTCAACAAACCAGAGAAGTGCGCGGATCTGTTGGATTTTTGCAAGCTTGTCATCCACATGTGCACCAATAAGGAAAAAACAAGCAACTTCCCGGACCAACACCGAGTGCAAATGGACTTTATCAAGGAATGGCTCGGCTTCCACTTTGGAACTGCGATGACTGACATATTTGTCGAGGTGGACGCCTGAACCTATTTATCATATCATTCCCCTCCGGTCTTTACATTTTTCAATTTCAATACGAAGAGCTATTATATATACACGTTTGTGAGGAGGCGGGTTAACTTTGCATATGTGAAATGTTGATCACATTCAATAAAATGATCTCTTTTTCGGTCAGCGTGCGTTCACACCTTTTTATTTTATATCTGAAACTATCAAAATGGCGGCAGACCCCAAGTTGCTCGTGTTGGCTGTTGACATTGAGCGCACTGGCGCCTCGAAAAGAGAACAAACATTTGCGATTGGCGCCAGTGTGGTGAATGCCAGCTACACGGAATTGGACAGCCTTTTACTTGCCATTTGGCCGGAGGGAGAGGTGCAATGGGAAGAGAGGTGCTGGAACGAGTTTTGGAGCAAGAACCAAAACATTCTTGACAAGCTCAAAGCAGAAGCTGCGAAGCAACAAACCAGCACCAAGCGGGTGGGCCTGAAAGCGTTGGAAGCTGGCATGATTCGTGACCTCGTGGAGTTCATTGCAAAACACCAGAGTGCTGCCAAAGAGCAGGGACTGAAGTTGTTGATCACCACCGACAATGCCGCCTTTGACTTTCACTGGATCAACCATTTGATTGGGAAGCATCTGCAGGGCCAGTACAATCCGTTGCCCTATCGGTTTGACAACCAAAGGTACGGTGACGTGGCAGACATGAGCAACGAGATGGCGGGAATGAAGCGCGTGCTGCAAGCAGCAGCTGTGAAGAATGGAATGCACGAAATGGTGCTTCCACACGGCTACATGCAGGCGATGGCGTCCAAACAACATGATCACATGCCAGACAACGACGCGTTCACAATTGCGGTCAAACAACAGCTGTGCCGGCAACACCTGCCTGCATTAATTCAAACAAGCATCGAACGGTGTGTTCTCAGCGAATGTGGAGGCGCCGCTGTTTCCAAGTCGGAAAAATGCGCTGGAAACCGCAAGAAAGTGTCAACATTGGAAAATTGTGAAGTTTTTGGAACAGCGAGTGAAAAATGATGAAATAAAAATGACGATTTTACGCACCAAACATTCCGCACATTCAGACCAAACATTCCGCACATTGGCATCAAATATTCCGCACATTCGCACCGAACATTCCGCACATCCGCATCAAATATTCCGCACATTCAGACCAAACATTCCGCACATTGGCATCAAATATTCCACACATTCGCACCGAACATTCCGCACATTCGCACCAAACATTCCGCACATTCGCACCAAACTTCCGCATATTCGCACCAAACTTCCGCATATTCGCACCGAACATTCCGCACATTCGCATCAAACATTCCGCACATTCGCATCAAATATTCCGCACATCCGCATCAAACATTCCGCACATTGGCATCAAATATTCCGCACATTGGCATCAAATATTCCGCACATCCGCACCAAACATTCCGCACATTCGCACCAAACATTCCGCACATTCGCACCAAACATTCCGCACATTCGCACCAAACTTTCCGCACATTCGCACCGAACATTCCGCACATTCACCGAACATTCCGCATATTCGCACCAAACATTCCGCACATTCGCACCAAACATTCCGCGGATTCTAAAAAAAAGAGTGGCACTTTTTTCGGTGAATGAAAAGAAATACAAGTTGATTTTCCAACGTTCATTTCTCCACTTGTTTTCATTTTGCGCGCATGCCTCCCTTCGAGCATCTACCCCCTTTTGCATCCAGCCTGGACAACCGAACTCAAACGGTGCAATATTTAACGCAACACGTGCTGATGATTCAGCGATGGCGAACCTTGGGTATACGGAAATTGGCAAAAAGAGGAGATACAAACGGCATGTGGTTTTGTGTGCGATATGGGCATGCCGACTTTCATGAATGCTTTCACCTTGCTTGCCACTTTGGATACTTGCACCTGCTCAAGGTTCTGATGAACATGAAAAGAATGACGAAGAACCTGTTTTACTTAAAAGTGGCAATTCAACGGGGCCATGCAAGTGTGGCAAAATATTTGGTCCAAGAGTGGGGCGGCCGAAAATATGCTTTGGCTTGTTGCCGTCTGTATAATGAACCTGCCATTGCGAGAGTGTTGCACTCAATTGCAAGAAAATAAAAACAACGAGTTGAAAATTCAACTTTTTTGGTCTTTTTAAATGGCAAGGTGAGAAAATGAACTGCAATTTCTGTTGATTGACAAAGTGCGCTGCCGGCAAAAAACGCAAGTCGAGGAGGAGGTGGGGAATGAAAGTCGTTTCAATGACAAAATCTTTTCCTGAATTTCAAATCCAAGACCCGTCGATCAGCTGGAAAATGGATGAATGGTACGATGTGTTTCCTTTGCTTGGAAATAGGCAACTGGTATGGGTTGCGCAATGCAGTCAATTGTTCCACGCAATGAGCGAGTTACATATTCAACATGTGCAATGGAAAAGGAATGGATTAAAAGGATGTGCAAAAAAAGGCGATTTGCAGGGAATCAAATATTTGGTTCAAAAACAAGGAGTTCATGTGAGAGCCAACGGAGATTGTGCACTGCAAGGCGCCAGCAAACACGGACACATGGATGCAATTTATTACCTTGTGGAACAAGGCGTGAATATCCACTCAAGAGATGAATACGCGCTTCGAAAAGCAAGCAAGCACGGACATTTGGCAGTGGTTAAATACCTTGTATTTAAGGGAGCGGATGTGCACGCAGTTTATGACTACGCACTGCGATGGGCAAGCAGAAATGGGCACCTGGAAGTGGTCAAGTATCTTGTCCTTGAGTGCGAGGCTGATGTGCATGCAAATCATGACGATGCACTGCGATGTGCAAGCTGGAATGGGCATGTGCAACTGGTTCGCTATTTGGTGGAGAAAGGAGCAGATGTGCACGCAAACAATGACGAAGCACTGCAATGGGCAAGCCGAAATGGCTATTTGAAACTGGTCAAGTACCTTGTACTTGAGGGAGCGGATGTGCACACAGAGCATGACTATGCACTGCGATGGGCAAGCGAGAACGGGCACTTGGAAGTTGTCAAGTACCTTATGGAGGAGTGCGGAGCGGATGTGCATGCAAAGGATGATTATGCACTGCGATGGGCATGCTACAATTATCATCTGGAAGTTGTGCGCTACCTGGTTGAAAATGGAGGAGCGGATGTGCACGCAAAAGAAGACAAAGCAGTGCGATGGGCGAGAAAACATGGTTACTCAAAGATGGTGGAATATTTGAAAAGTCGGGGCGCTGTCCTTCCGTTGTAAATAAATATCACGAGTTTTTTCATTCCCTTTTCAGCTGCAAAATCTTCCACATTTGAGAATGGACGAGTGGCATGACATCCTTCCCTTTCTTCAAAATGAGCGGCTGGTGTGGTACAGTCAATGCAGTCAACTATTCTACGCAATCAGCAACAGATACACTCAACATGCACAATGGAAAAAGGAGGGATTGAGTCAGTGTGCAATGAATGGAGATTTGCAAGGAGTCCGATATTTGGTGGAGCGATGCGGAGCGGATGTGCACGCAATGGATGATGCTGCACTGCGATGGGCAAGCGGACATGGTCACCTGGAAGTTATTCGATATTTGGTGGAAAAAGAGGCGGATGTGCACGCACGGGATGATGAAGCTCTGATATCTGCAAGCTTGGATGGTCAGTTGGAAATGGTGCGCTATTTGGTGGAAAATGGAGCGGATGTGCACGCACGGGAGGAAGATGCACTGCACTGGGCAAGCGGGAATGGACACTTGGAAGCAGTGCGTTTCTTAGTGGAAGTGGGAAAGGCGGATGTGCACGCAAAGAAAGAAAAGGCAATGCGATACGCAAGCCACTACGGACACCTCGCGATTGTGAAATACCTTGTACTTAAAGGAGCGGATGTGCACGCACGGGAGGAAGATGCACTGCAATGGGCAAGCAAGAACGGTCACTTGGAAGTGGTCCAATACTTGGTGGAAAAGGGATGTGATGTGCACGTAGAAAATGAAATTGCACTGCGAAATGCAAGCAGAAAAGGGCATGTGGAAGTGGTGCGCTACTTGGTGGAAAAGGGATGTGATGTGCACGCAGATGATGACGAAGCGCTGCGATGGGCAAGCGAGAAAGGCCGTTTGGAAGTGGTTAAGTACCTTGTACTTAAGGGAGCGGATGTGCACGCACTGGATGATGAAGCGCTGCGATGTGCAACCCAGAATGGACACTTGGAAGTGGTCAAGTACCTTGTCCAGAAGGGCGGAGCGGATGTGCACGCTGGGAAGGAATTTCCCCTGCGACGGGCAAGCAAAAATGGGCATGTGGAGGTGGTGCAGTTTTTGGTGGAAAATGGAGCGGATGCGCACGCAAAAGAAGAATATGCACTGCGTCGAGCGAGCGGGAATGATCATCTGGAAGTGGTCAAGTATCTTGTGGAGGAGTGCGGAGCGGATGTACACGCAAGGGATGAAAAAGCACTGCGATACGCAAGCAGCAACGGTCATTTGGAAGTGGTCAAGTATCTTGTGGAGGAGTGCGGAGCGGATGTACACGCAAGGGATGAAAAAGCACTGCGATACGCAAGCAGCACCGGTCACAAAAAGGTGGTTCGTTACTTGGTGGAGAAAGGAGCTGATGTGCACGCCCGAAATGATGAAGCACTGCGATGGGCAAGCGCAGGCGGACACTTGGAACTTGCGCGCTACCTGGTGGAAAAAGGAGGAGCGAATGTGCATGCACTGAATGAACTTGCACTGCGATTGGCAAGCTGGAATGGTCATGTTCAACTGGTGCGTTTTTTGATGGAAAAATGTGGAGCGAATGTGCGCGCAATATAAAAATAACCAGTTATTTCATTCCCTTTTCAGCTTCAAATATTTTATTCCTCATTTATATTCAGTGAATACAAGTCACTATTTAAATCATTCGCTGACAGCCGCTTTCACCGAGTTAAGGGCATGGACAGAATCCAAAAAACCAGGTCTGTCTTTCCGGCCACCTTTGTTTTTGAAACCTATCAGCACATTCCTGGCACACGCAGCTGCCGGCATGTGGTGCGCATGCTGGAGCCCGCCATGTTGAATGCAAACGAGCATCACCTATTTCAGCAACTGGCAACGCACAAGCATTGGGAGGAGGTGTGCGGCTTCTCATACCTCCACATTATTGCATACCTGGGCATCGTTGACACCAGCGTCTGCACGCACGACCCGCACTACAAACAAGAAATCAAAAGAGTGCAAGAAAAAATGGCAAGCCAAGGGATTCGACAATTCTTGCTTTTATTGGCACCATCCGCACCGGAGAACGTGAAGAACTCTTTTCCGGCCGTTTTTGATTATCCGCTATGTTGGCGTGTGAATCAGACACAAATAAACGAAACTGAATGATTTTCATGCTGATATGTAGCCCTTGTTGCTCACAAAGTAAAAGATGATGAGGAAAGCAGCGGCAAGGTTGATGTATGCGTGCTGGATGGACTGCGACTGTGGCATGCCGCCCTTCCACAGGATGTAAAAGTGGGTCAACAGCACGATGGTGATGCCCACGTAATAGGCAATTTCACTGAACGACCACATTGAAAGGCAAGTTCTTTTTTCTGAGGGGCTGATTTTTTTTATTTGCGAAATTATCTTGTGAAAATTAGGTGTCCAAAAATTTCCAAATCAGGAAAATCAAACATGTTGCAGCAGCCAATCAAAAATAACCATGTTGGAAAATTTTCCAAATGAGGCGATTCAAACATGTTTTGACGGCCAATCAAATTTTGCCACGATCTGCATTTGAACCCCTTGCATTCAGTGAATTCAAGTGATTGTGTTTAAGTGCGGCAGGCAGGCTCATTATCTTTCAGTTTACCCCCAGGGTCCACATGTCCAAGTCAACGTTCGAAGCTTCCTGTGTGAATAGCGCGAAGGACCATCCATGCGCATTTGTTCATGTTGACCACATTTCCACTGAACCGATGTACGTGGTGTGCCAAGTTTACAAAGAATCGGCCATGACATTCTTTTCCGTCCACGTCCTCCAAACATACGTGTTATCCATGATGACGGATGGCGTCCTCGGACTCATGCTCAGTGGGCAAAATGTGTACGCTTCGGCTTGGCATGAGTGCGTTTTTAAGCCGTTGATCACGGGGAAATGCCACTTTGGAAATGTGCCGCCTCCACAAAGAATGGGGTGTGATGTAAATGAGTGGGAAGAGATGAGAAGCACGCTCTCTCGGGAAAGAATTGTAAAACTAACTCAATACATTTGAAAAATTCCAATTCATCTCACTGAACACAACAATTTTATTGATCATCCAACAAGCGAGAGAAAAATGTCAAGTGTTCAGCCACTCTTATTTTTTGGTATTTTAGATTTTGAGGCGAACTGTGTCGAAAAGGGGAGACTTTATCCTCAAGAAATTTTGGAAGTTCCGGTTGTTGTGTACGACTGCTGATTCAGCAAAGCGTATTGACTTGTCAATCAAAATCAATTGGCGAAAATTTCAAGATGAATTTATTTAGAGCGCATGGCGTCCTCTTGTTTGTCATCCAACCGAAGCCACTCACCATGAAGGGCCAACATGAACAAACAGTCAACGTGTTTCCAACAATATCTTCAGGATGGGCCACTCCTCTTGTTGTTGATATCATTGTTTCACACCTCCGTAAGAGAGATGTGTTAAAACTTGGATTAGTGTGCAAGTTGTTGCATGCGAGGACACTAAAAGCGAGAACCATCATTAAACACAAACGATGGGAAAGGCAAGGTTTGCCAAACCTTGCACGACATGGAGATTTGCAAGGAGTGAAATACCTGGTGAACAAAGGAGTTGCACTTGATGGCGGAGCGAATTTGCGCTCAGAGGATGAAGAAGATGCACTGCAAAGGGCAAGCGAGAAGGGGCACTTGGAAGTGGTCAAGTACCTTGTGGAGGAGTGCAGAGCGAATGTGCACGCAGACAATGACTGGGCACTGCGATTGGCAAGCGAAAACGGGCACTTGGAAGTGGTCAAGTACCTTGTACTTAATGGCGGAGCGAATGTGCACGCTTTGAATGACGATGCATTGCACGTGGCAATGATGCGAGGAAACTTGGCAATTGTCCAATGTCTCGTTGAGGAAGGAGATGCAAATGTTTTCCGTTGGGACGGTATCTATCGCTACTGGATGGCTGGGTATGATAGCCATGATGTTCTGTATTATGTACAAGAAAAACGAAATCTGTTTTGAAATAAACCAAAAATATCCATCATGATCAAACAAATCTTTCATCCGTTTGGAACAATGCAGGTGGCAAAATCAACGTTCTATAAATGTTGACACTTTTCCACCAAGTATTTCACTCCTTCCAGGTTTCCATTCAGCTTGTTGAATATGTGGCTTGGCAATGACGTGGAATAGTTGCATGCATTGACTGTACCACACCAGCCGCTCATTTTGAAGAAAGGGAAGGATGTCATACCCCTCATCCATCATTAAATGTGGAAAAATTAAACACTGAAAAGAAATGTAAAAACTGGTTATTTTTATTCACAACAGGGGGTAGCGCCCTGGCTTTCCAAATAAGTCATCACGGCCAAATGACCATTCATAATCGCCAATTGCATTGCTGATTCACAATCTGTGTGATTTTCACACGCGCGCACATCCGCTCCTCCCACCTCGACCAAGTAGCGCACCACTTTCAGGTGACCGTGCTGGCTTGCCTTACGCAATGCTTCTTCCTTCCATGAGTGCACGTCTGCTTTGCCCTCAATGATAAGATACTCGACCACTTCCAGGTGTCCGTTACTGCTTGCCAGACTCAGTGGCAAGTCCTTCCCAGCGTGCACATCCGCTCCATTCTCCACCAAATATTTCACTCCTTCCAAACTTCCATTTTTTGCGCACTCTGTCAATCCTTCCTTCTTCCACTGCTCGCACGCCATGCAGAAAATGGCAAATGCTCCTTTTTTATGGAGAATAATTGACAGATTCACTGAATCAAATAAAATCAGCAAATCAAACGAGTCGAATTACATAACATTCAGCAAATGGCTTCTAATCATGAAAATTGGTTATTTTATTCACAGAAACTGGACCACATTCATGCTTTCCAATTGCAGTGATGATTAGCATTCTGTGTCATTTTTACACATGTGCACATCCGCTCATCCAAGTAGCGCACAATATCCCTGACGCAGTGATTCTCCTTCATTCAGTGCACATCAGCTCTTCCAAGTGACGCACAACATCCAAGTGTCCGTGGCTTATTGCCAATCTCAATGCTTGGTTATTTCGTGCGTGCACATCCGCTCCGCACTCTTCCACCAAATACTTGACCACTTCCAAGCGCCCGGTGCTGCTTGCACGTATCAGAGCTTCATTATCATTGTCGTGTACATCCGCTCCGTTTTTCAGCCAATATTTCATTCCTTCCAAAGTTCCATCATTCCATTGCCCGGCGCAGTGAATGGTCATTTCATGTAGAAAACGGCAAATATTCCTTTTTTATGGAGAAATATTGACAGATTCAGTGAATCAAATCAGCAAATGGCTTCAGAGAATGAAATTTTGTTCCATGTCGTTTTTATTGATGCTGCTGCTTTTGAAGGACTCGTCTGTTGAGGCGCTTTTACATTTCTGTCATGCCGAGGGCTTGCACATCCGCAGCAGCATCCGTTGCTTCTTTCATCTGTCCGGTTTGCTTTGCAATAAAGCGCTCAATTTCCGCTTGGTACTCCTCCCACCAGCGCTCATAGGCTTCACAAGAAGTGATTTCGCTCCACAGCTGCTCCACCACCTCGGGTGCGCTTTTCGCCAGAAACTTGCTCTCGATGGCCGCCTTGCCCCGAAAGTATTGCTTGTGCAGCTTTGGCAAATTGGTCACATCCTCCACATTCTCGAGCGTGGGCTCCTCTCCCAGATTGTTTCTGATATCCGCAGTCACCTCCCGTCTCACGCACTCTGCAATCCATTTCATGTACACCTGGTACTGCTCGCGCATGGACTTGTAGCTCTGCACCACGCCCATCTCTTTTTGGAGCACCATCTCCGTCATCACCTCCATCGCCTCCCGGTTGGAGCGCATGAACGCAAAGTCGGACTCCCCCAACTTGCGGTTCAGGTTGCCCATGCCGTCATAGTCCAGAGGAAGGCGCGGCACGCTGAAGGCCCTGAGGTCGTATATGGACATCCAAAACGGGTTCATCACAAACAGGCGGCGCAGCGATTTCCGACCGCCAGACGGCTTGCTTTCCGTGACGTGCACGCCCACCTGGCCCACGCCCACGGAGTTGCGCACGCTTTCCATGCGCTCCTTGTTGTCAAAGTGGCGCAGCATGGGCCGCTTCAGTCCGGTTACCAAGTCATCGATTTCCACCAGGTGCAGCGCCGGCTTGTCGGGGCAGATGTGCCGCGTGCTCAAGTGGTACAGCCCGTACTTGAGATCCTCCTCCCGGCCCGCCAAGTCCTGCGGCTCCAGGCCGATGGCGCGCAAGTCCTTGTGCACCACAATGAACGTGTAGCACTGCTGCGGTTTCAGCATTTGCATGAGCATGGTGAACTTTTCTTCCTTGAGCACTTTGGCAATGGCGGCGCGGCGCGGGTGCGCGCTCACGTCCAACTGCGCAGCCTTCGGGCCCCACAGCCCCTGCCACTGCCATGGCGCCTCACTCAAGTGCATCTCAATGTTTTCGTGCACGTCGGGCGTGACACTGCTGATGATGGACAGCGTGTGATCGCCGTTGGTGGACACGATCCAGCGGTTGGTGTGCTTGCAAAACCACACGCCCATGAAAATGCCGTCCAGAAAGTCGTAACACTTTTGGAGCTGCGGCGCCCAGCTGAAGCGCCACCCCGCGTCCAGCCAGTCTTGGCGCTCCTTTTCGTATGCACACTCTTGGCGGTCGATGCCCCAGTACACGACCTCGCCGCTGGCTCGATCTTTGATCTGCCCAGTCAGCAAGTCCAGCTCGTACAAGTCGGTCCAGTTTGGGGCTGCTTTGTTCAATGATTCCATGTTGTTGTGCTGAAAAAATAAAAACAATGAATCTAGACAACAAAAAAATATTTGCGATTCTTTGGAACGCAATGGACAACATCAATTCAGCAGAGCCTGTCAGTATGGAAACCACAGCTCCAGTTTTGCCGTCTGTTGACGCGTCTGCGCCACCTGGAGATCCATCCCGCATGGACATCACGTTGCGGCCCATTGAAACAGTGGCGGAGGCAGAACCAGTGCAGGGGTTTCAGGCTACTGAAGAATGCCGGGGGTTGAGACAACAAATTGGCGTCCAGGGAGTCCATGCGTTCTTGACGGATCAGAATGGCAAGTGCTTTGCACCCGTGTTGCGTCGGTTGCTGACTAGTCTCCCAAAGATCGAAAGGGCGGATCAGCTCTTTGGGGATCAATCCGACGATTCGATGCGTCAGATTTCAGATTTTTTACTCCAACAAGTGGATCATGAAGCAGATTTTTTGAGTGAACGAAACCGAGTGGAGATCTTGCAAAGAATCCAAAAAAAGTGGGGCATGGACAAGAGCGATGTGGCAGGAGAGTCGTTGGACACACAGTTTACGCAATCGCTAAACGAACTGCAGACATACTTTCAGCAACAAAATGCAACCAATCGCAATGATCTGGCACGAAGTGCGGAGAACGTGGTCCAAAAGTTTGTGCTGGATGTCATGATGCACAAATTTTATGAGATCATGCTATCCAGCCCAGAGTTAAAGGAAGTGAACATTGCCAGTTTTTTCCGCTTTTTCGGCTTGCTCTTCAACCTGCAGTTTAATGTGAATCAAGAGGCAAAGGGAGAATTGGAGCGGTCGTTGGACGCTGGCAAGTTGTGCACAGCCAAGCGCAACATTACCATGCCGCCCCTCACCATCCCGCAAATCTTTTTGCCCATGTTTTTTCGACCCGAGTTTCCAAAAACCAAGATGCTGCTGTGGATGGGGCCCGGCACGGGAAAGACGTGCGCCGCCATCGCCGGCCTGGACCAGTTTATTGAGCAGGACTGGACCATTTTCTGGGTGCTGCCGCCCAAGAATGTGGAGAAAATGAAGCAGCAACTGAAGTCCGACATGTTCCGCCTGGGCTGCTTGCGCGTGTTTGTGGATGACATGCGACAAGTGGAAGAAGAAAGCACGAGCGGGCAACAAAATGTGGAGAATGAGGAAGAAATTCAGGCAGCTGCCGAGGAATTGCGTCCGCGAGACGTGTTTTTCAAGTCAGTCCCACCCACCGCTGACGAAGTGGATGTTGCCAAGGAAGTGATGCGCGCCATGTACGACGAATCCGTGGCGGAAGGCGATGTGCTCAGCCAAACCGCGGACTGGGATGCATTGAGCACCAACTTTTTCAAATACTATGGTCAAGAGTGGGTGAACTCCAACGTGTTGGCATCTATTTACGGAGAGGAAGCCTTTCATCTGCTGTCAGGGAAGGTGTCTCGCGTGCAAGGGCAAGTAAACCGAAAAAGGGTGTGCCGTCCCACATTTGATCTGACGGCTGAGCAAGAGGGTGGTTGCATTGACTTTGGTGATGTGGTGCTGATGACATGCCCTCAATTTGCGCGGCTCATGACGGGAGTTGAGGATACCTCCCGCATGACAAACGAAGAAAGAATGCAGGTGGCAATCTGGCGGCGGCTGCGGTCCAGTAAATTCCGCAACACACTGTTTGTGCTGGACGAGGCACACCACTGGTTTCACGAAGGCAGCATGGAGTCGGATTTACACGCGTCGGCCGCGTCCAGCGAGAAGCTGCGCGTGCGCACACTGCAGGCAATGGACCGGGTGTCTCGCACTTCGCGTGAATACTTTTTCGGCAAAAATGCGCTCGTGCTGAACCAGCCGTGCAAGTTCATGCTGCTCACTGCAACGCCCGTGGCGGATGACTCAATGGCAGGCTTTGGCACCATGCTCTCCTTTTTGCAGGAGCCGGACGCCAGCACCTCGGGGCAAGCCGTGGCCTTCACGCCCCGCACCATGAAGCTGCTGAAACGGCGCGTGTTTGATGCAGGTCGAAGTTTTGTGCCGGCGCAGGAGTTTGTGGAAGAACAAGAGCTGGCGCGCCTGTGCATGCTGCAAATTTGTTACGTGTCCGCCAACGACAGCCGCTGGTTTGGGGGGGCCATGCCCAAAAAGGAGTTGATTGAAGTGGTGGACGTGGATATGCCCCAGGTGCAACGCGCAGACGCGGCCAAGTGCATTCTTGATAAACAGAAAGCAAGTCGCATTCCGTGTCTCAAGGCGGTGGATACCGGCGCCAATCAGATCATTGACGCGAAAAGTGAAAAGCGGTTCACATTTTTGAATCCGGGGCTCACGGAGGCGCGCGCCGACACAAACAAGCTGTTCAACGACTGGCTGCAGCACTACGGCCTCAAGTTTAAAGCGGTGCTGGAAAAGGTGGTCAGCTTGACAAAAACAGACCCACAGAAAAAACACGTGATCTACGTGGAAGGAGACTTGAATGCGTTACTGCTGGCTGGGGCGATGCTGGCCCCCAAGCGCCCCGCGGACCTGGACGCCGAGTTTCCATATATCCCGCTCAAGCACCGCGTGGATCCCGAGTCTGGCTCATTTTTTTACTTGGACAAGCAGCGGTCCCAATTCACGAGGCCCTACTTTGGCTTGGTCGGCGTGGGCTTGCCAACTCTGCAAAAGTACGGCGCGGATCGGCTGCGCGAGCCCTGGGTGACGGCAAGCAGCAACGCGGTGGAAGCGGGCGCCAAGTTCACGCCCCGTATGTGGCAAAAGTATCAATCTGACGTGATCTCCATGTTCAATGATGAAGGCAATCGTTTCCACACGATCATCATCACCGACAAGATGCGGGAGGGCGTGAGTTTCTTCAAGGTGGGCTACGTGCACATGGTAACCGTGCCGCAAAGCGAGGCTGCATTCATCCAGGCGGTGGGCCGCGCAACGCGCCTGTGTGGAAACAAGGACATCGGCAACGCGGACGTGCGTGTGATCGTGTACCGCTCAAAACTGGACAAGCTACCCGGTGACAATCCCTACACCATCACGGACGAAATTCGGCTACAGAGTGAAGGTCGACGTCCACAAGCCGAGGGCTGGAAGCAGCAACTGGAGGACGGGGTGGCGAAAAGCACGTGTCTCAACATCATGAAATGGTACATCGAAGCGGCAAACCCAGACAATGCAGCCCAGCTGCAACAGGTGGCGGGTGAAGACGAGGCCCAGTTCCAGGACCAGGTGCAAAAGGCGGTGTATTGAGTGAGTGAGTGTGACGTCAGCTTCACTGAAAAAGTTGAATGTATAAATTTAATTCAATGCATGTTAAAGATAGATTATGAAGGTTTCCAAGATATTTTTTTGCGCACCATTTGTTCCCCCGCTTTCTCGTTTTTTACCTCACATCAACTATGATGCACTGGCGGCTGACGCCCGCGAAGCCTTTGATCAGGATGCGGTCATGGTTCCCGATGGGCAGCCCGTGCAAACACTTGTCATCAAATCGCAAATGGGCACTGGCAAATCCACCGCATTTTTAAACCACATTTCCCAACAACCGCCGGAGTGCCGATGCTTGGTGCTCGCCAATCGCCGATCGCTCCTTCGAAACCTGCACGGAAAAGCACCAACCATTGCATACTATGACAAGTGCAGCAGCATTGAGAAACTCCGCAGCGTGCCCAAACTATGTATAACGCTGGAGAGCCTGCACCGCTTGTGTGGGCACGACCTCAAACAACCGCTGCCCCACTACGACATCATTATCATAGACGAGCTGCCTGCCACGTTTATGCAGCTGCTGTCGTCCACTGTGCGAGACCGCCGCTTAACGGCCACAGTGTTTCAGCACTTGATAGCCAGCTGTAACGTACTCATTGCCTGCGCAAGTGACTGCACCGACCAAGATTTGGCCGTGCTGCAAATGATCCGCTCGCCCCCCATTCATCAAGTCATAAACTCCTTTGCACAGAATCGAGAAAGCATGTACATGTTTGGCGATAAGACCGATTTTATCCAAGCACTGAAAACTGCATTCAAGGAGAAGCAGCGCGTGTACGTTGCGTCGGACAGCAAGAGCTGGCTGGATCATGTGCGCTCTGCTATAATGAAGCCGTTGTGGCCAACCGCGCGTGTCCAAGTTTACTCGTCAGACACGTCAAAAGACGAGGGCGTGCAGACCGAATTGAACGCCCCAAACGAGCACTGGCCTGCCTACGACGTTATATTTGCCTCGCCCTCCATCACACACGGCGTGGACTTTACGGTGAAGCACTTTGCGCAACAGTTTTATTTGGTCACTGGCCGGTCCATCACGTGTCGGTCTATGATTCAAGCTATGCGAAGAGTGCGCGTCACGGAGCGGCATCGTGTGAATGTGTGCACGTATCAGATGACGACGAGCAAGGAGCTTCCCGTGTTTTCGGAAGCGATCAGCGTATACGGGCAAGACTGGGCGGCGTGGAAGATTGGGTATGACGGCGTGCTTGCACCGAATATGAGAGATTGGTTAACCGTGCTGGGCATCCATTGCTTGCGAGAACGAATGGAGCGCTGCCACTGCCGCTTGTACGTTCAGCTGGCGTGGCAGGCAACGGGCGCACAGGTGCGGCATATTCCCGAAGAAACTGAACCAGGCTTGTCATCCCAACCCATTCACATCCCGCCGCCAACCGAAAGTCAAGCACATGCTGTGGTTTCTCACTCTGCTCAACCAAGGTGTAGTGCACGGATGGAAAGTGAAGCGAGGCGCACACTTGCCAAGACAGCGCCGCCGCCAGGCAACGGCATCTACAAATTTTTTGTCCCGTTTCCAGCCAGTGTGGGGGGGAAGAGCGCGTCGGAATACCGCGGGAATGGCGCAAATATCAACGAGCTGCTGTTTTCATTTCTGTATCAAATGGGGTTCAGGCAAACGGAGCTCGGCTTTCAAGCCTGGTTTTCGGACAGCGCCTTGTGCAGCGCGGACCAGTTGGAGAAGCTGGGGCTGTGGATGTGGTTGAACGAAGTCGGCGATGTCGTAAAAGTGTTTCAGGGCATGAGGCAAGTGGCTGCTATTGCCGCGCTCAACTCGGCATTTCAGCACATGCGCCACATTTACGTTTTACACCGACGTGAGCGAAGCTATGTGAAGGGTCAACATGTCACCCTGTACCAATTGAAGGAAAAATAAAATAGAGTGTGTGTATAACAAACTCAAAAAAAGGCATGAACTTTCCCATTCATTCGCGCTGGACGCCTACCATAGAGTGCTGGCGTGCCACACCCCGACAAGTGCAAGCAAGTTACTGCACATTCAACACCAATCCGGCGTGGAGCTTTGGCTACAGTTACTATGATCACGTGTACGACCCCAACTGTGTGCTGGGCGATCAAAACCCAATGCTGCCGAAAAACCAGACTTTTATTGCGGTGCCGCCCATTCCACCTGCACCCAACACGCGCACCACCAACTGATGGATTTGGCACAAAAACAGAATAAAAATTTATTGTTTGCATGAAAAAATCATAGAAAGATGGAGGGGGCGGGAGGGGAATGCATGATTAGACAGGCACGGGTTCGAAAAAGTGGTCAATGTTTTCGGAATTGGGAGGGTCTGAGGGCTTGCAAGGATGGCAGGTGGGATTGTGTGGGCGTTGGGGCACAAAATTGGCTTTGGTCACACTCTTTTCCAGCACGTGCAAGAGAACCGAATTGTCGTGGTGATTGACTTGCTCCCCATCCGGATTTTGCACCGTGATGGTGACAAAGTCCTTGTCAATGAGTGATTTTTCAGGAGAGGGAGGCGCCGACGTGGCCTGCGGTTCCGGCAAGTTGAACAAGAAGCGGAATGCATTGCGCAGTTTTATGGCGTTGCGTTCGTAGTGGCTCAAGTCGTTGGCGGGAGCGTGGGATCGAATGCTCACCAGCCTCTTGCGCACCAAGTGGTAGTCGGAGTTGTGCTGCTTATCCACGATCATGTCATAGGTGCCAAACTCGCCACGGTTGGTTTTGCAGCACATTTGCCACACATGATAGTCAAAGAACATGATCACATGCTTGGCGCTTCTTGTTGAAGAGAAATCAAACGCCACGGGTGGATTTTTCCACAGCACCAAGCATGCGCCTTTTTCGCTGTTGAAACGGCCCTGCGCAATTTGCACCGCCATCTTTTCATTTGCCATCGGGCTGCCGACTGGACATTTTGCGCATCCAATCTTAAACACCCACTCATTCGCCACGCTGGAGTGCACGGGCTCCATGACCGAGTACACAAGCGTGATGATTTGCCTCTTGGTTTTCACAGTCAGCGTGCGCGGAAACATGCTCTCCAGATCCATGAATGCTCTTTGTTTGTCGGGATTGGTGCTCATTGTTGAAGAATGTAAGGAAGATGAAGGTTGTGCAGAGGTTGGTTGCAATGAACTTATCAAAAATGGATCCGCCATTTTTATTCCGATCAAGTGTTGCAAATAACAAGTTGTCAATTATGACGAGTTTTTGTGCAGGAGCGGCTCGACCATTTCCTGCCACTCGCGCTGGCTCATATCCCAGTCGGTGCGCACGGGCGGCTTTTCGGTTGCGCCCTGCAGGGCTTGGTACGCAGATTGCGACAACTGCTTCCCGTGCATGCTGTATTCCATGAAGGCGGCGTAGGTCATGGGCACCCACTCGCGCACCAGCTCCAACATTTTCGATGCGTACGCTCGAATCTCGTACTGCGCATGATCGTCGGCGCGCACCTTGAGAAAGTGTAGCAAGTTGTGCAGGTCGATCTTCCAATAAAACTGGGTGTAGATGTTGACCGGCAGCACCATGCGCGCAATCTCACGCGCCACGCCGCGCTGTAGCATGGCTTCATACGCACTGTACGCCTGCTTGGACGTGTGCAGGAAGTGGGTTTGCACAAAGCTGGCCAGGTCGGCAGGCGCAGCTTCCTCACTTCGCCCCTGGTTGTTGGACGTGGCTTGCTGCGCGATGTGCGCTGCGTCGGGAATGTAAAACTGGTCTTCCAAGATGGAGTAGCGCGCCGAGTACTCGTTCACATTGGCGGTGCGGTGGCGCAACCACTGCCGCGCTACAAATAGTGGCATCTTTAAGTGCAGCTGCAGCTCGCATTGTTCAAACGGACTGGTGTGGCCGTGCCGCATCAGGTACTTGATGAGTGCGGCATTTTGACGCACGGGTTTTGTGCCAACGCCGTACGAAACGCGCGCCGCGTCCACAATGCGGTTATCATCGCCCATCCAGTCCACCACGCGGATAAAGCCATGGTCCAGCACCTCAATCTCCTTTCTTTCCATGCCTTCTGACTGGCTGATGTTTTGCGTGGCAAGAAACGAAAACTTGCGTTTCGCAAAGCTCGAAAAATTGGGTGCAGCGTGACAAAATGTCAAAGAACCAAGAGTTTTTCACAGTGTACTGCACGCGCGAAAGCGGAGAGACGAGGCGAGTGCAGGAGTGGACGTACGCCAACGCAGTGGAACACGCGTGCAAGCTGGTGGATCGGGAGGCAAAGCAAAATGCGGACGGCGCACGAAAAGCCGTGAAAATTGAGATTGAGCAAAACTTTGTGGAAAGCCAGCGCAAGCCGCGGCCCAAGTTTGGGGAAAGCGTGCCACTGGACAGCAGCAAATCCACGTGCAAGCTGTTTCGACTGAGGCGTAAACTGCGGAAATCGGACGGTCAGGCTGTGGAGCAACCAGAGGAAAAGCCCGTGGCGCGAGTGAGGCGCGTGAAGGCAGCAGCTCCGATTCCTCCCGCATAAAATTAATAAAAATGCATAAGCATAAACATGCGCAAGCTGCAATCGTTTACGGTGCCCCAACCCAATCCAGTTTGTGTCAGATGTGCCAAAATGTTTTGCATCTTTGGCAGGAAAGCAAAGAAAAGGGGGTTGGCTAACAACACTCTATTTTATTCACAGAAAGAGTCCCTCCCCTTTGTACAGAAAGCAAGTTAAGTCATATGCTTTTTAACGTCGATGTGTCTTCCTGGGTTTCTTTCGAAATTGACCTCCAACATCAACTCGCGTGCCCTTGCCAGGACCCTTTTTTATGGTGTAAGAATAGGGGCTGACTCGAATTTGTCCCATTGTTCAGTTGATGTTTTCTCTGACACAAGGGGAAATTTTTTATTTTCAGAATATTTTTCACAAGCAAACCCAAATCTCACACATTGGGATAGTTGAGCCACAGGTTGGCTTCCACATACGGCTGGTGGTGCTGCGCTTCGTAGGGATCGCGGTACAGGAACGCGTGGTGCGAGGAAGACACGTTGGCCACGCGATCGCGCGCATACTTTTTGGCAATGCCGTCGTCAATGTAAAACTCGCGCTCCCGCCGGATGCGCCGCACCTTGTCCAGGTTAAACCCGTTGTAGTCAAGGAACTGTGCCGGGTACACGGTGCGCGTGACGTGCGCTTGCCGCTTGGTGAAGCCGTCCTCAAGAATAGGGTCAGCGCGCTGTGGCGGGTCACGGTGGCCGGTGCCAAACCCAATGCGCGTGTTGCCGTCCACGTTGCTGCCATCCTCGCCAGGCACGCCGCCGTAGTTTGGGTTATGGAAGCTGTTGCGCCGGAAGGCGTTGAAATTGGCTGCCGACGACGCCGCCTGTGGGTTGCTTGTCCAGTTGTACTCGTCTGCCAAGTACTTGTTGTACGCGTCGTTGAGATCAAAGTTTTGGGCGCCCTGCGTGAACGTGCCCAAGCCGCCACGATGCCCGACAAAGGGTTCGTTGCGCCGGTTGTCTGCGTCTGCGACCAAGGCTTCCTTGTTCACGTACAGCCCGCGCAAGCTGTTGGCAATCTTATCATGCCCGCTTGTCCCGGGTGGGCCCCACCGTGTGGGGCCGACGTAAAAAGGGCTGACGTCGTGGAAAACAGAGTTGTTGGTTGGGAGCGTGTTTTGCATTACGAGCGAGAGCTGCGCCATGTTGGGGTTCTCTTTTACAATGGGGCGTGTATTTTATTTTAATTTTTCAGGCGGTGGACTGGAGCTTGGCCTCCAAAAATGTTTGCACCAGGTCAAAGCGCTTGGTCAGGCAGCTGCACATGGCCGCCACGTCGTGGGAATCATAGAAAAACAGGGGGCGATGGTCGGGGTCACCCACTTGTTTTTGAAACTTTTCCACCAGGCACTCGTACATCGCTGCCAAGCCGCGCTGCAAAAGTTTGTTTGGGTGCAGCAGGGCCTGCATGTAGGTCAATGCCGTGTGGTCTGGACTGAGCTCCGGCGCGTCTGTTTGCAGCTTGTGCACCGCCTGCTTCAATGTCTGCACGTTGTCCAGCAGAAATTGGAGGGTTTCTGTGCGCTGCTCCACAAATTTCATGCCTTGCTTGTAGTACAACCCCTCCAACGTTCGCTGCACCTGCTCTTTGTTTCCGTCGCACACTTCCATTAACATGGGCAGCAGCAGCAGTTGAACAATCGGCTGCTTGCGCGAGTTTGATTTAATGCGCCGCGCCTTTTCCATTGTGTGCTTAAACAGCGCGTCCATCTTTTGTTGAAAGGGCTTGGAGCACGAGGTGAGCGGCACGCTCTGAAAAGCCGCGAACGCGTCTTCCATGCGCCTGCTGACCTTTCTTTCCGGGTTAAAGTGGGCCACCAGCGCAAACATCTCAAACATTTCCTGCACGGTGTGCTGCAGTAAGCCCTGCGGCCGCCAATCCATCATGAATGAGCACTGGCAGCAGTTGCACGACACGATAATTCCCACGTTCTCATCCATTGCAAGTGAAGCCATCTTTTTTTTGTTGCAATAAATTTCTCAAGTCTTTGCAAACGCACATTTTTTCGATTTGCCTGTGAAAAATGTGGGAAGGGGAACAGCCAAAAATAACGTATTTTTGATTGTTTATTGTGCGGGGCTCGCCTTTCTGCGTATGATGGATGAGTGGTACGACATCCTTCCTCATGTACGAAACAAACAACTTGTGTGGTATTGTCAATGCAGTCAACTCTTCCATGCAAATGCCGCACGATACATCCAGTTTGCTAAAGGCAAAAAGAAAGGATTGGTGGAAGTGGCAAAAGAAGGAGACCTGAAGGGAGTGAAATACTTGGTGGAGCGGTGCGGAGCGGATGTGCACGCAGAGGATGACTATGCACTGCGATGTGCAAGCAAAAAGGGTCACTTGGAAGTGGTCGAATATTTAACAAATGAAGACAACATTTTTTGAAATTTGATTTTTTTGAGTGAAAAAAAAGATGCGAGTTGGATTCGAACCAACGTCTCCCCGAAAGGAGATTGACTGCAGCTTGCCA
>Ga0326597_10003985_pt1 | contig 20927 bp, 18 predicted proteins | sample RVTome_12_FD_203789 | JGI IMG/M metagenome (GOLD analysis project Ga0326597, IMG submission 203789) | Soil microbial communities from uranium-contaminated site in the Upper Colorado River Basin, Wyoming, United States - RVT100D185 | ecosystem: Environmental > Terrestrial > Soil > Contaminated >...
CCGGCCGGGACATTGATGGCACAGGCATTGCCAACCAACGCGTCAACCAGGTACTCGACGATCCGTATGGTGATGGGACGCTCCGTAACTACCTAAATGCGGCGGCATTCGAGCAACCGGCGCCTGGGACGCTAGGCAACCATGCGTTCGGTAGCCTTGAAGGCCCGGGGTTTTGGCAGGCGGATCTGGCCTTGTCGAGAGTGCTATCCTTTGGCATGGCACAGAGCCTAGAGTTACGTGCGGAGGTGTTCAATCTCTTCAATAACTTCAACTGGGGCAATCCTGGCGTCAACTTCAATGCGGGCACGTTCGGCCAGATCAGATCCCAGGCTGGCGATCCGCGGATCATGCAGTTTGGCGTCAAGTATGGCTTCTGATTCTCGTCACGAGTACGTTTCATGTCACTCCTAGGGGAACTCTCAATGAGAATGAGACCTGGACTCGTAGCGGTGGGGCTCGGCCTCCTGTGTGTGGCACCCGTCGCGGCCCACCACTCCTTCTCGGTGGAGTACGATTCCACCAAGGCGGTCAAAGTGACCGGCGCGGTCACCAAGCTCGAGTGGACGAATCCGCACGCTCGCCTCTACGTGGATGTCGTCGAGAAAGACGGCACGACGACCAACTGGAACTTCGAGATGGCGAGTCCAAACATTCTGGAGCGAAACGGGTGGACCCGACGCGCGGTCAAGCCGGATGACCGAGTGGTCGTTGAAGGGTTCGGCGGACGGACCGCAGCCAATCGAGGTATTGCCAACTCTGTCACCTTCAGCGACGGTCGGGCGCTCTTTGCCGGAGCCCCGGACAGCAATTAACCTTCTGGGCTACCAGCTCTCGGCTCTAACGCCGAGAGCTGGCGTTCACCGCCCACGCCACAGACAGTCCGCTCCCCCGAACGGGCCTGAGGAACGTGAAGATGCGCAGACTGCTAGTCGCCATGACGACGTTACTGACCCTGCCCGCACTGGCGCAGGCGCAGGAGGTCCCTTTCCGCGCGGGCGGCACCACACCGCTGGCCGACATGGCGAGTCTCCCGACGCCGCGGATGGACGACGGGTCGGTGGACCTGTGGGGCACGTGGGTTGGGGGAGGCCCGGTGAACGACATCGCGGCCGGACTGCCGAAGGGCGAAGAGTTGCCGATGCTCCCGTGGGCGAAGGCTCTCCGCGACAAGCGAACGAATCCCGAGGATCCACACAACTTCTGCCTGCCGATGGGCGTCCCTCGACAGGCTGGCGCCTTTCCGTGGCGGTTCGTGCCGTACCCCACCCACAAGGCGGCAACGCACCTGTTCATCCTGTGGGAGGGCTTCCGCAATTACCGGCAGGTCTTCATGGACGGGCGGCCGCACTCGGAGGATCCCACGCCGACCTGGTTCGGAGAGTCAATTGGATGGTGGGAAGGCGATACGCTGGTGATCGATTCGATCGGCTTCAACGACAAGTTCTGGTGGGATCGCGCGGGCACGCCACACACCGAGCAGTTGCATATCGTGGAGCGATGGACGAGGGTCAATTTCGCCACGCTCAACCTGGAGGTCACAATCGACGACCCAGGGGCGTTCTCCAGGCCGTTCACCTTGCGCTTCACGGCCAAGCATAGCGCTCCCGGCGATGAACTGAAGGAGTACATCTGCGAGGAGAACAACCAGTTCGGACTCGCCGGTGGCCATCCCAATCCATACAGGGCGAGTCCAACGCAGTAGGGGCGATCCTGCGCGTGTAGACGGGTCGGGCCGGCGGTCTTGAGGCCAACGGTGCGAACGGCGACAGGACCGGAGGGGGGTGCGGTTGTGAAGAACCTGCTTGGCGTGGTCGCGGCGCTGGGAGGACTGGCCATCACGCTGGGTGCTCAGGTCACAGTCCCTGTCGAGGGCGTTGGCAGCGGCGCCCATGTCAGCCCTGACCGCCTCGGCAAACTGGGGACCGACTGGACTCCGGTGGCCTCGGCCGAGGTCGCGGACGGTCCCACGCCGCGTCTGCACGACGGCAAACCGGATCTCTCGGGCCCGTGGGTCGGGGGCGGTTCCAACAGTGACATCGAGCGCGACGGCGGGCTGCAGCCCGGTGAGCTGCCCTTGCTGCCATGGGCCAGAGACCTACGCGATCGGCGTGAGGAAGCAAACGAGCCCTACCTATACTGCACGCCGATGGGCGTACCGAGGAAGAACCCATACCCCTGGCGGATCGTGCAAGCGTATACGGCCAAAGGCCCGTCATATATCTTCTTTCTGCACGAGAACGGCGACGCCGGCGCGCACCGTCAGGTCTTCATGGACGGGCGCCCGCATCCGCGCAATCCCATTCCAACCTGGTTTGGTCACTCGATCGGCCACTGGGACGGCGACGCGCTCGTCATTGACACGGTCGGCTACAACGACAAGTTCTGGTTTGACAGTATGGGCACGCCACACACCGAGCAGTTGCACACGATTGAGCGTTACAGCCGCCCCAACTATGGAACGCTGAACCTCGAGTTCACACTCGAAGATCCAGGGGCGCTGTCGCGACCCGTGCAACTGAACTTCTCGGCCAGGGCGCTGCCACCCGATCAGGATCTGATGGAGTTCGTGTGTTCCGAGAACAATCAGTTTGGCATCGCCGGCGGCCATACCAATATCTACCTTGAAAAGGGCTTTGGGCTCGAAGTGGAAGTGCCTGCACAGAAGTGACTTGTGCGCATCGACAGCCTGACGAGGCTCAGGAGACGTGGCAGATGAGAAAACAACTTTGCGCGGTGGTCGTAGCTTTCGGCCTCTGCTGCCTGACAGCGCCGCTGGTCGCGCACCACGGATTCGAACTCGAATACGACAAGCGTAAACCGGTTGCGGCGAAGGGCGTCATCTCGAAAGTCGAGTGGACCAATCCGCACATGCGCATCTACGTGGATGTGACCGACGAAAAAGGGGAGGTCACCTCCTGGAACCTGGAGTTGGGGAGCCCCAACAGCGTGTACCGACGCGGATGGACGAGAGAGGATCTGAAGGCGGGCGACACCGTGTCGTTCACCGCATACGGGGGCAGGGAAGTCTTGACCCGGGCCGTTGCCGACGAGATCACGCTCGCCGACGGACGCCCCTTCACCGGCGCCACCGGCGTGCCGCAATGACGAGCGACAGGCTAATGGTCAACAAGGCGCCCCACCTCACAGCGCCTTCCGTGACGTGCGCCCACCTGGCGATCGACGGCACGATTGTGATCGTCCCGCCCATCGAGATGGCGTAACGGGTCGTCTCGTAATTCTCTTCATCGCGGCACCGGCTGTCGAGCTGGTTTTGCTCATCGAGATCGGCCAGCGCATCGGCGCTCTGACCACGGTCGGCATTATTGTGGTTACCGGACTCGTGGGCGCGGCACTGGCCCGGCATCAGGGCATGGCGACGCTGGCGCGTCTCACAGCGGACCTCGGCGAGGGCCGGCTCCCTGCCGAACCGCTCATCGACGGTGTGATGATTCTGCTGGCCGGGGCCATGCTCATCACGCCCGGTCTGCTCACCGATCTCTCCGGATTCCTGCTGCTGGTTCCGGCCTGTCGGCGGTTCGTGAAGCGCGTGCTGAAGCGGCGCTTCGAGCGAGCCGTCCAAGCGGGGACCGCCCGCGCCTCGGTGGGATTCGACGACGCCGCCGATCCCGCCGGATCGCCTCCGATGAAGAACGTGACCCCTCGCCGGCCCAATGATCCTGGTCGCTGATCCGAAACATGCTGGAATCGATCTGCGTCGAATGGCCTTCCGACCCAGAGCGGGCCAAGGATGATCATCATCGCCCGCGCCCGATCCCGCGAAGGTGCGGGTGTGTGGCCCAGGTCGTCCCGCGGATCAGCCGCCCGCCGGCACTAGAAGAACCAGCTCAGCGACACGAATGCCGTAGTCCCCGCCGGGCCATGCTCCGAAGGTACCGCGCGCGTCGCCGTGACGTCGCTGTCGCCCATCCCCAGGAAGAGGCCCCCGGTGATCGCCGCCTCGTCGCTCAAGGAATACGCGACGCTCGGCGAGATCAGGGAGCTGCGATCGTTCAGGTTGACAATCCACACGCCTGAGAGACTCCATAGCGGGCGCAACTGGTACGACACCTGGGCGGCTGTCTCATCCCGACCCAAGACCTGCAGCTCGCCCCGACTGAACGAGTTCGACTGCAGGACACGTGGGTACTGGTCGACGCGGCCGGCCCCAAGACCATCACGCTGGTACTCGACCACGACGTACAGGTCGCGCTGCTTCACCTGGCTGAGGCGGTCGACGCCGATCGTGCCTCGAAAGGCGGGACCGTCATGCTGCTCGCGGATCACGGTTTCCCCACGCACGGCCCACGTGCCAAGTGAGCCCGCTGCAGCGAAGGCGCCCGCGATGTCACCGTAGAGCGACCCGGCCCACCCCGACAACTCCCAGCTCTGCCAGGTCGTCAGCCCACGTCCGAGCGCCGTGAGCTCTCGTCCCACGGGAGTGTCGCTGGGTCGCACCACGACATCTATCTCGCTCAGGGGTCCCGGATACACTCGCAGCCGCACAGCGTCCACGCCGGCCCGAAATTCTCGAAACGGATCGGCCGGACTGAACGGAACGAACGGATCGGCCGGCGTCAGCAGTAGCGTCGTGCCCCACGACACCGCCTGGCGACCCACCGTGACATCCACCTCTGCCACAGGTGACCAGCGCGCCTCAAACCGATCGAAACGGTGTTGCCACAACACATGGTCGTCATCAGCGAGGGTCCACTGAAGCTCGAGCGCTTCGCCGCCGCTCGGCACCGCTCCGACAGCACCCCCCGCGGCTGTGCTCTCTCGACGGAAGGTGGCGACGTGTTCGTACGCCACGTCGAGGGAGACCGGGCCCAACGGTTGCTCGACGGTCACTCTCAGGCGGTTGAAGCTCCGCAGGTCGATGCCGCTCGTACGAGTGGCGTCTGACCACAGGGGCACAGTCTGTAGGTACGCGGTGATCGGGCCCTGCTGGGCCTCGGCTGACTGGCCACCAACGAGAAAGAGGAGTCCCAGGCCCACGAGGCGCAGCGTGGCGCTTCTCACCGTCGCGTCTCGTCCGAGTCGATGGCACCATCCACCATGCGGACAAGCCGACGAGACCGCTCCATCACTCGCACATCGTGCGTCGCAAAGACGAAGGTGACACCAAGCTCCTGGTTCAAGTCGTACATCACGTTCAGCAGCGCTTCGCTGGCGGAGGAGTCGAGGTTCGCCGTTGGCTCATCGGCCAGTACCATCGCCGGTTTGCTCGCGACGGCCCGAATGACTGCCACGCGTTGCTGTTGTCCACCAGACAGTTTCCCGGGTCGCCGCTCCTCGAGCCCAGTCAATCCGGTCTTCTCGAACAGTTCACGCACCCGACGCCGGCGGTCCTCGAGTGGGACTCCCTGGAGCAGCATCGGAAACTCCGCGTTCTCCACCGCGGTCAACACGGGCAACAGGTTGTAGGCCTGAAACACGAACCCAATCTCCTCCAACCTGAGCTGGGCGAGCTCCCGATTCGACATCTCCGTGAGATCGCGACCGGCGACCAGGACGCGCCCTCTGGTCGATCGGGTCAGCCCCCCCATCAGGTTGAGCAAGGTCGTCTTCCCTGAACCTGAGGGCCCGGCCAGCGCAGTAAACTCGCCAGGGGCAATCACGAGGCTCACATCGCGCACGGCGTGGACCTCCTCGGCCTCCTGAGAGAATGTCTTCCAGACGGCCTCCGTGCGAACGGCGGGCGGTGTCGACTCGGTCATCGGGATCCTAACGCTCGAACTTCATCGACTCGCTGACGTCGATTGTTGCGGCACGAATTGCCGGGTAGATGGACGCGATGCCACCAACGAGAAGCATGAACACCAGAGCCTGCACAATACGGGCCACGCGAAACAATGGAATGATGACCGGATCGATGACGACGCCGGAGAACGTCATCTCGTTGCTCATCATCGACGAGAAATCGAGACCGTCGCCCCAGAAGTACCACGTGATGAACACACCCAAACCAATGGCCAGCACCGCACTCACGGCCGTCAGCACCAACCCCTCCACGAGGACCAGCGCCCCGGTCTGACGCGGGCTCAGCCCAAGCGCCTGCAACAGCCCGAACTCGCGATGTCGATGGAGTACGGACATCAGCACCGTGTTGACGATACCGAATCCGATGATGACGAAGAGGATCCCGTAGATCAGATAGTTGCCGAAGTCGTCGATAGCGACCGCCGCGTTGAGTTCCGGCATCGCCTCGCGCCAGTCGATCACGCGAAGGATGCCGTCGTCGATCGGCTCCGCGAGCCGCGCGCGTAGTTGCGACACCAGGCGGGGTACCTCTTCACTTTCAGCCACGAGCATGCCGACATTCGTCACGTCCTGTCCCGACCCGAGCCATGCCCCGGCCGTGTCTCGCGGAACGTGCACCAGTGACTGGTCGATGGCCGACACCCCCGATCGAAATACGCCGACGACGCGTACCAACTGCGCGGCAATATCCTTGTTCACGTCCTGCGCCGTCAGGACCAGGCGCGAGCCGACGCGAAGGTCCAGGCTCTCCACGAGGTCAACGCCCACGTACGCGGCCAGGCCATCGTCCGGTTCCAAGTAGCGCCCCTCCACTACCTGGTCGTCCAGGGTACTGAAGGCGACCTCCGCCAGCGGGTCGACTCCGATCACCTGCACCGGCCGCGCGCCGGCCGCTGAGCTGGCCAGCCCCCGTACGATCATCTTGGCGGAGACGACGGTGACACGTTCTGCGATGCCCGGTGCGCGCAGCGCGCTCTCGACGGCTGCCCTTGTATCGGCGGACAGCCGGTCTTCTATCTTTCGACTGACCTGAAAATTTGGGTTCTCGATCGTGACGTGTCCGGTGCCCATCCGTACGCCGGAATCGATCCAGGACTCGTGCGTGCCGTCCCCAAGACTCAGTGAGAAGATCAGCAGGGAACCACCGACCAGCATCGCCAGGGCTGTCAGAAGCGTACGGCGGAGATGCCTCCGAAGATTGCGCAACGCCAGGAGAGTGATGACCCCGACGTGTTGCATGAGAGGTCCGCTAGAGCCCCGATAGCGTGTCGGCCGGCGGTGCCTGCGACGCACGCAAGGCCGGATAGAGTGCCGCCAGCACGGCGGTCGCAATGAGAGCACACGCAGCCTGAAACCAGACTACGACGTTGTATTCCACACGGAGCGTGGGCCGCATCAGTGTGCCGAACGCCGACAGCTCACCGTACAGCCAGCTCATGTCCGGAGGAGCCGTGTGCCACCACACCATTAGCGGAAACGTCACCGCGCCGCCAATGACGAGGCTCAGGACGCCCATCGCGACCGCCTCAGCGATCACGATCAGCACGACCATCATCGGCGTCGTGCCCAGAGCCAGCATCACCGCGAACTCCCGCCGTCGTTCGTAGGTGGCCATCAGCATCGTGTTCGCCACGCCGAACATCGCAACCGTGAAGACAACGAAGAAGATGATGAAGTAGAAGGAGTCGACGAGCGACACGTACTCGAGCATTTCCGGCCGAAGCTCGGTCCAGGAGGCGACTTCCAGATCGAGGCCCGTCGCCGTCAAGGCAGTCGCCAGTGTCAGTGCCGCGGCGTCCGCCCTCCATGGGTCAGCGGTGGCCACCGACACTTCGTGGATACGCCCGGGACCGAGAGAAACCAGCAGCTGCAAATCCTCGATGGGGAGGACGACGAAAGTGGTATCGAGTTCCGCCAGTCCCGTCCGAAACAGGCCGGTGATCCGGAACACGTCGTTGCCCATGGAGCCGTCGGCTCCCGGCGCCACCACGACCACCTCGTCCCCGACGTCAACGGCCAGCTCACGGGCCATTTCCGTGCCAATCGCCAACTCGCGGCTGCTGGACCTGGGCAGACGTCCGTCGGTCAACTCGTGGAGAAACCGGCTGAGCCGTGGCTCGAGCTCAGGATCGATCCCCATCAGCATTCCCGCCGACGTCGAATCGCCGGAGCTGACAAGACCGCCCGCGTACACCCTTGGCGCGGCCGCCACGACGGCTGCATCGAGCGAGACCGTTCGCAGGAGTTCCGAGACGTCGACGCCCTCGCGGCCGCCGATCGTGTTGTAGAGGCTCCGCTCGGGGCGGTAATCGCGTGCGTGAATCTCGATCTGCCCGCTGACAAGTCCCGTTGCGTTCTCGACCATCTCGGCCGTGATCCCGTCGGCCCACCCCACGATGAAGACCACGGCGAAATAGCCCGCGCCGAGTCCGAGTGCGGTCAGGACCGTCCGTTTGCGGTGACGCCCCAGATTGCGCCAACCGATCCGGACCCAGGGGCTCACCATGCGGAATTTGTGCTAGCGCTTGAGATTCTGCAAAGAGAAGAAGGACCGATCGATCTCGATGTCGAAGTCCAGCTCCTGGTAGCGGACGGTCGTCCGCTCACCAGGTTTGTCTTCGGGGACCATCTCCATCACCAACGGCACCGTTCGGCCACCCAGCCGCGTGAACTCGGTGTAGCGCATGGTGCGAGCCAGACCCCCGTCTTCGTCGTAATACCGCGCCCACATCGGCATCGTGTCGCGCTGGCGCACCTGGAATTCGACGTGGCCCCAGACCACCGCCGCCTCGGCCTTCGGCGTCAGCCGAAACTCCCATACAGCGACGCCTTCGCGCTCGCCGTCGAACGCGATGGCAATATCGTAGTCCTCGACGATCTGACTCTCTTTGACCAGATCGTCGTTCGTGAAATGGGAGCCCATCCAGGAGCCCGCCATCATGGACACGGGAACCTTGATCGTTCGGTCCACCTTCGGTAGATAGTTCCAGATGTCGTGTTCGGCCATCAAGGTGGCCGTCCCCGCCTCCTTCGCAGGCGACTGAATCCGCACGAGCGAGTAGTCAGTCCCGAGCGACCACAGCTCCAGAGTGATCCGCCGCTCCCAGTGCTCTGTCACGACCTCCATCGTCGCCACGCCGTGGCTGGAGTCGCCGCGCAACAGCCGATCCACCCGTTCCATGATGTCGCGCGCCGATTCCTGGGCGAAGGTGGGTGTGGCCCACAACTGAGCGACGACCATCACGGCGCTCGTCATCGCGACCTGCATGTGGCCCCCTTTCGTCCTCCGAGATCAGCGTGCGGATGTCCACGAATGATCCGCGGGGGCACGCCCATCACCATCGGGCCACCCGCGGACGGAGGATCTCGCGGCGCCAGCGTGCCTATGGCTGGATGCCCGTGCCGGTGCCCGGCACGAAACCGGCGGCGGCGCCGTATTGGTTGTCTTCGTTGCAGATGAACTCCATCAGCTCGGCGCCGGTCTTCAGGTCCGGGCGCAGCAGTCGGGCGGTGAACTTCAACTCGACCGGCCTCGAGAACGCACCCGGGTCGTCGAGAGTGAAGTCGTGCTGCAGTCTCCCGTAATTGAGCCGCGTATAGCGCTCGATCGTGTGCAACTGCTCGGTGTGCGGCGTGCCACGGCTGTCGAACCAGAACTTGTCGTTGTAGCCGACGGTGTCCACGACGAGCGTGTCGCCCTCCCAGTGTCCGATCGAATGCCCCCACCAGGTCGGGATGATGTTGTCCAGGTCCGGGTGTCCGCGGCCATCCATGTACACGACACGGTGAGCACCGGCATCGCCCGTCTCGTGCAGGACGTAGATGTGGGTGAGGCCTCTCGACGTGTACGACATGGCAAACTTCCAGGGATACGGGTTGGTCCGCGGCACGCTCATCGGCAGGCAGGCCGTATACGGCTCGTCCCTGGAGAGTCGCTTGTCCCTGAGGGCCGCCGCCCAGGGCAACAACGGCAATTCGCCGGGCTTCAGTCCGCCGTCGCTCTCGATGTCCCCGTTGGACCCACCGCCGACCCAGGGGCCTGTGATATCAGGCCTTCCATCTGGCAACCGGGGCACAGGCCCCTCAGCCTCGGCGTCAGGGACCGACGGACTCCGGCCTCCCGAATAGCGGATCTGGATAACCGGTTCCTCCTGCTCCTGCGACTGCAGTTGCGCGGGCAACGCCAGCCCTGCGAGGGTGATCGAAACAACAAGTAGTCTTGGCACGTCGGCTCCCTTCTTGCCCAGATTCGTGGTGCGTCTCGCCGATTATTGGAAGCGCCGCCCGAGGCAACTCATCGGGTCGAGCTGCGTGATTGGCGGATCGCCGGCCGACATCCCTGTCCGGCCCGAGCGCACGCTCACACTCGCCTTAGTGTGTCCCACCCAACGCGCTCCAACAAGCAGAATGCCGCGGCGGTTGCGCGCCGCCAGAAGCCCTCGCGACAACCCGCCGAGCTGTCGAGATCGCGGCGCGCATTCAGGCCGAAGGCACCGCTTCGCGCAACGACGGGGCCGACGCCGTTGACGCTGCCTTTGATCGAGCGCTAGACTACCCGCCTTTCCAAGGGGTCGGTTCCTTGCGTCCCAGGCTGGGGAGAGGGCGTCCCAGGCTGGGGAGAGGGAACTTGATCCCGCCGACGAGAGGACATCGATGCGAACAGGGGCAGCGCTGCTCACCGGGCTCACACTCATGTTCGCGGCCGGATGCGGGGGCGGCGGCAGTTCCGGGGCGATCCCGGAACAGGCGGCGCCAGCCGCCGGGTTCGCGGCCGTGCCCACCGAAAAAGGTGGCATTGACCTCACAGGTCCCTACGAGGTCGTCGCCGACTGGCCGAAGCCGCTGTCGCAGCTTTCAGGCCATGACGGGTGGACATCAGGCGCCACCGAAGGTCTGTTCGCGGAGTCGCCCGACCGCGTGCTCGTCGTACAGCTCGGCGAATTGCCGGCACTCTCGCGTCCACCCGTTCGCGCGCTTCCAGATGTCGGGCCGAGCCTCTCGTTCCCCGTCGGGGGCGTGCCTTTCCGCCACGCGTCGCAAGGCCGATTCGCCAGCCCGCCTGGAGGGGGCGGACCGGGTGCCGATCCCGACGATCCGGCCGTGCAGTACGCAGGGCGCCCGGGAGTCGATTCCCGATGGGAACATCTCGTTGTGGCGTACAACGCCGCCGGCGAGATCGTGGAGGAGTGGACACAGTGGGATGGCATGCTGCGGCGTCCGCACTCCATCTACATCAGTCCCTGGGATCGGGAGAAACACGTCTGGATTGTGGACGACCATGATCACGTGCTGTACAAGTTCACCAACGACGGCAGCCAGCTCGTACAAACGGTTGGCACGAAGGGCGAGAAGGGCGCCGACGCGACACACTTCCACAGGCCAACCTTCATGGCGTTTCTCCCCGACGGGTCGATGTTCGTCGCAGACGGATACAACGGCAACCGCGTCGTCAAGCTCGACAGAGACGGCGCATTCGTCACCGCGTGGGGCGAACCGGGAGAACCTGGCGGCTCGGAGACGCGGCCGAACCATTTCAACGTCGTGCACGGCATCGCCGCGGACCCTGAAACCGGGCGCGTCTACGTCAGCGACCGATCCAATCGTCGGATCCAGGTGTTCGACGAGAACGGGATGTTCATCGACCAGTGGCCGGTGGGCGAACAAACCAACCTGCAGTTCCTGATCGTCCCCGCCGATCGATCGGGCGTGTGGGGGTTCGCCGATCGGGTTTCGAAAGTTGTGAAGTGGGACTTTGAAGGCCGCCTCCTGTACTCCTGGGGTGTTCTCGGCGATTTGCCAGGCACCTTCCTGAACATGCACGGCGCCAGTGTCGATCAGGAAGGCAACCTGTACATTGCCGAGGTCGGCAACGGCAGGGCGCAGAAGTTCCGGCCACGGGTGGGCGCCAACTCTGCGTACCTCGTTGGCAAGCCGGTGTACGCGGCGTGGAATTGAGAGAGGCCCTGAGCCACCTCGAGGGTTCACGGCGTGCCGGCGAGAGGCACGGTGCTCCCGGCACACACTCCGGGGCATACTTGGAGGCAGGCGAGGGCTACCGATAGATGCCGACGCCTTCTCGAGCCACCGGTTCCCCGCAAGACGACCGAGAACATGGCTGAGGGATCGTCCTGGCACACCCCGCGATGGATGGTGTCGAGGTCAACCGGTCAGTTACTATGCAGTGAGTCATGCTTGGGCATCTCTGCGTATGAGTAGAACCGTTCTCGTGCTTGCCGTGTGTGCAACGACGGTGACGTGGGCACAGGCGCCCGCGATCAGCGTGGCCGTGGTCGCGCGAGCGATACAACCCGGCGAAGTGGCTCGAATCGACGTGACCTGCGCCTGCGGGGAGGTCGCACCACGAGCCTCGGCGCTTGGCCTCGACATCCCACTCACGCGGTCGCCCGACGGCTCACGCTGGCAGGGACTGCTTGGCCTCGATGTCGATCTGGCGCCTGGGTCGTATCCGTTGGTCGTTCGGCATCCGGGCTTACCCGGAGAGCCTCCTCACGAAACGCAGCTGACCGTGGGGCCGAAACAGTTCCGGACCCGGACCCTACGCGTCGCTCCAGACTACGTCGATCCACCCGCCGATCTCCTCGAACGCATCCTGGACGAAGCCGCGACGTTCGACCGCCTCTGGAAGATCCGTACGCCGCGGGCCTGGGACCGATCGTTTGGTCTGCCGCTGCGGACGGCGCCGACTCGAAACTTCGGCTCCCGCAGCATCTTCAACGGTGAGCCGCGAAGTCCGCACGCCGGCATCGACTTCGGCGGCTCTGCCGGTGCGGTCGTGACGGCGCCGGCTGCTGGGACGGTCGTTCTGGCCGCCGATCTCTTCTTCACGGGCCATACGGTCGTCATCGATCACGGCGCCGGTTTGTACTCGCTGTATGCCCATCTCTCGTCGATGTCGGTAGGCGACGGCGATGCCATCGTGCCGGGAACCGCGCTGGGAACGGTCGGCGCAACCGGACGGGCCACCGGCCCGCACCTACACTGGGGCGTTCGTCTGAATGGCTCCAGGGTCGATCCGTTGTCGCTTCTCGTGGCAACACAGGATTAGTCCCTTATCCCGTCTCCGCCCGCATCGTCGGGGCGCTCGCCTCGAGGCGCTCCCGGTGGCACTGCTGGAGGTTCAGCGACGGCAACTCTCAGCGCGAGAGTGATCGGTGCGTCACGGCTTGACGTCCAGGTGTACGAGGAGGTGGAGGCTGACACCGGAGCTACGCAGGTCTCCGGGCGGTAGCGGCTAGGGCGTTGGCTCGGCGACGTTGACCATCATTCGCCAGGTCTTCCACGAACCGTCTGCCTGCCGGCGGAAGATGTGGATGTGGCGGTTCTCGACTTCCTGAATGACCTCGCCGCTAGCCTTGTCGGAGACCTGAAGAGTGTAGGTGCCTCTCTCGTATGCAAGGTCCCCGAAGACCTCGATCTCATCGGTCGAGAAGTTGACCTGCATGGCTACTTGTTCGAACGCATCCCGATACATCGTTCGAATGGCTTCGAAACCCACCACGTCAGGCGCCGAGGGTGCCATGATGACCGCGTCACTGGCGAACACGGGCATGAACGCGTCGAGATCCCCTGCATTGAATCGTTGCTGCGTGTCGGCAAGGACCTGCCGGATGGCCGTTTCGTCCGCCTCGGTGCTGACAGGAGCGATCGGGTCGGCAGCCGGCGGCGTCGCGCACCCCGCCAGGGTCACTGCCATGAGCACGGCGATGCCGTATCTGCCCAAGCTGTTGGTCTGGTGAGCCATATCTGAGGATACCTTACTCCCGAAAGCCAGTTGAGTTGACGACGTCCTTGGGGCGTGTGGCGCTGGGAGGGGCATCCCCGACCGCCGCGCAGGCGCCTCCGCGTGACAGTTCTTTCTGGACGCCGAGGACCCGGGGTCCCTGCCGCGCGGATTCTGCGCGGTGGGGTGGCGCGGGCGGGGAAATCCAGCGACCGGACCCGAAGAGCGTCAACTCAACTGGTCTCCGGGTAGCTCGGCGTGTAGAGCGCGCGCGATGCAGGACGTGCCCTCCGATGGTCCTCCAGAGACCTCGTACGAGGTGTTCGGCTGCGTGCAACACTCGAGACACCTTTGCCGACTCGAGGCGCTGATTCGGCGCTCGCCGCGTCGCCGGCTTGGTGCTACCATACCCGCCGAGGCGCCGGGAATCGAATTTCCGACAGGAGACGATCATGTTTCGATTTTCAACCTTCGCGCTGACAGCGACCGTGTTCTGTGTCGTTCTCACCGGGGCCGTCCAGGGCCAGGGGCGACAGGGCGGGCGGGGTCAGCAGGCAGTGGCTCTTCCAGACGGTCAAGGCAAAGACGTCGTGCAGGCCAGGTGCGGCGCCTGCCACGGCGTCAACCTGATCGGCGGATCCACCGGGTACACGCGTGACCGCTGGCAGGATCTGATCGGCACCATGGTCACATTGCCGGACGATCAGGCCGGCGTGGTAACCCAGTATCTGGCGACCCACTTCCCCCCGAAGCCAGGGCGTGAACCAGTGCTGGTTCCCGGGCCCGTCACCGTCACGTTCAAGGAGTGGGTGGCCCCAACGCTCGGCCAACGCGCGCGCGACCCGCTGCAGATGCCCGACGGCACCATCTTCTGGGCCGGCCAGTTCGGGAGCCTCGTCGGGCGACTGAATCCCCGCACCGGCGAGATGAAAGAGTGGAAACTCGAAGCCACGGCCCGCCCGCACAGCATTATCAACGACCGTGAGGGCAACATCTGGTACATGGGCAACGCAAACGGCACGATCGGCAAGCTGAGTCCCGCGACGGGCGAGATCACCGTGTACAAGATGCCGGATCCGGCAGCGCGCGATCCGCACACACCGACTTGGGGTCAGGACGGTACCACGTTGTGGTTCACGCTCCAGCAGAGCAACATGATCGGCCGGATGAACACCCTCACCGGCGACATCAAGCTGGTGACCGTGCCCACGGCCGGGGCGCGGCCGTACGGCATCAAGATCAACTCGCAAGGTATCCCCTGGGTGTCGTACAACGGCTCCAACAAGCTGGCGGAACTTGATCCGGTCACCATGGAGATCCGCGAGCACGTATTGCCGCGGCCCAAAACCACGGTGCGTCGGCTTGCCATTACCAGCGACGACATGGTGTGGTTCGTCAACTCGTCACTTGGCGCACTCGGCAGGCTGAATCCCAAGACGGGTGAGGTCAAGGAGTGGCCGTCACCAAGCGGGGCCGACACGCATCCCTACGCCATCGAGGTGATCGACGACATCATCTGGTACAACGAATCTCGGCGGCGACCTGACGCGCTCGTACGGTTCGATCCGAAGACCGAGCGGTTCCAGAGTTGGGCGATTCCGTCGGGTTACGGAATCATCCGACACATGCGGGCGACGCCAGAGGGCAACCTCGTCATCCATCAGACCAGCAGCAACCGAATCGGTCTGGTGACGATTGACAAGTCGCCGGCGACCACGACCAGCAGCCGCTAGACGCGGCTCTGCCTCTGCCTACGGGCGGTTCCGCAGGGCGGACAGGCGGCACCTTGACGGAGGCGCCGCCTGTCCCATCCCTCACCAAACCAGCGCTCTGACTCTGGCCTGACGCGGCGGCACGATCCTGGTTCTGGCGGTGGCGGCGACGTGGGCTGGCCGCCGAGTACTCGGCTGGGAACATCTTCCGGAGCAGCGTAGGTAAGGACCAGCGCGATCGGCGCTCCCTGGCGCAAATCGACATAAAGATGTAGGCCGAAGTGGGTAGTGCCGATAGAACACGGGAATAGGAGTCGTCCGTCACTATGCCCACACCACGAGCCTTTTCTGTAGCCTTCTGCCTCGCTGCTCTTGCGTCGGCCACTCCGGGGCTGAGTCAGGGTGTCCAGACTGGTACGCTCGCCGGGGTCGTCGAGTCCTCAGACGGCCTGCCGCTCCCTGGCGTGACGGTCACGGCGACGTCACCGCACCTCCAAGGAGCCGTGTCCGTCGTGTCCGATGCCAACGGGGTCTATTACGTCCGCGGGCTGGCGCCGGGGACATACGACGTCAGATTCGAGATCCCCTTGTTCCGGAGCGCCGGCAGGGAGGGCGTTCTGGTGACGTCCGGGAGCCTTGCCAGGGTTGACACCACGATGTCGCTGGCCAGCGTGACCGAAAACGTCACGGTGACCGCCTCGCCGCCGTCGGTCATCGCCAGCCCGCGCACGAGCCAGACCTACTCCCAGCGCGAGGTCGACACACTGCCGGTCGGTCGCAGCCCGCTGGACATTGCGGAGCTGGCCCCCGCGGTGACGGGCAGCGTATTCAGTCCGACACTCTTGACGATGGGCGGTGGCTTCGGATTCGACAATGTCTTCATGGTGAACGGCGTCGATATCAACGACGAAGTGCGCGGCGGGATCAACAACCTGTTCATCGAGGACGCCATCGAAGAGACGACGATCCTCTCACACGGAATTCCGGCGGAATACGGCAGGTTCTCCGGCGGCGTGATCAACATCGTGACCAGGAGCGGAGGCAACGCGTTCGGAGGGAGCTTTCGTGAGGGGCTGTCGAATCCCAGCTGGGTCGGTGAGACGTCGCTCGAGCGGGAGGCGAATGTCGAGCACGCTGATGTGCTCAGCAAGACCCACGAGGGCACGTTCGGTGGGCCACTGGTACCAGACTACCTGTGGTTCTTCACGGCCGGTCGGTACGAGACCAGCAACACCCCGAGTACACTCGCGCTCAACGGTCCCAGCTACACCCTGACCGAGAAGAACCGCCGGGGAGAAGCCAAGTTCACGGCGACTGTCGCTCCCGATCAGAGACTGCAGGCCAGCGTACTCGTCAACTCGACTGAACAGGTCAACAGGTCGGCCCTCGGAGCCGGGCCCCTGCTCGACGCCGCCATGCTCACGACCAGGCAGCTCCCCAATCGGATGCTGGCGGTGAACTACAACGGCGGCCTCACGCAAACGCTCTTCGCCTCCGCTCAATACTCGGAAAAGAAGCAGGGATTCCGAAATAACGGCGGCACCAGCACACGTCTCATGGATTCGCCGTTTCTGTCGCTTGGTGCGACGCCTGGTGTCCAGGGCTTCCTGTTCTACAACGCTCCGTTCTTCGACGCCAACGACCCCGAAGACCGCAACAACCGGCAGTTCACCGGAAGTCTCTCGTACTGGGTGGCGACCGAAGACCTTGGCACGCATGAAGTCAAGACCGGCGCCGAGCATTTCGTGAGCACCAGCATCGGCGGCAACTCGCAGTCCTCCACCGGCTACGTCTTCGCCACCGACTATCTCGCAGAGAATGGAACTGTCGTCCGCGACGCCAGTGGAAGCCCGATTCCCGTCTTCACGCCTGGTGTGAGTCAGGCGTGGAACTTTCAGGCGACCCGCGGCGCGAGGGTCGATATCAAGACAACCTCGGTGTTCGTCCAGGATCGGTGGGTCGCGTCGCCTCGGGTCACGCTCGATCTCGGTGCCCGCATCGAAACGATCAGCTCCACGTCGACTGCCGGCGGCGGCGACCTCAGCGCCTCGACCGTCATGCCTCGACTCGCGGCGTCCTACGACGTCTCGAGCGACGGTCGAACGGTGGTGTTCGGTACCTATGACCACTATTCTGGCAAGTACGGGCCGGTGCAATTCGGCGTCAATACGAACGTCGGGCGACCCAACGAGGTTGACTACGTGTACACCGGTCCGGCGGGGCAGGGTGATGATTTTGCGCCAGGCTTCGACCTGGCGAACTACACGACGGTGGTCTTCGCCAACTTCCCTACGGCGAACGTTCAACTCGCCGACGACCTTCGATCGCCGATCACGCGGGAGTTCACGGCGGGCCTGGGCCACGAGTTCTCCGACCGAGGCCATGCGCGGATCACCTACGTGTGGCGGCGATCTACTGACTTCGTCGAGGACTTCGTCGATCTCTCGCGCGGTGTGACCGGCGTGCCGCTCGTGGGTCCGTTGACCAATCGCGTATTCGAGAACACCGATGCGCTGGTCCGCGAATACCAGTCGCTCGTGGCGCAGGGCGGCTATCGGGTCGGCACACGCCTCAGGGTGGATGGGCACTACACGGCGCAGCTTCGCAATGAAGGGACGTTTGTCGGCGAAGCGCGCAACCAGCCAGGCATTCCATCCATCTTTGGTGACTATCCTGAAATCTTCGGCCCAGCGCTGGATCGGCTGACGCCTTCCGGACGCCTGGATAACTTTCAGCGACACAAACTCCGCGTGTACGCAACAGTGAACCAGCCGCTGGGGCGGTTCGGATCGGTGGACGTGGCGCCCGTGTGGAGGGTCAATTCCGGGGGCGTGTACAGCCTCACGGCCAGAACTCGGCTGAGCAGCGTGCAACTCGCGCGCAATCCCGGCTACCCGTCAAACGACATCAGCCCTGGCGTGCGTCAAGTCATCTTCTTCGGCGAACGAGGATCGCAGGATTTCAAAGGTTACGGCGTGTTGGATCTGGCAGCCTCGTACCACCTGGCCGTGTGGCAATCACTGAGCCCGTGGTTGAAGATCGAGATCTACAACCTGTTCGAGAACCAGAAACTGATCGCCTGGGACACCACGGTCTCGGCCAACGCGGCGGGTCCACTCGATGCCAATGGTCTACCCACCGAGTACATGGAGGGACCACGGTTTGGGCAGGGAACCAGCGGCGCCCACTATCCTCAGCCGTACTTGGGACAGACCGGCGGTCGGGCATTCCGAATGGCGTTCGGCCTCAGGTTCTAGACCCAGCGTTCACCTCGACCAACCAGTGTTCGGGGGGCGGGTGGCGTTGCTGGACGCATTCCCGTCCTGAAGACGGCGCCAGGGCCCGGTGTCACCTCAGGTGAACTGAGGCTCTCGTCCACTGTTTCATCTCAACCAGCCTACAATCGAACTGTGCGCTACCTCGTCACCGCTCGCCTGAAGGCCGGCCGGCGATCGGCACTTGACCGGGCGATTGCCAGCGGTTCGCTCGGGGCTGGGTCGGTGGCCGGCGATGAGTACCACCACAACATGGCTACCGCCCGGGAGCTTCCAAGCGGCCAGGTGAAGTGGGTCGAGACCTGCTTCTGCCCAGCCCCGCTCGCCGAGGAACGACCCTACTGGGAGGCCTTTTTCGACCTCCTCTCGGTGAAGGATGCTCACGCCAGGAGTCGCTGCCGCGATGCCAATGGCACCGAGCCCTGGGCCTGCTGCGACTGTGACTGCACTCGGCGCCTCGAGCGGTGGCTGGCCGGGCAGGGTACACGGTTTCAGTCACGGTAGGAGACGCCACGCGCGCGAGCCGGTAGGATGCAACCGATGAGCGCCTGGCGAAGACCCGTCGCCGAAATCGCGATCCTCGGAGCGGCTGCAGTCGCGGCGCTCACTCCGATTGCTCCACGCGTGGTCGAAGACTGGTTCTCGACCGGGTTCTATCCGCCCGTGCAGCGAGCCGTCACGTCTCTCTCCAACCTCCTGCCTGTTGCTCTTCTCGACCTGCTGTGTCTCGTCACCGCGGTCGTCGTCGCGTGGGCCTCGGCCCGGGCGATCCGCTCGTCATGGCAGACTCGGCGGATCGGCGCACTGATGGGGGTGTTGCGCGTTCTTCTCTCCACCGCCGCAACCGTGTACATCGTCTTCCTGCTGCTGTGGGGCCTCAACTACCGGCGGCTTCCGATGACGGAACGGGTGCAGCTGCGAGCGGCTGCGCCGACGGCCGAGTCGGTCGGCCAGCTCGGCCGAGAGGCGATCGCGCAGCTCAATACGCTGTACGCCGATGCCCACCGCGCCGGGTGGATCGAGTCGCCGGAGCAGAGCGAGGCGCTGCGGCGCGGATTCGTGGCCACGCAGCGCGCCCTGAGCGATGCGCCGCCGATCACCTTCGGGCGTCTGAAGCCGACGATCTTCGGGCTGTATTTTCGCTGGACGGGTGTCGACGGCATGATCAACCCCCTCGGACTCGAGGTACTCGCCAATCCTGACCTCCTGCCGTTCGAACGCCCGTTCGTGGCGGCGCACGAGTGGGCGCACCTGGCGGGATACGCCGACGAAAGCGAAGCCAGTTTTGTGGGCTGGCTGGCCTGCCTGCAGGGGAATGCGTCGACGCAGTACAGCGCGTGGCTGTTTCTGTACTGGCAGGTGCGCGGCGAGGTTGACGCCGACACGAGGGCCGACCTCGACCAGGCACTCGCGCCAGGGCCAAGGCGCGACCTGGACGCGATGGCGGCACGCCTGCGTGACGGGGAGCTTCCGTGGCTGCGAACGGCCGGCTGGCAGGTGTACGATCAGTACCTGAAGGCCAACCGGGTTGAAGAGGGCATCCGCAGCTACAGCGCCGTGGTGACGCTCATCCTGCGGACTCGATTCGAGCCGGGCTGGATTCCGATTCGACGTACCGAGACTGGCTCCCCGGAGCGACTAACCGTCCCCGACGTCGACCATGGCAGCGGCCGCGCGGCGGAGCCGGTCGCCAATCGCGCGCCATAGCCCGTCGTTCCTCGCCATGTCTCGTGTGAGCACGCAATCAACTCCGGCGTCGTCGAGTTCACGTAGCGCCGCGTAGAGGCGCCCGGCTACGTGCTCGACTTCGTCTTCACGCCCGAGATCGGCAAGTACGACCGGCAGTCCGCGCAGCGAGACAGCGTCCTCAGCCGTCGCCAGGATACCCACCCGATGTCCGGCGGCCAGCGCCCGATGCGCCGCCAGGCGCAGCTCGTCGAGCACCCTCGGCGCGTCGCCGCGATAGATCGTCAGTGGCGCGCGTGGGGCGTAGTGCTTCGAGAGAAGGCCGGGCGATGCCATCGCCCCGCGATCATCCGAGCCGCCATCGGCGACCAACGTCGTCACCGCCGGTACGACCGTCCGAAGCCGTTCGAGACTGATGGCACCAGGGCGGAGGATGACTGGTGGCTCGACGGTGAGGTCGAGCACCGTGGACTCGACGCCGACGTCGGTTGGTCCCCCGTCGAGCACCATGTCGATACGACCATCGAGGTCCTGAAGCACGTGTTGGGCGCACGTGGGGCTCGGGCGCGAGAACAAATTCGCGCTCGGAGCAGCAACGGGAATCCCGGCCGCCCCGAGCAGCGCCCGTGCCACAGGATGCGCCGGGACCCGAATCGCGACGGTGGCAAGTCCAGCACTCACCTGGGTCGGCACACGCGGGGCACGACGCATGATCATTGTCAGTGGTCCCGGCCAGAACCGTTCGGCGAGCAG